>Ga0207800_1000338_pt1 | contig 14021 bp, 8 predicted proteins | sample LuqExpMetageno11_FD_187769 | JGI IMG/M metagenome (GOLD analysis project Ga0207800, IMG submission 187769) | Tropical forest soil microbial communities from Luquillo Experimental Forest, Puerto Rico - Sample 11 (SPAdes) | ecosystem: Environmental > Terrestrial > Soil > Tropical forest ...
TCCAATTTGCTTAATCCGGACTTTTTGAACAATAGGTTTGCCAACCACCCCAGTGTATTCAAGATATCTTCTAACGGGTTCTGGCAGTTTTTGCAGCATCTCTTCAGTGACAATTACCTGCTTCTGATCCTGGGGTCGCGTAAACACTTTCTCGAGCTCACTGCTAAGCCTCGATGCAGCAATGAAGAATATATTTGAAGCAATAGCTTTTAGCATGTTTTATTTCCTTATGCTTTGTTTCTAGCGTTTGCTTTTTTATATCGAATGAACTAAGTGGCTATTTTTTTAATTTAAGGGTACGACCGACTCAGTTCCAAAATCTAATGATCTTTGCATTTTTTGATTTAAACGTTAAATTTCCAAGAAGAGTTCAGTCTTCAATCGAATTAAATATTCGAGATCTACCGGTATCAATTAATAGATAACGTTCAAAAATTAAGACCGTTTTCAAAACATAGTAATTTTTAATTTTAAGTTCATCACTAGATTTTGGTATTGGGTTGTCGTACAGCTAGAATTAAGAGACAGAATCATAAGAGTTTTACAATGAGTATTAATATTATATTGGCTTTTGAAAATAGCTTGCCCTGCAAATTTTAATAGATTTCCTTAACTCTTCCCACCTGACCATTCGTTAATTGAACTTTTATTCCGTGCGGATGAGTTGAAGAATTGGTTAAAATTCTTTTTACAACACCTGGGGTAATTTTTCCGGTCCTCTGATCTTCTTTTAAGACAATACCTACACTCATTCCTTCTTTAATACTTGCTCTAATAGTACCATTATTCATGGCAGAAGGTAAATTTGGAGTTATATAAAGGTGTACATTTTCAGAAAATTAAATTTGAGCTTAACAAAAGTACAGCCTTACTATTACCGATTGTTCTTTTGCCAAATGCTTAAGGAATCTATCCTATGATAATTTAAATTATTTAGGACTTACGCACTTAAAGTACAAAACCAAGTACATTAGGCTTTGTAACTGGTTCAGTGTTTTAGACAGTTATGGGGTTATTGCTATTGATTTTTCAGTTCAACTGCATACAGTCCCAACAACAAATGATGAACATTTGAACAAAGAAGTCAATGTTATTCGTTTTATTATCTGCGGTTAATAACGGCAACAATGATAAGTGCAAAAGCGCCAATTAAAGCAACAATTATTTGTGTATATTCGGTGTTATTGGGAGTCGGATCTGGTATTTTTTGTTCTGTACACCCCAGAACAATACTAAAATAGAAAAATAGCTAACACTATGTAACACAATTTTAACTTACTATTTTCCATCTTAACCCTCAAAATAATATCGTGTAAACTTTATCGATCTCATATCTAATTATTTATAAATTATGTTATAGCATGATTACAAATAGTTATATCCGTTTAAATTTCAAATAAAATGTCGAAAAGAAGGTTATAAATGGAAAAAGAGAATCTTTTGTATTCGATAGCGGGTTCTGTTGTAATAAAAGTATAAGGTGGGGATTTACTGGAATTTCACGCTAGAAACTATCGATTTTAATATGCATTGCTGATTTTTCGGGTAGGTTCTTAGTCAACTTCTTTTCCATTGTCTAACTCCCTTTCTTATTATTGAGATAATTATAAAATGTAGAAATAGCAAATTCTATAATGGAGATGATTATAATGGTCGGTTTCGGTATGATGGACGGTTACGGTTATGGCATGATGGGATATGGAGGTATGTTTTTAGGACTTTTATTCTGGATTGTAATCATTGTGTTAGCTTATTTCTTGATAAAATCCCTCGTAGAAAAGAATAAAACTAGCAGTGTTGAAGGAAAGTCTGCGTTGGATATCGCTAAAGAAAGGTATGCTAAAGGTGAAATCACTAAAGAAGAGCTTGAAGAAATAAAAAAGAACTTATGAAGGCAAGCTTATAATTGCCTTCAAGAGGTGCAAGAATTTTGAAAACGTTCTAAATCTTGCCCTGCACTATAAAAAAGTTCCAGTCGCTGCTTTCTCTGCATCTCCAACATCAAGGAAAGCTCCTTTGTTAGTAAAATTTACTGATAAAAGTACAAACAATCCTACTTCTTGGTTGTGGAAGTTTGGCGATGGAAGTCTTCAACAGCTCAAAAAACATCACATAATACACTAAAAAAAAGAACTTACTCAGTTAGTTTAACAGTAAAGAATACTATTGGAATAAAGAATACTATTGGAAGTAACACAACAAAATCCAAGTATATTACAGTAAAGTAAAGTTCTAAGTGCAAAAGGAGAGAAACTCTCCTTCAGCAACTTTTTTTCCGTTGCAAAAAATTATGAGATTGATTTACTGAAATGTTAAGCAACTTTATTTATTTTTTGCATTAGCCCCCACTCTCCAAAGGGTGTCATCGTGCGATCTGCAACCATGTCAATTTTTAATTTCTACCAATTTGATTTTCGAATCAGTTGAAATATTAATGGGATATATCTTTGATTTATTTTTATATGTGATAGTTATGAAGGCGTACCGTCAAGCATGAGTCGATCAATAATACTTGCAAACGTCAAGCGATTGAACAAGCCCGTAAAGAAAGATAAGAAAGAGAAAGACTCGAAGCCGAACATTTAAGAAAAGAACGTGAAGACAAAGAGAGATTGGAAAAGGAGCAGCTTGAACGGGAGCTTTTTGAAAAGAGAGATGAGAGTATGGAAATAAAATAAAATTTGTTCGCTTTTTATTTCATTTCCATTATTTTGTTTTTTGAGATCTGTCGCCTTTGTTATCTAATACTTTGCTGATATATAAAGTATCCCCCAATACAATATAGAGAAGTAAATATATATGAGGTATAGGGATTTAGCCTATAGTTTTTACATAAAGAATCTATAATTTATACAGTTTAATCGAAAATCAATAGTTATATGACACGGTTACAGTAAAAACGGCTGACTGAGAAGGTACAAGAGAAAAAACTAGAACAAAAGTAAAAAGGTGAGCTGAATTTTAATATGCTGCTTTCTCATTTTTGAGCTGCAGAGAATCTGCAGCCCGGATCTGTCATTTCAAAGGTTCAAGCGCATCGATTCAAGTTGAAGGTACTTTTCAAAATGCTGTTGCGGATTGAGAGCCAACTATGGGTATTATTAGGGCCTGTGTATTTTTTGAATCGAATTACTTAAACCTTCAAAATAATACATAAAATTAGTTTATTATATATCTTTTGGATATATCCTATATAGTTAAATTGTGATGTACGTGTTAATTATACGCTATAAAGTCGCTCTATTAACCAATTGTTTGGCGAATTTGTGAATAAGTTTGAAGATCGATGACCGTTTTTCCCTTGTCAATAAGCAAGTCACAGCGGAAGCAGTGCTTTTCCATTTGACGGCGAACTTTCTTGTTTCTTCAGAAAGAAGTGAATTTCTCTCAGTCTCTAAAATATGTACTTTCGAACTTTATATTGGCAATGCCGCAAATTTGCTGTAAATTCAAAGTCAAATTTTTGTGTACTGAGCATTATTTAGTTCTCTTATTATTGAATTCTCAAGCCATCAACTTTACAAGATTTAGAATTTTACAGAACTTTGGCATACTGCCTAATCTCCTATATAATGCTTCCATTAAAGGAATTTTACTGGCATAACACATAATCCTAAATTTCTACTTATTTCAGTGAAGCCCTCTATAATTTTTTTGCAACGGAACCTCCTATACAACAGCTATCTTTTACTATAGCCTGTTTAACTCCTGGGATCTCAATCTATTTTACCCGTTTGAATTTTAGAAGATTATGAGCTTATTGCTATTAGTTTTGTACTTCAAGTACATAAGTCCGAAAGTAATGGATTTAGAAACATAATTTTAAAATAAGTTACATAGTTTAAATCTCATAGATATTTAGCATAGGGGATCAAAATAAATATTAAAGCTGGTGCAAACGCAGCGACATCAAGCGTCAGCTCTTCAGGAAGTGTACAGAACATTATCACAGACAAAGAGAGAAAAACATTTGGCATTGAAGATGAATGCCTCAAGAGAGCAATTGAATAATATTTTAGAAAGTGACAAAATGATGCTTATCTTCACAGCCCGACACCTTGGGATGATTTTTACAAAAGATACGGTTGGGATGAAATCCAGACAATCCTAGACGTTAAGAATGCTAAAATAACAGGCATTACCTCAGAACCTGTGATAGTAGCAACTAAAACGTTTACAAATCATGGTAAAAAAGAGCCACTTTCGATGCAAGTATTTCGGGTCAAGTTACAAATACCACTGAGAGCACTTGGTCTCAGACTGATATAGTTGAGGTATCTCAGAAGACTAATATGGAATACTTATGGAAGCCGGGGAAGGTGGAGAAACGTCTATGTCTTACAGTCACTCTTGGGGACGAGGAGGCTCTGAAAGTAAGAGTATCACGGTAGAATCGAGAAATGATCAGGTTAAACTTCTTTGAGGTGGAATCCTTCGTCATTTACAAAGAAAAGAAAAAAGAAGTGATCCATTTACACTTTGACAATTTAGATCACGGGAAAAGTTCCCAAAAAGATAATTAAAATTAAAAATTTTAAAACTAAAAATTCTGAAACTTCTGGATTTAGAATTTTCTGTGGTTTGGTAGGCAGTCTCTGCAGTAAACCGGTCTTCCTTCAGTTGGTTTGAATGGAACCTGGGTTTCTACACCACAGTCAGAACAAACTGCGGGATACATTTCCCTGGGACCGCTGTTGCCACCTCTGAAACCTCCACGGTTATTATCTCTGTTTCCCCGGTTGCTGTCTCTTCCCCTGAAAGAGCTCCCTCTGTCATTAAAACTCATTTTCACTTCACCTCCGCTTATAGCGGATAGAATCTATGTTGCTATAAAAATAAGATCTATACATTCTTTTATTAAAAACAAAAATGAAGTTTTTAATAACAGATGATATAACTCTTTATTTTTACTGCCACTATGTCTCAAGCTATTATTGTATATAAACTTATCTATAAGGGCAGTATTTCCGACTTTCCTTAGTTCCAAAGCCTACTCTATATAAATAAAGGTATATCAAAAAAGGTATTGAAAATCATGGAGTCGTTTGTTATGACTCAAAAACACGACTCCCTATCTGAAATAGACACAGCCAGTTTACTGGCTGTATCTTCTGAGCTCCTTAGTATCATTATATAATAACTTTACCCGATGAAGCAAATTACAGCTATCAATAATTTCTTAATGTTTTACTTCATGCGGCAACATCTTCTACTGATCTTGAATCTGCAAGTAATAATCTCAGATCCAAAATTCCAAATATAGGAATTTCTTCAGCTTATACGATTTTTTAATTACATAAAACCTAATCCTGTTGAAAATATCCTCTCTTCGTTTCGATAAATAAATGGTGAAATTTTTAGGATCATGAATCTTGAAAACAATGTTCACTACATTGCTATTGATTTTCATGACATTCCATATTATGGATGCAGAGACACTCTCTATACAAGAAGAATCAAACCAAAGAATAGAACTTTATAGGGATACCCTTCCTGCACTTTATACATAATTAGGGATTCTAAGCTAACACTTGATATTATTGATATTTCAGAACTGATAAAGGAATTGAGAATCAGATTAAACTTACTGAAATGAGAAGATTAAATCTACCCAAGAAATCACAAAAATCATTTTGGGAACTGTTTAGATTATTTACTTCATTTAAGCTTGTAGTAAGATTTTGATATAAATTTCAATATAGAAAGTAGCAGGAGTATATATTTTAGTTGAAATAGCTTCTTTGGCAAAAATGCCAAAGAAGCTGTTTTTCAAGATTATTCAGCTTTTTGAAGTAGTTAGCAGAGAAAATTACAGGTTTAAGGAAGCAAAAATAAGAGAAATAACGAGATTATGGAATTGTGTCTTTAATCTAAGAATTAAAAAAAATTTATTTATCTGAAGTTCCTCTTTTCGAGGCAGCTTTTTCAAAATCCTGTGTTTCTAGATCTTTAGTTTCAATTTCTTCAGCCTCAAAATCTTTCTCCCGGAAAATATCCTCTTTTAAGCCTTCTTCTTCCGGGTTTTTCTCAAAATCTAACTCTTCTGCAGTATCTTCATCCCTGCCTTTGGCGCCTTCTTTTTTACTCTCTATGCTTTTACCTGCCTCGCTCTTAATCTTGCGGATCGTTTCATCAAGTTCCCTTTTAATTCCGTATTTCCGAAAAAAATGAGTTAGTATATTTGAAACGTCTCTTTCGAGAATTTCGTCAGCGTGAGGATGCTCAGGAGTGACATACTGAGGCCAGTCGATTAGCTGGACTCCATCTTCGGAAGCAAATATATTATACTCACTTAAATCGGCGTGGATAACTCTCAGTGAATATGTAATTTTCACCTGTTTGAGAATTTCATCTAGATACCATTCGGGATTGAGAAGCTTTGTTTTTGAGAGAAGGCTGCCTTTTGCAAGCTCCATAACTATTGCATGCCTATTATGATCAAAAGGCTTTGGAATTGAGACCTTTGGATACAGATTGGTCATAATATCGTACTCTCGCTGGGCGGCAAGCCGGGCTGCATAAATCCAGGAAAAGTGTTCTCTTTCCCCTAGGTGTTCACGCACTCGTTTTATTTGCTTGAAACTGGTTCTCCCTTCCCTGTGGAACTTGATCACGACCGGCACAGGCTCCCCAATTGCAAGTTCAGGCGGCAGGATCGCTTCATAAATAACTGATTCCTTTCCTACCCCGACTTCGTTCCCTATAGCACTGATACTTTTTCGCTTGACAAAGGCATTGAGGGCAAGGGCATCGTATCCTTCGAAGTAAATCTGAAAACCTTCATAAGGCTGGGTAGTTCTGACTACAAGCTTATTCCGGACAAGCTTCTTTATCCTGTATTCGAGCTTTTCAAAGGGCAGCCTAGTATATTTATTCAGCTCATCAATTGGCACCCATTCAAAATGCCTCATTCCGGTCTCAATGCCAGTCAGGATTCTGAAATCCTTTGAGTCAAGCTCTTTAAAAACCCTCAGTGCTTCGTCGATCATCTTGATACTACATATAGCCCTCGATATTTAAATAAAACTCCCCACGCCTTTTAGAATCATTATAGAACTTTTACATGCTCACTATAACATAAAATCGGCAGTAAGACAGGTAGAGTTACGTAAAATACTTGCAACTAAGAATAAAGAAGTATAGATTGGTTTTTCTTTAATAGTAACAATTAGAGAGCTTTAAGAGAGTTGTTTGCAAACATTTCGTATAAAAATATTATACTTGCAGGTTGTTACTGACTCAGTTCCAAAATCTAGTAATAAAAATAAGTGTAATATCGCTACATAACTTTACAATTTTATAACTATATAATGATGTTACGGCACAACAATGGTAACTATAAATCTTGCTCTTAATAACTTTCGAAGCTCTTTTCACTCTTATATACTTTTTTGATAGTTTTAGCAATGATTATGAATATACTGCGAGAGGAGTTTTTCTATGAAAAACTCCTTCCAGTTTGTCCTATTTGTAGTACTTGTATGGTTCATAACGAAAAAGAGGAAAATAAGAAAATCCTCCGTTTAATAGTCTTGAAAAAGCAAAATATAACTTCAATAAATTAATGGAAAAAATATAAGAACATATGATGAAGTGATTCAAAAACGATTGTGGATTATCAATAAACACTGGTTAAATCTTATTTTGTTCCATTATCTTCCAGAGCATCAGTAACAAATAACCCTATTGAAAGCTACTATTCAATAAGTCTAAAAACTGATAGTAAGAAGCATTTCAGAACTGACAAAGGGATTGAAAATCAGATTAAACTTACTGAAATGAGAAGACTAAATCTACTCAAGAAACCACAAAAGTCATTTTGGAAACTGTTTAAATTATTTACTTCATTTAGGCTGTAGTAAGATTTTGATGAGCCTGTTTCAAAACCACCTCCCATCTTTCTGAATCAATATTTTGAAATAGAGAACCACAAGCAATAGGACTAAATGAAATACCTTTTTGTAGTCAAAAACATGAATAGTCGGGATTTTGAAACCAGCTCGATATAAATTTCAACATATAAAGTGGCGGAGAGCATCGATTTTAGTTGAAAAATTTAGGAAAAATATCAAATGAATAAAGTGATTCTTTGGCAAAAATGCCAAAGAAGCTGTTTTTCAAGATTATTTCAGTTTTTTGGGGTAGTTAGCAGAGAAAATTGTAGATTTAAGGAAACAACAATAAGGTAAATCACTAGATTATGGAATTGTGTCAGGAAATAAATTCTTTTATATATGTAGAGTAAAGATATAAATTTTAGAGATCCTTTAAAACTCAAGTTTAAAATATTAACGGTTTAACTTTTATAAAAATAAAACGGAGTTTTTTCATTATGCAGTCATCTTTAAAAATCGGAAGTATAATGGATATACCTATCAAACTAGACACATCTTTCGTTCTGGCACTTCCAATATCTGCATATTTTTTTGCAATCAATTCACAACCATATGGTTTTGCGGAAGTTGAACCACCTATAGTTAGATATGCTTTTTCTGCTCTTTCTGCTATCTTCCTTTTTGCCTCAGTACTTTTACATGAACTTTCACACTCTTATCTTGCAAAGCGTTATGGAGCGAATATTGCTAGCATCACTCTTCTCCTCTTTGGAGGTGTAGCTTCTATGGAAATCCCACAGAAACCTGGACAAGAAGCAAAAATAGCTTTTGCAGGGCCTTTAACCAGTCTCATTATAGGCATTGTCTGCCTTTTCATATATGGAAGGCTTATTTCTTTTAGCCCCGCGGTTTCTCAAAACTCTATATACCTTATTATTTGGATTATTGGGTCAATGAACTTATTGCTTGGGATTTTCAATCTGTTGCCTGCTTTTCCAATGGATGGGGGTCGGATACTTCGTTCATTTTTTGCCAGGAAAATGTCTTATGTAAAGGCTACTCATAGTGCAGCTTCCATTGGAAAATTTGTTGCTATTCTCATGGCAATTTATGGAATTTATGTAGGTGATCTCTGGCTTCTCCTAATTGCTCTCTATATTTATGGCAGCGCATCTAATGAGGATCGATTTTACTCAGAATTAGGTAGGTCTGTATAATATATAGCTGGGAATTAGCAGATTTTATCTGGATTCTGGGATCTGTGCTAAGCTAGCTGAAGGTTAGCTCAAATACTCAAGGTCCAACTTCAAGCCTCATGGCAAGGTTGATAGAAGGCTTTTTGAGTTTATTACTTGTTTTGTCTGGCCCTTGCCTGGGTTTCGCGGTCCGCCATTTGCTAGGATGCTTGAGAAACCTTAGCTGACCACTTTATACACCTTTGAATACCTGGAATATAATCAATTCTTTATATTCCAAAGCTCTAATTACCGATCGTGTACACATTGACGGAGTGAGCTGCATTGTTGGGCTTTGTAAATTTGGAAGCCGAAAAAGTATCTTAGTATTCATTTTTGCAGGCAGCCTTTAACATCATGCAGAAGAAATAATAATAATAATAATAATAATAATAATAATAATAATAATAATAATAATAATAATAATAATAATAATAAATAACAATACTTATAACTTAATTTAAGAAAGATCATATATTGATGAACTTATTCTATTTTTAAGATAGCAAGCCAAAGAATTTTAATAAATCTCTGTTTGGCTACGTACTTAGTGGCAGCATTTATTTTTTGTGCCTGATTTTTGTTTTTGCTATTGAAAAAACTTTAGGAGCAATTCAATTAACAAGAAAGGAGGACTTTAAAATCACATTGCGTGCGGCCACCCTACCCTAAAGGATGGGGTATGCTTCTGGCCTCCCGCCCGGTTTTTGGGGGATAGTTAAGTATCTATTTACAAGACTTTCTTAATGCAGATTTGTATTACCAAGTTCTGTAACCGTGATGCTAAGAAACCTCATTTTACAAATGAACAGTGGTACAGAAGTCTAAACGAAACCAAAAAGAGGCGAGAGTTCACTTCATCTCCAATCTAAAGAATGGGTATTCGTCACCCCCTGCGCTCCCACAGTAATAAATGGTTTAAGTTCTTAGTTTGTATTTTTACCAATAATCAGAGAGTTTTAGGATTAAAAAGTTACTTATCTTTTCAATCTCCCAAACCCGATGCCATTATATTTCTTACAGGTGAATAGAGTAAATGGGGGTTCTGCATGGGGAACGTTACTTTTAAGAAAATAATGATTGCAACTGACGGTTCGGTCTGCTCAAGGATGGCTGCAAACAATGGAATAGAACTTGCCCGATTAAGCGGAGGAAAGGTTTATGCAGTATATGTAGTGTCCATGGAATACTTTTCTTCTATGGCTGTGGACCTTTATTGGGAAAGAATACATGCGGCGTTGGAAAATGAAGGGATCGAGGCTGTAAATTACGTAAAAGGAGCAGGAGAGATAGAAGGAGTTATTGTGGAACCTGTCCTGCTTGAAGGAAATCCCACAGATGAACTTATCCGGTACGCAGAAGAAAATAAGATGGATATCATTATTATGGGCACTCTTGGTAGAACAGGAATTAAGAGGCTGCTTTTAGGTAGTGTTGCCGGAAACGTTGTTAGGCATTCAAAGGTGCCTGTTATGGTTGTAAGAGAAAAATGAAAGTCTGAAAGGAAAAGCAAGCTAAGGGATGTATAGAAAAACCATTCTAAAGTAAACAAAGTATATTTATCCAAACATTCAATGAGGGTTATTTCAATCGGAGATACCAACGATTTGATTCTTTATCAAGGCTTATCTTATCTTCTCTGGCAAGCCAACCGACAGCCATTAAAGCCATTTGAGAATCAAAACCATTAGCGCTTAGGTGGGTCTTTATCTGGTTTAAACTGCATTCCCCTTCTTCCAGCCTGTGATACAGCACTCCTGCGGCTTCTCCGATTTTTAAGTTCATGTTCTCCTTCATGCTTATTACCATCGCATTTTCTTAGCTATTCTATTAAAGAATAAATACCACTTTCAAGATAATAAGTTTATGAGTTCTAAATAGGAAACTTTAATCAATATATTAGGTCAAGATGTTAGATTTTTCTGCTACTATCTTTTTAACTAAATCAAAAAATGGTTAAATAGTAATGTAAAAGTTCATTTTAATTCTCATTTTCACTTTCTTCAGCTTCTACCTTTCAACCTTCTATTTTCTTTTTTACGGCTGCAGCTGCATTTTTCGGAGAGTCAGTTTCCCAGAGTTTCCTGACTTTAGCACTTCTGAGGGCTGGCATTAAGGCCTCAAGCTTTGTTTGCACAGCTGCAAGCATTTCCTCGTCAACTCCGGGAGGCGTTATGCCCATGAACTTCTGGGCCTTAAGAGTCTCGGTTTCCCTGGGAACCGCACGATCGACTCCTTTCCTTACTCCAGTTTTCAGAGACTCAATTGCATCCCTCCACTGGGCTGCCCAAGGAGTATCAGGAATTTCAGTGTGGTGGACATCGGTCCTTTCCACTTTGATAGCATCTAAGTGACATGCTTTCACGCAAGCCCCGCAATAGGTACAGAAATCCTCTGCAAAAGCAATTTTTCGTGAGTCTTCAGAGCCTGTAGGCACATACCAAAGCTTAGAGGGGCAGACATTGAAACAGCCACGACAGCCCTGAGGATCGCATTCCTTCAGATTCGTTTCAATAAGGCTCAGCTCTCCTTCCATAGGCTTTTGCAGGTCTATTGCTTCATACGGACAGACAGTCTTGCAGCGGGCGCACTGTGTGCACTTCAACTCGTCGACCTTAACTTTTCCTTCAACTTTCGGAGCCTCACAGGGTCGTTCTCCTTTAACCTTTATTGCTTCTTCAGGGCAGAGGTCCTGGCAGAGCACACAATAATCGCATTTGTCCTCGTCCACAAGGATCTGCTCAAAAGGCACGGGATTATCAGGTGTGGGTTCACGCTCGAGCAAGATGAAGGCGTCACAGAACCGGGCACAGATTCCGCAGAAATTGCACTTCTCAGTGTCAATTTCTATTTCGCCTTCTGCTCCCTCTTTTAAAGGCGCAATCTCTTCTTTTTTCGGGAAGGTAAACTCAACTTCGATTGCATCCTGCGGGCAGGCTCCCTCGCAGAGTGCGCAGGGGAGGCATTTCTCGTTGATCTTAACAAAGGTATCATACTTCGGATACTGTTTATCATCAGGAATCTCTCCCACAGCCTCAAAGGTGATAGCATGCACAGGGCAGAGATTTGAGCACATTCTGCAAAAGGTACATTTCTCAAGGTCCATCATAACCGCAGGCGCATCAAGCCCGGTTGCAATCTCATGAAGAGGTCCCATTTCAAGCGCTTTTGTGGGGCAGATTTCTGCACAGATTCCACAGCCGTTACAGCGTTTGTAATCATAATCCAGAGTCTTGATAGATTTTTCAGTTGCCTGGGTGTAGAGAAAATGGGAATCCTGAAGATCCATGCTGGTCGTAACCGTGATCTTTTCCTGGGCTTCTTCCTCAGCAGTTTCGGGGGCTTCAGCTTCGAGGTCGTCGGCTTCTAACTCCTCTACTTCAACTTCGACTTTAGGCTCTAAAACTTCATTTTCGTCAGTCCTACAGCAGCCTCTGCAGACGTGAGTTTCCTGTTCGGTGTGTTCCTCACTCATTATGCCGCCTCCTCAAGTTCGGTGCCGGTTTCGTCAAGCTTGAGCTCGGTTCCTATTGGACCAATTTCTTCAAGCTCTTTTACAAATTCTGTAATCGTGTTTGAGAAGCGTTCTCCTTCGGCAGCCGAGATCCACAGGGTTCTCAGCCGTCGGGGATCGAGCCCGATTTCCTTTAGAACTTCTTTTAAGACATCCATCCTCTGTTTGGCATCAAAGTTCCCGTGGATGTAGTGGCACTCGTCCATCCTGCAGCCCGCAACAAGCACTCCGTCAGCTCCGCCTTTTAAGGCTTCAAGCACAAACTCCGGGTTCACCCTTGCCGAACACATTGTACGGATAACCCTTATATTTGTAGGGTAATGGAGCCTTGACATCCCAGTTAGATCTGCACAGGCATAACTGCACCAGTTGCAGAGGAAAGCTACTATGAAAGGACTCTGTGACTTGTGAGCAGTTGCTTCCCTTACCTGGGCAAGAAGCTGTTCGTTTTCGAAGTTCCGCATCCGAATCGCCCCTACAGGGCAGGCTGCACTGCAGTCTCCACAGCCGTAACACGAAACTTCATCTACTACAGCTTTTTTATCTTCTATTTTTATTTTCCCGAACTTGCAAACCTCAAGACAGGTCCTGCATCCGATGCATTTTTCAGGATCAACATGAGCTCCCATAGGATCAGCTTCAAGTTCTCCTGTCCCGAGGAGCTGCATAACCTTGGACGCGCATGCACTTCCCTGAGCAATCGAAACTTGGATTTCTTTGGGCCCTGAAGCACAGCCTGCAAGGAAAACCCCGCTAACAGGAGCATCTACAGGGCGCATTTTCGGATGGGCGCTTGCAAAGAACCTGTCCGGCCGTCGGGCAAGATTTAGCATCCGGCCTATGCCTTCTGCTGCTTTGCTGGGCTCATAGCCTGTTGAAAGCACAACAAGGTCATAGGCTTCTTCTTCAACCTTTGATTCAAGTGTATCTTCATAACGGAGTACAGGCCTGCCGTCTTCACCTGCATAAATTTCGGCTACTTTTCCCCGGATGAAATCAACGCCCATGGCTTGCGTCCTTGTATAGTATTCCTCATACATCTCCCCTGCAGCCCTGATGTCAATGTAGTGGATTGTGATCTCAGTATCAGGGTATCGTTCCTTAATCATCTGGGAATTCTTGAGTGCGGCCATGCAGCAAACCCTTGAGCAGTACTCATTGCCAATGGTTTTATCTCTTGACCCGACACACTGAATGAATGCAACGCTTTTTGGGGGCTTGCCTGTGGAAGGCACAAGGACTCTTCCGCCTGTAGGCCCTGCAGAGTTAAGCATGCGTTCAAGCTGCATATTTGTTATAACATCAGGATACTTCCCAAATCCGTACTCCTTTTTCCTAGAGGCATCAAAGAGTTGGTAACCTGTTGAAACAATAACTGCTCCAGCTTCAAATTCGATCTCTTCAGGTTTTTGCTCATAATCTACGGCATCGGCAGGG
>Ga0207800_1000343_pt1 | contig 13800 bp, 16 predicted proteins | sample LuqExpMetageno11_FD_187769 | JGI IMG/M metagenome (GOLD analysis project Ga0207800, IMG submission 187769) | Tropical forest soil microbial communities from Luquillo Experimental Forest, Puerto Rico - Sample 11 (SPAdes) | ecosystem: Environmental > Terrestrial > Soil > Tropical forest ...
CGGTCTTTGGAGCCGGAGTCAATCTTAATGAATTGTCATCCATCAATTCGATGTCAATGTCGCTTCCTTGAATGAGATTCATATTTCGTGCCCATGAAGTCGGGAGCGGGATTAAAAATGTGTAGCGTATTTTCTGCACTTTTCTTTTTCCTAGATTAAACACTATTTTTAGTCACCTCTTTTGATCGCGTGTACTAAACTATATTCTTAATTTTCTATATAAATTAACATCTGTATCGTTTTGTCATTAACTACAGATGTCTTATATACCTATAGTTAATCACACACTATAACCAAAATAAGAAATATGACATATGTTTTAAATACTGCCAAGTAGATTATACAATATGGCAAAGAAAAAAGATACAATTTATAGAGAGACCGGAGTGAAGTCCGATATAATAACACTCATTCTTGAAAATAATGGATCTGTTGAGGAGTCGCAAATTAGGAAACAGTTAAATAAAGATCCTGGAAACGTCAACAAACATTTACACGATTTGGAAGAACACGGTTGTATCGAAATTATCACGGGTAAGAAAGGTTTTCGCGATTGTAATTCCTGTGATATAAACAAAATAGGACATTTGAAAATGATTCATGAAAAATTAGATAAGGTGCCGTTGAACATCTATGATAAGAGTTTGGACTTGATGGAAAAAAAAATTGGTTTTGACCCAAATTCGCTTTATGCCAGGAAGTTTCGTATTGAGTTGATAGTATCTCCTGCTTTCTTTGATATGTGCTTGGAAAATAACCGTGAGACTTTAAATGCCAAAGGTCATGAAATGGAAAGGTTATCCGAAGGTTTTGGAAAATATGAACTCATAGATGTGTCTATTGATAAGGTTTACACTGAGTATATAAAACCTATTTCTGTAAATTCCGGTATTTGGCTTAATGTAAGTGATCTATCTACAAACAATGCATTAAAACCACATGTTGATAATAATTCAATGAAACGGTCTCTTGATTTTGAAATACCAAAGGAAACATTCCGGAAAATTTTGGAGGAAATGAGGGTCTTTGGGTTAATGGATCCTCGAGAAGAATGGAGCCGGAGGATTTTCAAAGAACTGCCTTCAGAATTACTGACGATATCTGCAGAAAAAATATCTAAATTATTGGAAGAGTTTGTCGAAAAAATTGCGCAAAAAATAGAGGAACTTGACGAAGAAAACTTTGAAAGCATCGGGAACAATAGACTTGCGGAGGAAATATCCACAAAAATCTCCTATGTAATATTCTTGGAATTATTGAAAGAAATACCTGAAAAATTCCTCGATATGCCAGAAGAGAATTTAAAAAAAATATTAGAAGATGTATTCACGGAAATATTTTATGGGACATATAAGAAAGTGATGGAAATCCCAAATGAACTTTTCAAGGATATGGCTAAAATATGGTGGCACCAAATTGAAAGTAGTGTACAGATCCCAGATAGAATTTTTAATTACTGCCTTAATAGAGATATTGATTGCGAAATTGTTAATCCTTTAGCAAAGGAATTTGTATTTAAATGTAAGAAGTTGGAAACTTCACATAAAGTAAAAGACCCATTATGTATGTGTGGTGATTGTAGTAAACTTTATGTAGAGTTTCACGAAAAGTGTATTGAATATTGCAAAAAACGTAGGGAAGAAGCAAGAAATCAAAAAAAATGTAATACCCCACGTAAAAGGCGCGCTGGAAAAGTCATTTCCCAGCTTTAAGCATCGTCCTCCTCAGCTTGGAGACTTCTTCCCTCTGTTTTTCTAACTCCCTTTTCATTTCTAATATTTCATCTGATTCTGCTCGTTGAACATAGTCAGCTATCGTAGTTTCCTTAGTCGTTGCAGCTTCCTGCGTGAGTGGAAGCCCACATTTTCCACAGAATTTACTGGTCTCTGGATTTATGTCTTTGCAGCGCGGACAACGATTGACCTTTAATTGATTTCCTTGTTTCTTTTCTGTCTCAATGCCATACATTTTAAGGACAGCGTTATCTGTTTCCGGGTCATGCACATATACTGAAGCCATTGCACTGTTAGGTGTCCATCCTAAAAATTTTTTAAGCTGTTGTTCGGTCATATGCTCGGCTAAATCAGTCGCTCTAGCATGCCTAAAACTATGGGGATTCACCTTCTTTTTAAGGTTAATCCGTTTTGCAATTTTCTGTATCTGGAAGTATAGTCCTTGTTCTGAAAGTCCATCGAAGACTCTTTCACCGTTCTTTTTTATCGTCCCGTGGAGATTTACGAATAGCTGCGCGGTTGGGTCTGGTTCTCCGTCTTCCTGCCTGCAAGGGTGAACGTCGCACCATGCCCTGAGAAAAGATGCCGAGTAAACAAGCTGGAGTATTCTTTTACCGGTCTTCCCCTTTGGAAATGTGACCTTTACCCCATTATCATTAAAGTCTAAGTCCTTTATTCTGACCGCTAATAGTTCCCCACGCCTGCAACCTGCCTCATATAAAGTCGATATTATCGCCTTGTCTCTGGCATTATTTGCAGCTTGAATCAGTGACTCGATTTCAGACTTTGCAAGTAAATCTTTCCGGTCGATTTCTTCAAGCTTTCTTGCACGATCCTTAAACACATTGGCAATTTCAGGCTTTCCTATTGTTCCGAAGAACTTTTTCAGATTGATCTTGAAGGTATGGATACTTGCATCGGAATAATTACTTTTCTTCCCGCCTCGAGTATAGGTATAGTCATTTAGATAATCTAGAAAATTTAATATATCATCCTCGGTGAGATCGTCAAAAGGAATCGCACACCACTCAGAAAATATTTTAAAAGTAGAATAGTTTAAAGCAAGTGTTGCAGATTTTATACCAGAGTGTTTAGCTTTCTTCATGTATCGCATGATCTTCTTCAAGTTTTCAGGTGGATGACTCTGGTCACTGTATACGTTTTTTAAACGTAAGGCGAAGTTCTCAAGATCTTCCATACACCTAATATGCTCAAAGTAAAATAAACCTTTCCTACACGTTTCTGAAGATAACAGCTATTTCCCATTCAGGGTTTGAGATATCCATTCGTTTTTTAAAATTCCTAATGCGGTTTTTCAATTCGGTTAAAGGTACTTTCTTAATCATGGGGATCCCTTTGCTTAAATTACCTGCTATTAATTATAGGAATATAAGTCCATAATAAACACAGTAAGAACATATGAGCAAACATACACAGTAAATATATGTTATAATTTTTGTTTCTTACAAAAATAAGCATTATTACTCAAAGCTATTTTTAAAAAATAAAAAATAACTTCTGAACATTAAACTTTCAGTTCACTTCCTAAGACGGAAAAAATAATTAGAAAGAAAACAGATTAAAAGGAAGCAAAAAGTAATAACAAAGGGCTTTTTGAAAAGGGTTAATCATGTTAGGTAAATTCGAAGATCTTATTGACAAAAAGCTTCAGGGATGGGGCTTAAGGCTTATTTTTTGGATACAGGAGATGTCCCAGTTGAGAATAGGATTGCTCTGAAATGTGCCTACGGCTGCAGGAGCTATGGGAAAATATTGAGTTGCCCGCCTAATGTTATGTCGGTTGAGGATTTTAAAAAAGTTATAGGAGAATACAGTAGTGCGCTTTTACTTGTCGATGAACGCGATACTTCACAGATCCCAGATATCATGGAAGCCTGGGGTGAAATTCGCAAAGGTTCTTTCCATAAAATGTTAGAGCTTGAACAGCAAGCTTTCAGAGAAGGTTTTACTTTTGCGCATCTCCTTAGGCCCGGGTCCTGCAACGAATGTGATGTCTGTAATCTCAAAGAATGCATAAATCCGGAACTGAGGCGTTTTGCGCTTGAGGCTGTAGGAATAAACCTTCAGAAAGCAATGGAAAAAGCAGGACTTGCACTTGAGTTCTGCAAACCTGAGAAAACTGTATGCATCGGAATTTTACTGCTTGAATAAAATTCAGGTGAAAAATAAGCTCGGTATATTCCAAAACACATTCGCGGTTTTTTAATCTTTTTTTAATGTCATTCACGGATTAAAGGGAAAAACTAAGTGAAAAATCGAAACTAATAAAAAATTTAATTTTATAACTCTATACAAATTTCCAGATTAATGAAGTAATTTTATAACTTTGGAATCGTCATCCATATATTCTAATCAATTAGTTGTCACAATCTATTAACAAAGACAGAAGGTATATTTACTCCCCGATATATTTTTATGAAAATATAGCAAACTGGAGGTTTTTTCAAATTGAGTTCTGAAAAGTTAAAAATAGCTGTCTTAGGAGGAACTGGCAATATAGGAGAGGGGATGGTACTCAGGCTAGCCCTTCAAAACCTTATGGCTGAAGGTGTGAAAAATGAGATAATTATAGGTTCCAGAGCCAAGGAAGCTGCCGATGACGCCGCAAAACAAGATTTATCTGAGCTTGAAAATTGCGGGTTTGATACTTCAGGAATATCCATTGCAGGAAACACTAATCTTGAAGCTGCGAAGGCAGCCGAAATAATAATTCTTACTCTCCGCTTTGATCATGTTATACCATTGCTGCATGAGATTCGTGGAGCTATTGAAAACAAGATTCTTATCACTCCTGTAGTCCCAATGGTAAAGGAAGGAGACCTATTTGTATATAAACCTCCTGAAGATGGTTCAGCTGCTCTGGCAATTCAGAAAAATGTCCCAGCTTCAACAAAAGTTGTTGCAGCTTTTCACAATATTCCAGCAAGAAAATTGAAAGATATTGCCAAATGCAAGGCTGTACATCATGCATTAGTGTGCGGTGATGATACTGAAGCAAAGAATCTAGTCATTAAGCTTACAGAACATATGGGATGCCTGAAACCTCTGGATGGTGGTCCTCTTAAACAGGCAAATACTATGGAATCACTTACACCACTGTTGATCAATCTTGCAAAACTCAATAGCCTTAAAGATCTTGGAATAAACTTTTCTTAATACTATATTGTAAAACAGATAATATACAGGAAAAGATCATCAAAGGAAAGAGTCTTAATACGGTATAGATAAACATGATTTCGAAAAGCTTATTTTACATAAAGCACTAATTATTATATCATACTAAAGATAATATTCCTCTAGACAGAGGTTTTATGGAGTTCAAGAAACAAAAACCTCTGCCTGAGGTATATATTAAATTATTAATGATTATCCTTAAAAGTATATATGATACATAATTTTTCAATCTCAATCCAAATTCTTTACTCCTGCTATCAATCTCAAACAGATTTAGTTTATATTAAATATTATGAAGGTAATAACCAGCATGAGGAAAATCTGTAAGAAAAGAGTTGACTCGTGAAGAATCTGAAAAATGGCTTAATACGAGAGAACTTGTCAGGAAGAATATTGTATATTGTGAAGCTTCAAAAACAGCTCTTATCTACGGAGTTACTCTTGATCTTATCATTTTTGTTACTTTTCTTTTTTAAAAAGGACGAAATGACTAATCAGACAGTGAACCTGTATGAGTGAAGAATTGCCAAAAGTGTTAAAAGCTGCAGGGATTGATGTACTTTCCTGCATGCAGTGTGGTACATGTACAGGAAGTTGTCCTTCCGGACGGCATACTGGGCTTAACACACGAAGAGTTATTCGGGATGCACGCAAGAATAGGGTAGCAGTCCTCTCTGATGATGCACTCTGGCTCTGTACTACCTGCTATACTTGCCAGGAACGCTGCCCGCGCGATATACCAATAACTGATGCTCTCCTTGAGCTCAGGAGACTTGCTATAAAAAAAGGTTTCATGCTCCCAGAACATAGGAATATAGCGGAAATGGTCATGGAATGCGGGCATGCAGTCCCTCTAGATGAAGAAACAAAGCAAAAGAGGGAAGAACTCGGACTCGGTCCTATACCTGAAACTGTTCAGAAATATCCTGAAGCTCTTCAAGAGGTAAGGAATCTTCTCAAAGCATGCAAATTTGACGAGCTAACGGCTGAAAAATAAGGAGGCAGAATATGGAAAAATTATCGCTATTTCTTGGATGCATTGTACCTAACCGTTATCCTGGAATTGAAAAAGCAACCAAACTCTGCCTTCAAAAACTTGATATAGATGTATCCGACTTGCCAGGAGCTTCCTGTTGTCCTGCTCCCGGAGTCTTCAAGTCTTTTGATAAAGCAACCTGGCTTGCCCTTGCCAGCCGGAATATAGTTCTTTCAGAAAAACTTGGAAGAAATGTCCTTACAGTATGCAATGGTTGCTATGGCTCCTTGACAGATGCTAATATAGAGCTAAAAAAGGATCCTGAGCTAAGGGAATGCACGAACAGATGCCTCAAAGAGATAGGCATGGAATTCAAAGGTACTATTGAGGTAAGGCACATAATCGAATTTCTCTTTAGAGAATTTGGGCGCGAAAAACTCAAGGAATTTATTACAACACCTCTTGACCTTAAAGTGGCACTTCACTATGGATGTCATCTTATCAAACCTTCAAGAGATAGAAAACTTGGAGAAACGGAGGCTCCTGTTTTTTTTGACGAACTTGTTGAAGCTACGGGTGCAAAAAGCATAGACTATACTGACAAAATGATGTGCTGCGGAGCAGGAGGAGGAGTTCGTTCAGGGCATGCAGCCGAATCTCTTGAGATGCTTGAGCACAAGCTCGCCTGCATTAGGCAGGCAGGAGTGGATTGCATTGTTAATGCATGTCCTTTCTGCCACCTCCAATTTGACAGGGGGCAGATCGCAGTCAATGAAAAATTCGGAACGGATTACTCTATTCCTGTCCTTCACTATTCTCAGCTACTTGGTCTTGCTCTCGGTTTTTCTCCATATGAACTGGGAATAGAACAGAATGCGGTTCAGAATGTTGAATTTCTTGCGAAAATCTATGAGATTAGCGCAGGTTTAAGATAAAAATCTGGTAGAAAATTCGATAACAGTCTCAGTAAAAATTGAAGATAAAATAGGCAACGAAAGCATTTTTGATTTTTCATTAATCTGCAATTAAAAATTTTACCTTTCGTCCTGCATATACCATAGACACTTCTGTCTCCATTTGCAAGTTCCGCAGACTTCTTCAGGACGAGATGCATTAGTCAGTTGATAATTGATTAACCTAAAGGCTTCATCTGCCTTCATAATTGTTCCTTCTTTTATCTTTAATTTCTCCATAACAAACAAATCCATATTTCGGATTCTGCGAGAAATAACTGATTCTTGCGCAGTGCATTCCTTTTTGCTTGGGCAGGAAGCACAGATTACATCACATTTGGATACCAGTTCCAAATGTCTTGAAGGAAAAGCTTTTATATCTGAAATTATGGCTCGTAAATTAGCCGCAAAAGCAGGGCTGTACCCATAGCCCTGAAAACCTTGTATACAACACAGGTGATGAGCTCTGATCTTCAGGCATTTAGATCTTGCAGAATCAGATCCAGCTATGTTTGATTTTTTGAGCATGCGTTTCTCCATGACTTAATACTCAAAAAGGAAAAAATTTACTCTGTTAAACTCATTCTATAATGTCAATTCCTGAATCAGTTAACTGGGGTAATTCCTGAACAGGTAGTGTTATCGAAGGAGCCTCTGAGTACTTTGCAAAGAGAATATCATAACCTGTTTTAAGTCCTAGCATGATATTGAGATTAGTAAAATCATCATTCAGGAGCAGTGCTTGGCCTATAGGATTGCAAACTGCTTCAAACTCCAGGTCTTCAGATTTTTTAATTCCTAGGCTCTCTTTCTCGAAGCTGCAGACTTTACAACAAACCGAGCATACATCAAAATATTTTGAAAGGATCTCATAAACAAGTCTTGCTTCTCGCTCATATTCAATACAGAAAGCAAGTCCTATTTTTTTGTAACCCATACTTTTTGCATAAATAGTTATTTCTTCTATTTTTGTCCTTTTTATATGATTGGATTCAAGCCACGCAGAGACCTGAATTGACTTCAGATCGTCGCCTGTATACTCAAGCCCAGATTTTATCACAGAACAGTTTTTTCCTCTACTGCATTCTTTAATCCTACATAACGCGCACTGCACACTCTTTTTCTCCCGGATTTTTAACATGAATAAGGTATTATGGTCACAGATAAGTTATGAAAGTATAAATATTTCTATAAAATTCATAAAAATATATTATTAGAGTTCTAGGTCTAAAATAAGAAAAATTAAAACAAAAAAATTCTGAAACATACATTTTTGCATAATGAAAATTTCCATATTCATGTCCTCGCTCTGCGCGGGCATTTCTTCTCGCACCTTTGTATAATCTTGTTCTCTAGGCAGGCTAAGGTTTCACTGACCACACATTTGCACTTATATAAACAAAATTATAGATTCAAGCACGCAAAGAACTGTATACATCCTATTTCCCACTGGGCATTCTATATCATTTTGTGAAGATGCTCAGAAGGCAATTTCGTGTCTATCGTGTGGTCTTTCTCGTTTTCGGTTACATAAATGTTCCCTATATGTATTCATTATCGTATAAACTGGGGTTTCTCCAAAGTGTTGTTCAATAATTCCTTCTATAACCAAATCTTGAGGTTGTTATCCATCACAGTTGAAGAGCTTGAAGCCCTGAGGCTTTTGGATATTGAAGACCTCAAGGAAGAAGTTAAGACCTCAAGGAAGAAGTTATAGGTAAGAATATCAAGAAGAGTTTCTGGGAAAATCTGAAAGCTGCCAGAATGAAAATAGCTCTCGTCCTTATCACAGGAAAAGCTATCGAGATAAAAGGCGGTAACTATATTAGCGCTGAAGGCGGTGACATTAGTGAAGATACTGACACGTAAAAGAGAAATCTGAAAACTTGAATAAGTAAAAAATGCAGAAACTTTATACAGGCGATAAAAATGACAGATAAGGTTCAACCACTTGAAAGCTTGTCGAAAAAGCCAGAGGAACCAAAAATAGTAGTCAACCTCAGGCGCATCAAACGCAAGATCATGATAATGAGCGGGAAAGGGGGAGTAGGTAAAAGCACAGTTGCAGCAAACCTCGCTGTTGGGCTAGCCCTTCGTGGATATAGAGTTGGGCTTCTTGACTGCGATATTCATGGCCCGACCATTCCTACAATTTTCGGATTAGAGTCGGAAAGGCCTGGTATTGATGAAGGGGGTATTATCCCAATTCAGGTACTTCCCAACCTTTCGATAATGTCTGTCGGTTTTCTGCTCGAAAATAAAGATTCTCCTATAATTTGGAGAGGACCTGCCAAAATGGGGGCAATTAAACAATTTTTGGAAGAAGTTTCTTGGGGGGAACTTGATTTCCTTATTATAGACTTGCCTCCAGGTACAGGAGACGAACCTCTGAGTGTGGCTCAGCTGATTCCCAATTGTGATGGTTCAGTGCTTGTTACAACTCCTCAGGATGTAGCCCTCATTAGCGTCCGAAAATCAATCATATTTTCTGAAAAACTTAAAGTGCCTATCATAGGGCTTATTGACAATATGCATGGACTTATCTGCCCTCACTGTGGTAAACCAATAGAAGTATTCGGAACTGGGGGTGTGGAAAAAGCCTCAAAAGATTTCAATATTCCTGTTCTTGCCAGACTTCCTATTGAGCCCAAAGTAGCAGAAATGGAAGATAAAGGCACTGTTGTCAAAGGTCTGATTGAACATAGTACTGAATGGCAGAAGAACTTCGAAGCTGTCGTGACCGCGGTAGAAAAAACTCTAGAGGAGAATTAAGGCGATATGATAAAGGGAAAATTTACACATTCCCTTATTGTCTAATTTTTTCAATTTGTTAAACTCACAACGGGCTAGCCTTTTTTTCAATAAATTAACTTGGGTTATCATACTTAGTTATTTGAGATTTCTTCCCTCTCCCATCTCTTCTCTCACACTACTTCTCTCATGTTTATTTATATATTTCTATTATTTTAAGTCTGTTTTAATATATTTTTAACATCTCTAAAGTCTCTTAACTTAGTACCTATTTTCTTTTCTTACGGTTAATTATTTGAAGCTTATTGATAATTCTACTTCAAGATTACGATTTGAATCATGATTCCACAATATACAGAAAACGAAGATTATTTGTGAAATTAGAGAATAATTACTGCACAACGAGTAGTTATTACATGATATTAGTTATCACATAATATGTAAAACACGCAATTAAAGATTAATGTTGAGAACATGAAAAAACTAGTTATACTATTGGTTCTCCTTGCAGCTGTAGTCTTTACTGCTGGCTGTACTGAAGAAAGCCAGGAAAATTCCACAAATCTTCAGGAAAATCAGGATATAAATGGAACTGTCGAAGCAACTGAGTCTGGACAGAACACAACCCTCCCGGAAACCCAGAATGAAAGCAGTGTTGTTCAAGTGACCAGCCTTGAACAAATAAATGCATCCCTCAAGCAAGGTCCAGTTCTTATGAAAATAGGGTCTAAACACTGTGGACCATGCCAGGCTATGAGGCCCATGCTTAAGGAACTGGCAACAGAATACAGCGGGAAAGCCACTATTGTGTCCATAGATATAACCGAAAGTCCTGACCTTGCAACTTATTTTGATATAGTGTATGTCCCTGACACCACTTTGATTATGGGCATCGAAAAAGGGGAATATGTATACCTAAAAGAGGACGGAACACTTACTAAAGATAGACTTCAGGCCAAAATTCGGGGACAAATGGAGAAGGACGTGTATACGAAACGTATTGATCTTGCTCTTCTCCGGGAGGGAAAAACACATCATTAAAATAAGCTATGGTGGATAAAATTAACTTCTAAACCCTTAAAGGAATAGAAGTTTAAGTTTATGGTAAAACCCCGATTTTCGGGGGAAAAACAATCTAGAAATAAACTATAAAAATGAATTAAAAACATGAATTAAAAACATGTATCCTGAAGCTATTTCCCCTGTGGCTGCATTTGGAGCCGGAATTCTCAGTGTTCTGTCCCCCTGCATCCTTCCTCTTTTGCCTGCTGTCCTAGCAACATCTGCAGGAAAAAACAAATTGAGACCTCTTGCGATAGTGCTTGGAGTCTCAATATCCTTTACTATAATGGGAGTGGTAAGTTCTGCCTTTGGGGCAGTTTTCAATGCTTATACAGACCAGCTGAAGATTCTTGCAGAGATTTTGATTCTCATAATGGGCTTCGCACTGTTCTTTGACATAAGCCTTTTTAATGCATTTTCAAAGTTTCCCCTCTTAGGAAATATGAATGAAGAAGGGTCTATTTCAGGCTTCTTACTTGGCCTCTCCCTCGGTGTTCTCTGGATTCCCTGTGTAGGACCAATTCTAGGATCTATCCTTACCATGGTTGCTCTAGAAGGGAATGCTGCTACTGGAGCATTTACCCTCTCAATTTATTCGCTTGGATTTGCGATACCGATGCTCTTGCTTGCGTATTCGGCCCACTTTACCTCTTCTAAAATCCGGCTTATATCAAGGTGGGATGGGGTTTTCAAAAAAGGAGCAGGAATAGTGCTCATCCTTGTTGGGCTCTATATGATCTACCAGAACCATCTTCAATTGTTTATTTAATTCCAATCCAAAAATTAGAAAAGCAAAGGCATAGATACCAAAAATATTGGTCTATGTCCTAAAGTATTATTTTATTAAGGGCCAGATTATACAAAATGAACATCTTTATTCTCTTTTTATTTTTCAAGATATTTGTTCCCAAACTCTCTTTTTTCTATACTATCTTTTTTTTGCAAGCCTGTAATACATGTCAGGAAGCAATGAATACAAGATTATAAAAGAAAGAGTTACCATCTCCAACCTAGTCTCTGAAGCGAGAATAAAAATGAGTTTTGGGATGAGCTCCATAAGAAATTGTTTTTAGAATTTAACTATATGTAGATAAAAAGTGTGAGTTTTATAACGAGAAGGAGGCCTGGAAAAGAAAGCAGTTGACTGCAAAAATTAGAGAAAGTATTATTCCTCACTTTCTCTTGCAATTGCAACAAGCTCATTTACGCATGCAACCGCCATTGGGGTCCCACCTCTTGTCCCAACGCAGCTAATAGAAGGTACAGGAATTTCCAGGTTTCTGACAATTTCCTTGGATTCGGCGGCGTTTACAAAGCCTACAGGAAGCCCGATAATAAGGGCTGGTCTCACGCCTTTTTCGATAAGTTTGCAGACCATAATAAGGGCAGAAGGGGCATTTCCTATCGCAATAATACTCCCGTCAAGCTGATCTCGGGCAGCTAGGAAGCCTGCTGATGTGCGTGTAATTCCATACTTGTTAGCAATTTCAGCATTTGGGTCCTCATCGAGCACGCAAATAATTTCGGATTTATGCCCTGCTTTTGTAATTCCTGCCTTTACCATATTAATGTCTACAAAAATCGGAGCGCCCTTTTTAATCGCTTCCACACCTGATGGAATGGGGTCATGCATAAAACGCATGATCTCTGCTACAGAAAGGTCTCCGGTAGCAATAACACAGCGCTGGCGGAAGCGGTCTTCGGGTGTTTTGTTTCCAATGATTTCCTGAATCATTGTCCGACTTTTCATATAGATAGCTTTGGCTTCTTCAGTTCTTGCCCCTGAATCTTTACAAATACTTACAAGTTCAGGATTAACATCAACCGTAAGCTCGGTAAACTCTTCGAGGTTTTCGAGGTTTCCAGCTTTCTCATTAGTACTCTTTTTAGTAGTCATACTTTTTATGATACCCCCTGGGAGTGATTATGAAATCCTTCTTTTGAGAATTCCATATTCTGGAATCTCCATTTCCAATAAGGATCGTAGTGCTCATGTCCACCCAGTCTTCATATTTCATAACTTTTCCGAGGGTTGTCACGATCCTGTCCTCACCCTCGCCCCTCAGAGCGTTCTTCACAAGTCCCACAGGCACAGAGTCTGCTTTGTACTGGCGGATAATTTCGATAGCTCTGGAAAAGTTGGACTGTCTCTTACGGCTCTTCGGATTGTAGAGGGCCATCACGAAATCAGCTTCTGCGGCAAGATTAAGCCGCTTTTCAATAACATCCCAGGGGGTCAGGAGATCACTTAGGCTGATAACCGCAAAGTCCGTTACAACAGGTGCGCCAAGCATGCTTGCGCCGGCTAAAATTGCCGTAACCCCCGGAAGAATTTCTATATCAACTTCAAGCCCTTCATGTTCAGCAACCTCAAGCACAATGCCTGCCATGCCATATACGTTTGTATCTCCGCCGCTGACCATGGCAACGTTTGCAACTTTTGCAAGCTCCACAGCCTTTCTTGCTCTGTCCACCTCTTTACCCATATGACTGCGGATAACTTCCTGAGTTCCTAGGAGATTTGCTATCTGGTCTAGGTAAGTCCCGTTCCCGAGTACATAATCGGCCTTAAGGATCACATCCTTGGCTTTGACTGTCATCTGTTCTACAGATCCCGGCCCGATACCTACGATGTAGAGTTTTCCTCCGGTTACTTTATCTTGCGATTGCGATTGTGACTCTGCCATAGATTTTCTTCCTGCAAATCAATTGTTTTTCTTCAGAAAGGGCCAGAGCTGCAGGTTCTGCAACTCCTTTTAACCCAAAGCGAGAAGCCTGAGAGGATGAAGGGGGATTGTAGCTGTTTAATATTTCATCCGGCAAAAAATCTACCGGAATACCGAGCATCTCTCCTGCTTCCAGAAGCCCTTGTTCATTTTCTTTAAGTTTCGCAGAAGCTAAAGCCGTAATTTCTCCCAAGCTAAAGCCGCACTCATCGAGAACCTGTTTCACGGCTTCAATAACTTCTTCTTTTGTAATGCCCCTGCGAGTTCCGATTCCTATAATCATCCTTTACCGTCTCTGATTCTTAGCGAGTTCCTGGTAGGTTAGCTCGTATAATTGCAGATCAGTTATTTTACAGCTCAATTAGCTGTTTTTCTACTGTCGCTCTTCACTTCTGCGTTCTCCT
>Ga0207800_1000344_pt1 | contig 13795 bp, 11 predicted proteins | sample LuqExpMetageno11_FD_187769 | JGI IMG/M metagenome (GOLD analysis project Ga0207800, IMG submission 187769) | Tropical forest soil microbial communities from Luquillo Experimental Forest, Puerto Rico - Sample 11 (SPAdes) | ecosystem: Environmental > Terrestrial > Soil > Tropical forest ...
GTCGAGCCGTTCAGGCTAAAATGGGCTCTCCGCCTGACAACTGCTGATAATGCAGCGAATCCAGTTTGTAGGGAGTACTCCGGGTACGCGTCCGTCATTTTCCCGTTTGCCTCGACTAACAGTTTAACAAAGTTGTACCGTGGCATTCCATCGAAGTTTACAGGCGCAATATCTGCTCTTGGGATGGGTACGTCTTCGATTGATGGGTACGTGTCAATCTGTTCAACTTCTGAGGCAATGTCAGTGTAGCGACGGGTGTTTATTACCCTGAGTGATTGATGATTTTCAACGTCTATTGCCATTTAAGCCACCTCCATCTTGGACGCGGCAACTGAGTTAACCATGCTATCTAATATATGGTTAACGTAATCAAAAAAGGCTACAGTAACTACTATAGTTACGAATTTTTCAGCGAAAGTTATATAAGCTTCAAAAGCGTATAATAAACATGGTAAAGCATTTTTAATCATATTCATCACCTGTCTGGTTCACGGGTCGATGGGTAACACAAACACACGGGCTCTCGGTCTGGGTAACTCTGAGCCCGTTGGTTCATATTAACATCAACGTTGCTTTTCTTATGATCTTCATGTTCTGTGAAATAAGTTTTAAATGTTTCCTGCTCATGGCTCATATTGAGCATGTTTGAGCTTTGTGCGTTTCAATTTCCTTTGTAACCGATAGCGTCAGCGAGGATTCCGGTACAAAACGTTGAAAATGGCATTGTTGGGTCTTTCATATCGGAAAGCTGCCTATACATTTCAGGTTCGACTCTTATCGAGAATTCTAGTTTATTTCTGCGAATAGTGGGCACTCAATATTCCCCCCTTGCGGCAAGTACACTTACCCATTAACTATATACGCAGGTAAACTATATAAAACTTTCTACGGAGTAATATCTCCGATTATATAAAAAGAGCAAATGAGTTGGCATACAGCCGTTAGTGTTTTTTGAATTTTCAGAGCTTAGAGACTTTGACCAATTTTTGCGTGAACATTTTTTATTATGTCTTTTGAAAATATAAGCCTTTCGATATTTCGGCATTTTGGGCACGGTCACATACTAAAGGGACTTGCCAATGTTAGGAATTTTTATATCAAATAAAGTTTAAATTAAGTTACACAGTTGAAGAGTGGTTATAACGAAATGCACTTACTTAATATACACCCATAAGCCAACGAGCGAACTTAAATACAAGTGCGTGATCATGAAGTGTAATCATATACCGACGCACGAAGAACTATCCAATTACTGTAATGTGGAAGGAGAAAGTGCATATCTCACGTGCCCACGATTTTTAAAAAAAATAAGATATCAAAAAATATAAGACAATCATCGGTGGAGTGTCACAGCTCAGGATCAACTTCGCTTCCGTCATCGGGTGGCAGTATAAGCCTATGTGGATGGATTTTATGAACAAGTCGGGTGCCCAATTTGAAGCCCTCTTGCGTGCCACGCATTTCCCTGTACAGAGAATCTATCTCGTTACGTAGAGCGTTTAATTCCTCGCGTTCAATTGCTCCTTTGGCAACTTCGTTTTTAAGTGCTATGATTTCCTGCCTTTCAACGACGTGTTTTGCGGTTTCAGCCCTTAATATGTCGTTTTCCGACTTTATAGCTTGATACTCGGGACTTTCAGACAAATCGAGCTCTTTTTGAATCATTAAAAAGGGAATGTACTTTTTATAAATCTCTTTCAATTTCTCAGGACTTGCCCGAAAATATGCAGCCCGGGTGTCATCGAGAGCATGACCCATACAGCATTCAACGAAAAATGAGTCGGCGCCAGCGTTTAACATAGCGCTGTTAAAAAACTTCCTAATGTTATGCGAGCGTATCAAATTCCAATCGCCCTTTACCGTGTTCTTTTGGGCTTTTTCGGAAATGAGTCTATAAATTTTAATTATTGCTGGGGTGTCGAGTTTTCTCTCTTCCTCATCCATATTTTTAAGAAAATTCTGCGAAATGTTTCGCTTTATAAAAAGATAGCCGTCATCAGAAAATATTTGCTGCTTCGCAAGCTGATTTTGTCGCCTAATCTCTTTTTTCTTATCAGTTCTCCCTCTATAACTCAAGTAATCAAGAACAGCACTACTTGCCTCAGGAGTTAAAAAGGTAATAAAATCCACTTGTGTTTTTTCTCGTCTTAATGTTAAAGTGGTGATACCCGTCGCTTTATCGTATCCTTCTGTAAAATCAATGATTTTTAAATTTATAAGCTCATTAGCGCTCAGTCCTGAAGCTGCACCAACCAGAAGGATAGCTTTCTCAAGGGGATCGCATATTTTTAAAACTTCTCGGAGATCTTCTTTTGTAGGGATTTTGTTGTGCTTCTCAAGCGGTTTTGCTCTCTGATCTTGTCGCGGCAAATTTGGAAGTTCGATGTCGAAAAGGTGGTAGAAACTTTTAACCCCTGTCATATACCCTTTGATTGTGACCGGCGCAAGCCCTTTGTCCTGCAAATGCTTCCTGAATCCGATTAAGTATGATTTTATTTTTCGGCGTCTCGGCAGGATGCCTTGCTGTATTTCATTTTCCGCTTCGAGAATAAGATTTTCAGGGTTTTTTCCTGTCCAGTCCGTGAAATGCTGCATCGCAAGTAAATAATTTTTTGCAGTATTTGGCTTTGGATTTAATATATCAAGCCATTCAACTATCGTCGGAGATTCTCTTAAATTGCAGACTTCCGTAATAAACCCCCCGGATGTATTGCCTTTATACCCAATTCGTTAGAGTATATACATCCTTTGGTGAACAGACTTTTCTTTTTGGCTCATCCACAAAAGTCTCAAGCCGGCGAGCAAGTTCGAAAACCGCAGCTATCTGGGCAGCTTTTGCCTTTCCTACCCCATGAACCTGCATAAGCCTTGAAACGTTTGCGAGACTGAGTTGCTTAATGCTATATTCTGTTAATATTCGACTGCACAAATTTACAACGTTTTCTTCTCTTGACCCTGTCCTGAGGATTATCCCAAGAAGTTCAGCGTTTGAAAGAGACTCCGGCCCATTTCGTATCAGCCTCTCTCTAGGTCGTTCTTCTTCAGGGATATCATGAATCCTGACCTTGTTTATTTCCATAATCAACCCCCTTATTTTTCTATTAAAGGAAAAGATCGGTATAATATCGGCATAACTCAAAAGTTTAAGTTCATTAAAGAAGTTAGTTTAACTCTTAATAAATGATATCAAAGTTACAGTATTTGAATCTTCACCAAGATTTATACAAAATGTTAAAATGAATAAAAAAGCCGGCCCTTACTTATACCGGAAAGTGCATAACGCTTTTTGATGAAAGTCATTTTAGTTGTTGGGTATAAAAAATCGGGTAAAACATCCGTTGTTTCAGCCCTTGTCCGTAGTCTTTCAGGGTTTGGGACCGTAGGTACTATAAAACATATGGGTGAGCAGAGCCTCAATCCAGCAGAGACCGATACGGGCAGGCATTTTGATGCAGGGGCTGACGTGGTAATAGGAATAACAGGCACAGAAGCCACAGGTACTGAACTTGTCAGCTTTTCCAGAGACCTGAACCTTGAAGACGCGCTTGACCTGCTTTGCGACCAGGGGCTTGATTTTGCTGTGGTAGAAGGGTTTAAGGAGAGCAATCTTCCGAAAATCGTAATTGGCGACCTTCAGGGTGTTTCCAACGTTGTATTCAGGCTGCCGGCCGACATTGATATGCACGAAGAACTTACAGCATCTCTTGTAGGAATGGCTCTCGCCCAGCCTGACAGGTACACCCTGGAAGCCCTTATAAAGAAAGCCAGGAAAAATCCTGCTATCCGGAAAGCAGGCGCGATCGGAACCTTTACCGGCATTGTCCGAGAGCTGGTCGGAGACGAGAGAACTTCCAAGCTTGAATTCGAAAAATACGACCCAGAAGCTTCAAAAGTTCTTGACCAAATTCGGGATGAGCTCAAAAGAAAAGGCGGTATCCTTGAAGTTCTGATCCACCACAAAACAGGCGTTATTAAAGCCGGAGAAGATATAGTATACATCGTCATTGCAGCTGCCCACAGGACAGAGCTTTTCCCGGTCCTTAGCGAAGCCATAGAACGCCTGAAAGCCGAAGCTCCGATATGGAAGAAGGAATTCACGGAAAAAGAAGAATTCTGGGTTCATGATAAAGAACAAAGTAAGAAGTAAGCCTGAAATCTAAGGAAGGGCAACAGAAGAAAAATACGAAACTATAACCCCTGGAAATGATCAAATGGGCGAAAAAAAAGAACTAAATATCAAACAAAAGAAATTCAGAAGCGCCATTGTGCTGGCAGGCGGCAGGGGCAGACGGATGGGCACGGTCGAAAAAGCCCTTCTCGAATTCGAAGGAAAAACAATTCTTGAGCGCCTGCTGGAAAGCCTTTTTCGGGTTGTGGATGAGGTTATTATCTCGTTCCGGGACAAAGACCAGGAAGAAAAGTTTAGACCTGTGCTTGAAAAGTTTCCCACTCGTGAAATCCGTTTCTGTTTTGATATTCTGGAAGACGCCGGTCCTCTTGAAGGCATCCGGGCGGGGCTGCTAGAATCCAGGGCAGAATACTCTTTTGTTTGCGCTGGGGATATGCCTTTTGTGAATTCCAGGGTTGTAAACCTGCTGTTTGAAAAAGCAAGCGGTCACGATGCTGCCCTTCCAAAAAGAGATGATGGAAAATTTGAGCCTCTGCATGCGGTTTATTCGAAGAAAATGATTCCTGAAATTGAAAAAGCTTTTGAGAGAGGTAGAATTTCTGTACTTACGTCGGTTCTTGAAATGAAGAATGTGGTATTTGTTAAGGTTTCAGAAATTCGGGAGACTGATCCTGAATTGAGGACTTTTGCTAACATAAATACGGTTGATGAGATGCAACGAATTATAGAACTTTCGAGCAAAAAAGAAAAATTATAACAAATTAGATTACATGCTTGGGGAAAATTTTTGGAACTGTTAACTTATAAAAGTTCATCTTCTACTTTTTATCTTCTACTTTTTGATTATTTCATATACTGTGGGTTGAAATAGAAAGTTATTTAGATGACAATCACTTCTATTTTTTGAATTAAGTTTCATTTTATGTAATATATTTCCAATAATTGCGGTTTCAAAGACTTATTAAACTTTTGATTTTTTTTCTTTAGGTGAGAACTTCAGATGGAACTAAATGAAATCAAAGATCTGATTATAAAAGCTAAAGAAAGTAACGCGACTACACTAGACTTTTCGTCCAAAGGATTGACTTCGTTGCCGCCTTAAATATTTGAGTTGAGAAATCTTACCAAACTTTACTATCTTGTAATCAATGAAACATGTAAGTAAAAATTCGAAAGATGATGAAAAAAGCTGTTGAGAAGCTCATATTTGAGACCGTCTGGAACTAGCTAAAAATAATTGAAACTACTGAAAGTAACTGGAAATAACTAAAATTAATTATATTAACTGAAACCGACTAAACCCGACTTTCTTCAGGATTTCCAAGGCTGGGATTTAAGTGATTATAATTATTTTTAAATTATTTTTATCCTTTAATCCTAATTGGATAAAAATCAATAAATATTTTTACTCATTAAAATAAAAGAGATTTCTAAAAAATCACTGCTATATGACATTATACTGCGAATCTTATACCTATTGTTAGCTTTACCACTTTCTTAACAAATAACTATTTATGTTTGAGAGTATTAAAAAGTACTTGCAGATTTTATTAGAATTGTAGGATCTGCAACCTCTCCAGAATGTCTTGTACATGAGGACCGAAAACAAAGAACACTGGGTAATAAAAGATATGAAAAAGGTATGAAAAAGGGTATAAAAACAAATTGTTCCCCCAAAGATAAAAAGGGTTGCATCTCGAAGACGGTTCGGTTATAAGGAGTTTGAAATATTAAACGAACCGTTTTCGGGGTCAAATATGCCAGGTAAGGATCTCAATATTTCTTTTTTCCTTACTTATTATCTCCTATAGGTTTATCAAATTTATATATCCTTTTTTAACTGAAGAATAGAGCAAATTTTCAAAAATCTTCAGAATATTTTTTTAGGCTAGTTGTTTCCTGCTGTTAACAATTTTCATTCTGGATATTCAGGCTTCTAAAGCCTTTGTCCACGGATATCCCAGATAAGGTAAGATCCTTTTGCTACTTGTTTTTATTATACTATCATTGTGTGGATTTTTACGAAGGAATTATGTGTCATAATCCAACGAAAATAACAATAGCGATTTGTGTAGAAAACTGCCATAAAAACAGCCAGGAAAATTCACTAAAGTGCCAGAAGGAAGCGTGTATATAATTAAACAAAATATGCATTTTGAAATTGAGTTTCGGAATTGAGATTTGCCTAGGAAAAAAGTACATATGAGAAAGAGAATTGGCTAAAAAATACGTTGTGCTTATAAATTGGAGAGAAAGATATATTAACGACTAATTTTCAAGTTTTTATAATATACATGAGTATACTTAGGTTTCTGTGTGAATGTTCTTGTTGTAAATCTTTCCTGCATATGCATAATTTAGATATAATATAAATCTGCAGACAGTCAATCAAGGTGTATTATATGGAAAACACTTTACTCGATCTGATTCTTCTCTCTGAAAAGAGAAAGAATGTGTTACTTCTTCTACTTGAAGGGCCAAAAGATATCGAAACATTAAAAAAAGCCCTTAACGCCAGCGCAACCGCAGTCCAACCCCAGGTAAAAAAGCTCAAGGAACATCATCTTGTAGTCCAGGAAAAAAACCTCTATAAACTGAGCGAAATCGGCAGAGTTGTGGTCGAGAAGATGAAGCCTCTTGTGGATACGCTTGCCGTCTTCGAAGAAAATGTGGATTACTGGATAGACCGAGAAACTAGCGAGATTCCACCTTTTCTCCTTAGAAGAATCAACGAGCTTGGACACTGCACTATAATCGAACCTTCGATAGATCATATGTTTGAGATGATTCCTGAGTACGTCAAAAACGTTCGGATGGCAAAAAAGTTGGAAGCTGCAATTCCATATTTTCATCCTCTCTTCCCTTCTTTTTACCTGGAAATTGCCGAAAAAGGAATACCGATTTCGCTTATTCTTCCTGAGTCTGTTATGAAAAGATGGGTTGAAGATTACAGAGAACAAACTGAGCAATATCTTAAAAAGGAAAATGCCAAGATTTTTGTCTGTAAGGACTGTGAAAGAGTTCCTACTATTATAACAGCAGATAACTTCATGGCAATGGCCCTTTTCCCAAAAAATACAGTTTTTGACCGGAGGTATATTATCTGCTTTGAACCTGGAGCCTTTGCTTGGGGAAAAGAACTCTATGATTATTATGAACAGCGTTCTGAACAGATATATAATATAGACAACTATACTCATGTTCCCTGACAAATATCCCTGAAAGAATAAAGTTCAGAGTTCAAAAGTTCACGTCATAGATACTCCAAAAAACCTGCTTCACCCTTTGCATAGGCCTCGTGCCAGTCTAAAGGTATAGGTATTTTTTCATAAAGGGCTTTTCTTTGAGCCTCAAGGAGTTCAGGTGTTTTTCCCATAAATTCCGCAGCGCAGAGTACCCGGCTTTCAACCTTTCCAGCCAGCTCTTTTAACCACTTATATCCTTCAAAAGATCTGAGCACATGGTGATCCATAATCAAGGTATTCACATGCCTAGTCAGAAGGAGAGCATTTTCAGAGGCTTCCATTCCTGCTTCAGGGACGCGTTGCAAAAGATATAAAGGAGGACCAGAGGCAAAAACAATTGTAGGTTCCCAAGAGAGCACCTTAAGGACGGCTTCCCTGTCCAGAAGCTGGATATCCGAACTGTGAACAAAAACCTCGTTTACCTCGCAGATTCGGGTCATCATTACAGTCCCAAAGCCCTTTTCTCTGACCCCGTGAGGAACAGGAGATGAAAACTCTATATTACCAGATTTCCTTCCTTCCGAAGCCGGGAGAGGAAAACCCAGGAAATCCGAAAGTTCACGCCTTCTCTGTAAAGACAGGCCGGAGATTTTTTTCGGGCCTTTACACCAGAAGTTTATCCCATCAAGGGAAGGGAGGGCTTCCATTGGAAGTTGATAAGGATCTGGAGCCCCCATTGGCATATGATCCCCGTGAAAGTGACTGATAACAACATCTGTAGCCTGTTCAAACGCAGAAAGAATTCTTTCTCTTATCCTGAAAGCAGCAGCAACTTCTATCGGGTGGGGAAGCAAGCCTGAACGTAAGCGTGCAAGAGCAACCCCGGGATCGATTAGAATCGTCCTTTCATCTGTCTTTACGACACAGGCAAGGGATCTTGCTCCAAGAGATTCACACCCGAGTATCTCGATCTGCATATTTTGTCTCCTTCAAGAAAGATACTCTCTGGAAAACATTTGTACGGTCAGAACAAAGTAGGAAAGCAGGAGGGGACCTATAACGATTCCTATTAACCCGAAAAGGGATACCCCTATAACAACCCCAAGCAGGGAGAGAAAAGGATGAATTTCTCCAACTTTCTTCTGGATAATAGGCCTAAGGAAGTTGTCAATTACACTTATGAAAAGCCCTGTGACAAGAATACAGATTCCTGCAATGTAATTACCCTGCATAAGCTGTATAATAATTATAGGAACCCATACTAAGGGTGCTCCGACAACAGGCAAAAAGGACAGAATTGCTGCGAGAGCTCCCCAGAGGACAGCCCCCTGAATATTAAATATAAGAAATACTATAGTCAAAATTGCGCCCTGGACAAAAGCGACTGCTCCGGTAGCTATAAGAGTTGTTCGGACAATTGTTCTAAACTCTTCTAGGAGTGTAGCTGTATTTTCTTCATTGAAAGGCACTGCAACAGACATCTTGCGCATAAAGTCTGAATCTTCGCCGATAAAGAGGTAATAAAGCAGAAAATACATTATCAATAGACCAATAGACTGGTGGCTCAGACTCTGGATAGAGCCCAGAATAAACAGACTCGTGTAATTAACAGCCTGTGAGGCTAATTCCATTGCTTTTTCTTCTATTTTGGTCTGGAATATATCTGCAGGAATATTCAGCCTTAAGAGAAGTTCCATTAAAAAGTGACCTCCAGCTTGAATAGACGCATTAATAGAGGCCTGATCAAATAAAAGTTGCTGGATTTCGCTTACTATCACGCTTAAAAGAAAATAAAGAGGAATCAATACAACAAAGATAGAAATTATTATCACCAGTATGGCTGCAAATTGCTTCCCAATACTGGCTTTTCTTATGAGAAAATGATAAAGAGATCTAAATATGACGAAAAGTATCAGGGCTCCAAAAATGTAATTTAGGTAAGGAAGTGTGGCATAAGCAATAACCACAGTCAGAACTGCAATTATGAGAAAAGCCAGAGCCATCTTTACATTTTTTTTCATCAAACTTAATTGGTTTTCTATTATAAAGATATAAGTATGACAATTCCTAACGGTGCATCTCAATTGCAACCATTGCGCTGCTCGATCACGCCGACGTGGTTGTGTCTGTGAGTTATTGATCAATTTCGAAAAAGCAAGTACACTTTCCATATTTGAGGAAAATACAGAGAGTTTCTATGCTTACGGTTTTCAATAACTCATACCTATTACTAATTTTTAATGTAAGTAGAAAATCTCTGATTTTGGTTCTTTTAAGCAAATAAATCACTGTTCTGAGTAAACTCCATACGTTTTTTGAGCAATATCTTTCCGTTAGAAATACTGGCTTTCAATCGGTCCCACTTTCTGAAACTTTGTCCGAGCAAGTAGAACGCAAGAGGTACCAGTAGAAGGTTTGAAAGTACATAATACAGGCCAAAAATTGATAGGATAATGTTCACCAGCAGGAGCGGCATGACTGAGAGTGTAATAGAGTGAGAGTGCAAACGTCTTGTCATTATAGAGATTTTATGGGAGGGGAAAGTCCTGTCAGGTAAATAAGTATCGAAACCATGTTTTCACGTAGCCTACGTGAAAATCCTTTACTTTTCTCTGCATTATAGAGTCCAGGTTAATAAGAGGTTCATCGATAATAGCAAGCTCAGGCTCATGCAGGAAAAAGCCTGCGCAAAATTAATTCTGCCTTGTGCCTCTTGAAAGGCTTTTGCATAACGAGTTTTTGGTCTCTGAAATCGAAGAATTCAAACCACTTTTCGCAAGTGGTCTCGTACTGCTCCATTTTTCGGATCTTTGCAACGAAATAGAGATATTAATCAAAAATCCGGGTCAAAAATCATAATTGGGGGCTCTGCCTTGATGTTATTTTCAGCCAGAATGCAAAAACGTTATAGAAGAGCTTGTTATAAGTTCGGAGATGAATTAAGAATATAAGAATTTAGAAGGATTACTTATAATATAAGCACATAAAAGCATATAAAATGACTTTTCTCTTTTTCTAGCTCCTTTCTCTTAGAGGCTGTCTTAAAATTCAAATCGTTCCTACAATTGGATAATGAACAACGTTAACTTTAAACTTTTTACCGCAAATTTTCTCCGAAATTTAGGTACATTGTTCCTGCGAAACTTACGCACTCGATACACGAAATCAAATGTATTATCCCTCTTTATTTGAAGTTGCACTTTAGATATTTAATAGCTTAATGTTACTATTTTTCATTTTGAGTGTGTAAGTATTGTCTCAACTATAGAACTAAATTTAATTTTAAGACAGCCTCTTAGACTCGTACTTTTAACTTTTGAAAGTTTCCTGAAGAAAATATATCATTTGCCGGGTTCAAAGCGCTAAGTTCATTTGCAGTCTCGTTTAGAGAAAGCATAAAATCCGTTCTTATCCTGAAAATGAGCTCTTCAGGCTCTACGCAGCAAAAAAGAGTTGGTTCACCCTCAATTATCCGAACATATCCTTTTTTCTCCATTCTTCTTAGCGTTTTATAGATCTTAGGCCTTGGGACTCCAGCATTTTCTGCAATTTCACTGGCTCGTGCCTGTTTTAGGCAGACAAGAACTGTGTAAATTTTTGCCTCGTTTTCAGTAAAGCCCAATTTCTGAAGATTTTCTACAATTTTAAGAGTCACTCTATTTCCTCCTTCCACCCATCCTCTAGTTATATTTATTTAGCTTGTTGGTTAGCAGCCTTTCTTAAAATTCTCACCATTATCTCGAGACTCTGCACATAGTCTTCTATATCTTTCTCATCTACAAGCTTGAGCAGCTCATCGATAATCTGATTAGAATAGTTGTAACACTCTAATCCTTTTTCAGTTAGCGAAACGAGCACCTTCCTTCGGTCTTCAGGATCAGTTTTTCGAAAAACCATCCCTTTTTTCTCCAGATCATCAACCATTCTTGTGAGGCTACTTTTATCCATTCCTGTGTACTTTCCTATGGTTGAGGGCATGATTTCGCCTTCCATACCGATGATCTTAATTACCATGGGTTGATTCTTGCTCAGATTTTTGAACCTGCCAATAATTTTCTTTTGAAAAGTTTGTTCAAAAATCAAATTATCAAGAGCATCTCTTTCAGTCATCAGAAGAATTGTCTTCTTCAGCGTCGCTTCATCCACTTTATTCACTATTCCTTTTTACACTTGATTCTGCGATCATAAGCATTTTTTGAGGTCGATAATTTCAGAATGTATAATGAATTATGAATAATATTGATTTTTCAATTATATGAAATTTAATAATTGAAAAATCAATAGTTGATAAATCAACAATGCTGTAAACATATTTAAGGTTCACGGTTTACTTGTAAACAACAAATTCTGAAAGTGCAAAAACTGATTGCTTTAGTTCTGTAAATAAAAAACTCCAATTATCTGTTCTTTTGAACTCAAAAAGACTAGTTAACAAAAGATTAATTAGGAAAAAAGGATTCAAAAACCTTTAAAACATGAAATAAGAAGCTACATTTCCAGAAATTAATTTTTTGAAAAATCATATCCGATTAAAAGGTTTAAAATAGAATCAGACTAAAGACTTAAAATCTGGCTGCAAAATTCATTTTATCCTTCGACTATCATCTTTTATCTGGGGGTCTATCCTGAAAGAAACACTTCTTGAACTCAAATCTTCATTTATGAATTACTTTAAGGAGCGGGAAGCCGAGATTAATGGCTCTTTCCTTGCTGTACTGTCTGGAGAAAACCTCCTCTTCCTCGGACCGCCTGGAACGGCGAAAACCCAGCTTGCGAAAAATATCTGCCAGTCGATTGAAGGCGGAAATTTTTTTAATTATCTCTTGACAAGCTTTTCTACTCCTGAAGAACTCTTTGGCCCGCTTTCCCTAAAAGCTCTGGAAGAAGACAAATTCCGCCGAAATATCGATGGCTGTCTTCCGACTGCTCATATTGCTTTGCTGGACGAGATCTTTAAGGCAAGCAGTGCGATCCTGAATAGCCTTCTTGCTATCCTCAATGAGCACAAATACCATAACGGGCAAGAGCTTGTAGATGTCCCTCTGCTCTCGGTTTTTGGGGCATCCAATGAGTTTCCTGACGAAAACGATAACCTTGAAGCCCTCTATGACCGTTTTCTCTTCAGGTACAGGCTCGATTATATTCAGGACGAAGAGAATTTCAGGAATCTCCTTTTCAGGAGTCCTGAAGAATTCAAACCAACCTCTAGTATCAGGATTTCGACAATATATGAACTTCGAGCACGTGCAAAAGATTTGTCTGTTGACCCTGATGTTGAGATCATCATAACGAAACTTCGAAAAAGCCTTCAGCTTCAGGAAATCGAGATCTCGGACCGACGCTGGAAAAAAGTCGTTCAGGTACTAAAGGTTGCAGCTTGCAGCAGTGAGTGCCCTTCCGTGGATAGGACTATGGTACTTCTGCTCCAGCATATGCTCTGGAACCTGCCTGAAGAGCGAGAAACTATAAGGAAAAACGTCTTTGAGTTCGCCATTTCAGGTGGTATCAATACGGAAAAACTGCGTCAAGAAGTCGAAGACCTGCAGACTGCGGTAAGTATTGCCCTGAGAAACAAACTTCCTGTAAAGATTCTCTGCGACAGCTGTGGAGAAGAATTTTTACTGAGGCAGGAAATAGAAACTCATAATATATCTCACCCGAATCACAGTTATACTCTTGAACCTGAAGGTCCCTCAAAGATATATCCTTACGATAACCTTATGAGGGAAATTGATTCACTTCATGAATCAGCTGGAAAAACGAATACATTGCCTCAGGCTCAGAAAGAAGTTTTTGAAAAAGAATTGAAAGTCCTGGCCGATCGAGTGGAAAGCGTAAAATATAGGCTTGAAGAAGAAAGAGAACTTCTCAAGAATCTTATGGAGATAAATATTTGGCTCTCAACCCTTGACAGAAACGAAGCTATCCTCCTGCACGATACCATAAGTATTGAATTATCCGAGCTCGATGACCTTCTATCAAAAAGTCGGTCAATGCTTGGACTGCAGAGCAGACAGACACAAACTCGGTCCCAGCCAGAACTCCAGCTTGCAAAAGTAGCAAGAAAAAAGGAGACTGACAAAATTTCCGTATCCGATTCGAGCAGCAGTGTTAACAGTTTTATGAAAGTAATTGGTTCCAGATTAAAGCTTAGATAATGAGTTCATAATGAAATTAATTTTATTCTTAAAACCGTTATTTTGCCCCTAAAATTGATATGGGGAAAATCTTTACCGTATTCTACATTTTTACAGGGCTGGGTATCCTTCTTGGTTTTGTCAACCCAATTGCAGAATAATAGATAAAAGACTAGAAAAAACAGAAAAGAGAAAGAGAAAACTCCCTAAAATGAATCTGATTTTTCTGAAAATTTTGAAATTAGGAGGCAGTGTGCCTTAATTTCTGTAAATTTTACTCTATACCCCTTATTCTTCTTTTTTGATTACTGTTCCATTACTATATACCTATTTCCTGTAATCCA
>Ga0207800_1000345_pt1 | contig 13745 bp, 14 predicted proteins | sample LuqExpMetageno11_FD_187769 | JGI IMG/M metagenome (GOLD analysis project Ga0207800, IMG submission 187769) | Tropical forest soil microbial communities from Luquillo Experimental Forest, Puerto Rico - Sample 11 (SPAdes) | ecosystem: Environmental > Terrestrial > Soil > Tropical forest ...
ATTACGTGATAATGTAGTATGAAGAGCCGGATGCCTTAATTGGGCATGTCCGGATCTGTGAGGGGCTTGTTCCGTAAGGAGCAAGTCTACTCGACAAAGTTTCTTGCAAGAAAAACAGCTGCATTATATACTGTTTTGGGAATCTATACATGGTATTTATTTTGTTCACAGAGTACTTTTGACATTCGATCAAAACTCTGACATCTTAAAATTTGTCGTCACAGATATAGAACACTGTTATCTTATTATACATTTTCATGTTTTCAATTTCATGGGGCTATATTATAATAGTATGGGGTGAATATTATGAATGACGTTTCCATTTATCATGATACTGGAGAAGCCTTTTTTCAGAAAGGCAATTCTATTTATATGAACTATTTTAGTGAGAGCTCAAAACCACACTTACATGTTCATGATTTTATTGAGATTTCTTATGTGGCATCTGGTTCGGGCATACACATTCTAGGGGATAAGACATATGAGGTATGCAAAGGCGATTTGTTTCTCATCAACTACCATATACCCCATGAATTCAGATCAATTGATTCGCCTGCAGTATCACCTTTAAAAGTATATAATTGTGTATTTAAACCTGATTTTATTGATGTTAATTTAATTGATTATAAGGACTTTACTGATGTGATTCACTATCTATCCTTTCGTTCCATATTTTCCATGGAATTTGAGAATATTGATGATTTAAAGATTTTAGGTGGTGAGAACATTGCAATAGAAGCTATTTATAAAAAAATGCTGGAGGAGTATACGAATCAGGAAGGCGGATATATGGAACTCCTTAGGGTGTATCTTATGGAACTCCTTATTATAATCTTTCGTTCTTTGAAAAAGTCGTGCATAACCGAAACCAGTGCGATGTCGCATCATGCCAGGCTCTTAGACAAATCCATACAGTATCTTAAAGCGAACTATTCCATCAGCGCAAAGCTTACCGACCTGGCATCGCAATCTTTCTTAAGTCCAACCTATTTCTGTAAGCTTTTTAAGGATTATACCGGAATGACTATTTCAGAGTATGTTCAGAAAATAAGGATAGAAGAAGCCTGCAATTTGCTTACACAAACTGACAGCAAAATAATAATGATAGCTCAAGAGGTGGGTTATAAAGATATTAAGCATTTTAATGAGGTATTTAAGAAACTTACAGGCATGACTCCAAGCATTTATAAGAAATTGCATATAAAATCAGAATAAACTTGATATGGTGAATATGGATAAATTAATTCTGAACGATCATATCAGGTGTAAATATAAATTAACGAACAAATGACAAAAGGAGGATTTATGTTTTTAGCAGAAGTATGTATTGAGACAAATGATGTAATAAAATTAGCAGGGTTTTATCGAAGTATCCTTGGCATAGAAAGCTATGACAAGGATGAAGTCCATCAGGTAGTAGTCAATGAAGATGTATCTTTAACTGTGTATAACGATGGTCAACCCAAGAATAATCAGAACCAGAATATCAGCCTGGCCTTTACCGTTGATAACGTTGATACGGAATATGAAAGACTCCTGAAGCTGGGAGTTACGATCCTTGAACCGCCGACGACCAGACCATGGGGTGCAAGAAACATGCATTTCTGTGACCCGGATGGGAATCATATCTATTTCAGAAGCTTTCCTGAAGCATAAGATAAGCTGGAAAGCCATCTAGCTATCCTATAGTATTAACGATTATGAAATCCGTTATGGAATACAGATATTTTCTAAGGATATTACCTCCGGGAAAATGCATTTTTTTAGCAGATATGAAAGTCAAGCATTCAGTATAAATACAAAAATTATATAAAAATACTATAGACTTATTAGGGGTTTTATGCGAAAATATGTTAGGAAAACAAAAACCGCACAGCGTGTTTTTTTTCGGTTATCAGCTGTTATTTTCTTAACAAGGAAATGAATGCGATACTATGTATATTGAAAGGAGTTTCAAAAACATGACTTATTCACATGAAGTTCAATTGATGTGTCCGGTTACTCAGGGTGTTCATCATGGAGCAGCACCAATCCCGGAAGAAGCAAAATGGGTAAAGGCAAAAGAAATCAAAGATATCTCAGGCTTAACTCATGGTGTAGGCTGGTGTGCACCTCAGCAGGGTACTTGCAAATTAACTCTTAATGTAAAGGATGGCGTAATCCAAGAAGCATTAGTAGAAACCGTTGGCTGTTCCGGTATGACACATTCCGCAGCTATGGCATCTGAAATCCTTCCTGGTTTAACTATTTTAGAGGCAATGAATACTGACTTAGTATGCGATGCTATCAATACAGCGATGAGAGAACTGTTCTTACAGATTATCTATGGTAGAACACAGAGTGCTTTCTCCGAGGACGGTCTTCCGATCGGTGCAGGTCTTGAGGATTTAGGAAAAGGTCTTAGAAGCATGGTAGGAACAATGTATGGTACTCTTGCAAAGGGTCCTCGTTACCTTGAGATGACAGACGGTTATGTTACAGGTCTTGCACTTGATGAGAATGACGAAATCATCGGCTACCAGTTCGTAAACTTCGGTAAGATGATGGATTTCATCAAAAAAGGTGATGATGCAAATACTGCATTCGCAAAGTCCAAGGGCCAATATGGTCGTGTAGCTGATGCTGTTAAGATCATTGACCCTAGACACGAATAGTGAAGGAGGATACATACAATGGCTTTATTTGAATCATATGATAGAAGAATAAATCAAATCAATGCTGTGTTAAACAGCTACGGCATTGCTTCCATCGAAGAAGCAGAAAAGATTACAAAGGACGCAGGTCTTGATGTTTACAATATGATTAAGGGAATTCAACCGATCTGTTTTGAGAACGCTTGCTGGGCTTACATTGTAGGTGCTGCAATCGCAATCAAGAAAGGTTCCAGAAAAGCAGCTGATGCTGCAGCTGCTATCGGCGAAGGCTTACAGTCTTTCTGTATTCCTGGTTCCGTTGCAGATCAGAGAAAAGTTGGTTTAGGACATGGTAACCTTGGAAAGATGTTATTAGAAGAGTCCACCGAGTGCTTCTGCTTCTTAGCAGGTCATGAGTCCTTTGCAGCAGCTGAAGGTGCTATCGGTATCGCTCAGTCCGCTAACAAGGTAAGACAAAAGCCTTTAAGAGTAATCTTAAACGGACTTGGTAAAGACGCAGCTCAGATCATCTCCCGTATCAACGGCTTTACTCATGTTGAGACAGAGATGGATTACTATACAGGAGAGGTTAAGGAAGTATTCCGTAAATCCTACTCCAAGGGCGTAAGAGCAGCAGTAAACTGCTATGGCGCTAACGATGTAACAGAAGGTGTTGCTATCATGCACAAGGAAGGCGTTGACGTTTCCATCACAGGTAACTCCACCAACCCTACCAGATTCCAGCATCCTGTTGCAGGTACCTACAAGAAGGAATGTGTAGATTTAGGAAAGAAATACTTCTCCGTAGCTTCCGGTGGCGGTACAGGTAGAACACTTCATCCTGATAACATGGCAGCAGGTCCTGCTTCCTACGGTATGACCGATACTATGGGCAGAATGCACTCTGACGCTCAGTTCGCAGGTTCCTCCTCCGTTCCGGCTCACGTAGAAATGATGGGTCTGATCGGTGCAGGTAACAACCCGATGGTTGGCATGACAGTTGCGGTTGCAGTTGCTATCCAGGTGGCATCAGAGGAAGGCAAATTCTAGTAAATAGTGTATTTAAGCGGTTTTAAAAGCAGTTAGGAGTGGTTAAAACATGAAAATGTAGACCACTCCTATATTATTTCTACATTACTGCTACACTTCATTCGTACAATTCTGATTTTATTTAATATGATTTTTCGTTACCTACGTATGGAAAATATTCCATTTTCATAATTTTATTGATAGAATTAATAAATGCTTGCGAATCGCTTGCATTTTGCAAATAGAATGGATATACTAATATTTGAAGGAGGCGATTTATATGGCTAGAACATCAAATATTTTTGCACGTGTCGAACCGGAAGTAAAAGAGCAGGCAGAACAGGTACTTGATCGTTTAGGGATTCCAATGTCAAATGCAGTAGGCATGTTTTTAAGACAGGTTGTATTGCAACGGGGTATTCCTTTTGAGATGAGATTGCCAATGGAAGTTCCACTTGTATATGGTTCCCTTACGAAAGAACAGTTTGATTCGGAATTGAAAAAAGGTATAGAAGATATACGAGAAGGCAGGGTATATTCAGCCGACACCATTGAAAATGAGATGAAAAGAGATTTCGGCATATGAGATGGAATGTGGTTTATTCAGCGCAGGCAAGGTCGGATTTGAGAAGCATTTATGAATATATTGCTTATGATTTACTTGTGCCGGAAACAGCTGCAGGGCAGGCACGGAGAATTATGAAAGAAATTCGAGTCCTTAACGAAATGCCAATGCGTCATCCGGTGTACAAGGATGAACCATGGAATAGTCACGGAGTGCGGTACTTTCCAGTGGATAATTATTTGGTATTTTATCTGCCAGATGAACTCCAAAATATAGTAAACATTATTCGTATTATGTATGGCGGCAGAGATATCCGTAGCCAGTTGAGCGAATCGATGTCATAAAGAGCAATAAGGTGCCGTTTATTCCTTGATTAGTCCTATATTTTTGGGTGAAAAACGGTGTATTTTCGCAATGTCATTTTCGGGGCTCCACGTAGCGATCCAGGAAGCTTCTGAGGGCGGTAAGTTCTAGGTAATAGATATTTTATATGTAAAATATAATATTGCCGAAAGGTGATTAGATAAATAAGTCCTCTAATTAACATTCAATATTTTGTATGTTTGTTAATTGGAGGACTATTTCATTTTTGATAAGTGAATTGAAAACGGCTTCATCTTATGTATCGGACATAAGGCTGGTTTCATTCTAAGCACGAAAATTAACTATAAAAAATTATAATGAAAATCTACTATTTAAGAGATAAGCATATGCCAGAAAAAGAGATACAGAGATTAATATTACATATATGATACAATATGTAATAGCATAACTCAAATTTTGTTTAAATATATATGCTCTTCTAAACAGATAAATAGGTAGCGCGATAGCAGCGAAGAAAGGTGTTACAATTACCCATACCAATAATTCTTTTGTATCGCTTCCGGATTTTCCTAGGTTTTTATAATCAGCAAAACATAGTAAAAAAGCAAACATACTTGTGAAAATAAAGTACATTAGAATACCTAAATCTAATACTTTTACAACCAGTAAGTAAAGTAGTATATTTATAATAGGGTAAAATGCTAATATCCAAACTAAGGAGTTGTCTGTATCTTCTTTTTTGATTGGCGGTGGTACCAGCATATTAATAACCAAATCGGTTTGAGATAATTTTACCCAATCTGTCATACCGCCTCTCCACACCAATGAGTTATTATCTAACATACTGTTATAATATGAATTAATTATCTCGGTTCTGGATACGGGTCCATAACTTACCCCTTTTACTACGTAAAACCATTCTCTTAAGTCCTCCATAATCATCCTCCCAATCTATATAATGATAATTTTATCATATTCTAGTAGATTTACAACTTTTATATCAAATAATGTATATACATTGTAGCTGAAATCATTAGGACTTCTATAAATATTGATTGTCGTAAGAAATAACCCGTTTTTTATTGGAATGAATGGACAAGTATTTATTATCCTGGTCAATATTAAACAACCGATATGATTGTTAAATTGTAAAGATAATAATGATAAAATTAGAAGGATAATCATATAAAATGGATAAAATCTGTTTATATAACACTTGATTTTTCGAATATAATTAGTTATATTTAATGTACAAGATAAAAAATTCATAGCATGAAGAAATGAGGTAGCCTTATTTCTTCATGCTTTTTTTCAGCTTTGCCGACAACGCTCTTCAAGGTTTGCTATGCAAAGTATTAGAGTTTGCCAAGATAAACTCTTCATTTTCTGACTAGGCGAATATATGAGTAATTATAGTCTTGGACTTATAAATATTCATTGGGTGTAAAGTGAGATTTATATTTATTAAGGTAGTAAGGATCGCTTGACATTATAGTTTTCATGTAGTTCTTTTGAAATAATAAAAGATCAGGCTATATAGGAGGAGATGATAGTTTTCTGATAATAATTTATTAGGCTACCAGATGGGACAAAAGAAAGGAGAGGTTATTTAATGCAAAAGGTATTTCAAAAGCTGGTAAGTATAGGTATGATATCTATATTACTACTCAGTGGATGTGGGAAAAGTCAGACTTTGGAGAGCAAGGATCAGGAGGGAGATAATATGAATGGAACTACCAATAATGAGGTTGAGGTAACGCTAAATACGACAGCTGAGGTAACCCCGACCAATGCGGCTGCAGCAGATGAAGCTGATAATACAAAGCTTCCGATTGAATTCAGCCCTGTCACATATCAGGGTAAGGTAATCAATAACGGAAACTTTATCAAAGGCGTTGATATCTCATCGGTAATCGCGCTTGAGGCGGCAGGAGTTAAGTATTATAATACTGCAGGACAGGAAGAGGATATATTCCAAATTTTTAAGGATGCGGGAATTAATTATGTCAGGGTCAGAGTATGGAATGACCCATACCTGTCAACAGCCAAGGTGAAGACACCGCAGAACAGCTATGGTGGCGGAATCTGTGATGTTAATTATGCTGTGGAGATAGGTAAGAGATGTACTGCAGTGGGTATGTCCCTGTATATTGATTTCCACTATTCTGACTTTTGGTCTGATCCCGGACGTGCATATGCGCCGAAGGCTTGGGCGAATATGAATCTCGATGAGAAATCCAAGGCACTTTATGATTTTACAACACAAAGCCTGAATACCATCAAAGCCTCCGGAGTAACCATAGGTATCGTAGGTGTTGGAAATGAGACAACGAATTTCATGTCTGGGGAAAAGGGGATTCATAATTATGTCAAGCTCATCAAATCAGGAGCAGAAGCAGTCAGAGCTTTTGATCCGAATATTCTGGTTGCTGTGCATTTTACCAATCCTGAATCTCACAATTATCTGCATAATTATGCTGATATACTTAATGAAGGCGGCGTTGATTATGATATTTTCGCTTCCTCCTATTATCCGATCTGGCACGGTACCATTGAAAATATGCAGAAGCAGTTGAACGCAGTGGCTCAGAAATATGGAAAACTTACGATGATTGCGGAGTATTCCTATTATCACAGCGGTAACGTCAGTGCAGAGCTTCAGAAGACCTTCGGACCGGCAGATGAGAAAGGGCAGACCAATGCCATTATTGTGATAAATAAAGCAGCTTCCGAGATTGCGAACTGTATTGGAACATTTTATTGGGAGCCTGCCTGGATTAATGCTGATAAATCAACCTGGGCGACGATGGGAACCGGATGGATTACACAAAACGCTGTAGAATACGATCTTTCCAATGCGAGCATTACAGAGGCTAAGGGAAGTGACTGCACGAACCAGACGCTTTTTGATGCAAGCGGTAAGCCTTTGTATGCGATTACCTCGGAGGTATTTAACCGGATTTGGAAGGATAGGCAGTAGTGGAAGCTGATTAAATATTATGCTTCAATAATAAAACCCTTTTGACTGGGATGATATAATTAAAATCCTCAGCCAAAAGGGTTTTCATTAATAAACTATAATAATTTTATAAAATGTACCAGCTTTTTCAACATTAATTCTCTTGTAATCTACGAAGTATTTATATATAATTGAGAAGTTGCGTAAGGAGGTACTGCATTGAATAAGGATATCAAATTAAACAATGTCAAGGGATTATTGATTTTCCTTGTAGTATTTGGACATTTATTATCACCATTTCGAAAAAATTCGATTGAATTATACCTTTTCATCTATTCGTTCCATATGCCGCTGTTCATTCTACTCAGTGGATACTTTGCAAAACGGGCATCTTTTAAGAAAGTGATTAATCTTGTACTACTATATCTCATTTTCCAACCGCTTTGCCGGGAATATTCGGTTCTGCTACATCCTGGGAAAATCTTTAAATTTAAATACGAGGTGCCTTATTTCCAGTTGTGGTATCTGGTTAGTATGATTGCCTGGTATCTGATTGCAATCGGAATTAATTATCTGAAATTAAATAAATACCAGAAAGTTGCTCTTGTTATGGGGTGCTTTGCCATAGGAATCGCTTCGAAATACTTTACGGAACCAGTGGTAGATATGATGAAATATTATGATTCCAAGTTCTACTCCTATACCTTCAGTTACCAGAGAACCTTATCCTTCTTACCATTCTTTATCCTTGGATTGGTTCTTACGGAAGATACAATGATAAAACTGTATCAAAGCCTGAAAGCAAAATGGATCGTGGTTGTCGCTGCGATAGCTGGTATTTTTACATATTATCATGTAACCAGTACGACAAATCAAATTAAAATTTTAAAAGGAAGCTATGGTGTTTATGAGATGAAGGGAGCCCTTCCTCATACAACTACCGTTATATTGATCGGATATGTCATCGCCATCGTGATGTGTTATGTCATTTTGAATGTATCAGGCAGTAAAAATAATATTTTAACGAAATGGGGAGAACGCTCACTGCCAATCTTTTTGTTTCATTCCTTCTTCGTCATGTATTTAAAAAGGCTGAGCTTTTTCAATGGGCTTAATTTTGCAGTACTGCTGGGGTTATTGATTGTCATATCAGTTATCATTAATGTTATACTAAGTTCCGATCTATTTGTAAAATGTACCTACTACCTATGCAACCCGGTGGAAATGGTGAAATTGTTTCCACGCAGATATAAAACAGCATAATCAAAGAATAAATATAGAAAAAGTTACGGGAGTCTATTCAAAAAATGAGTAGACTCCCGTTTTTTTGATAGGATTTTTGTAGGATAGTTATAGGATTTTCGTAGTATTTTCGTTGTATTTTTCGGGGTTTTTCTGAATAATTTGACATAAAAAAGTATTATTTGACAAAATTTATTATAATACTATAATATTTTCCATAAGAGTGAGTTGCAACTTACCTATAAGTTAAATAATGGAATATGGTAACAGTTAACAGAAATACCGAATGGAAGGAGAAATGATAATGACTGAGGTTGCTGATCTTGCAGTTCTAGAGGAAGAAGATACTCAGAAAGACAGATATCTGATTTTTGCATTAAGCAACGAGCTTTACGGAATTGAAATCAGGCACGTAACTGAGATCATCGGGCTACAGCCGATTACGGTAGTACCGGAGCTCCCTGAGTACATATGCGGAATAATTAATCTTAGAGGAAAGATTATTCCTGTAATGGATGTAAGATTAAGGTTCAAAAAGCAATACAAAGAGTATAATGACCGAACCTGTGTTATTGTGATTGACATCAATAATCAGGCGATGGGTCTGATTGTAGATAGTGTGGAAGAGGTGCTCTCAATTATGGATAGCGAAATTGTTACGACAGCAGAAGGAACTATCACAAGTAATAAGTATATTAAAGGAATTGGCAAAGTTGGAAACGATGTAAAATTATTACTGGATTGTACCAGACTTCTGAATGTTGATGAAGCTGATAGGATGATCTAATACAAAGGAGGATTACGAATGAGATGGTTTTATAACATGAAAATAGGTGCAAAGCTTATCCTTAGCTTTATTATTGTTGCGATTATAGCAGGAGTCGTAGGTGGTATCGGTATTTATAATATCAGTATTATTAACCGGGATGATGCAAAATTATATAATAATATGACGGTACCGCTTTCCTATACTTCTGAACTGGCTAAATTATTTCAGCAAGTCCGGGTTAATACCAGGGATATGGCTTTGGAAAAGGATGCCAGCGAGATAAATTCAAAATATCAGGAAATTCAGGATCTTGTTACTCAGATGAATGACGTTTGTGATAAATTCAACGCTACAATTCTTTCAGCTGAAATTCAGACTGCTTATGATGAATTTTTGGCAACCAGATCCGATTTTCGTTCCAGCCTCGACGAGTTATTACAGTTATGCCTTGAGAATAAGGATACGCAAGCATATGCGTTGATCAAAGGAGATATGAAAACTGCTTCTGATAATGAACAGGCAGCTATTGATAAGCTGGTGCAGTTAAAACTAGATGCCGCTAAGGCAACCTCCGATTCAAATAAATTAGTTTCAAGAAATGCAATTGTACTTATGGCCACCGTTATAGTAATTGGTATGCTGATCGCAATCCTGCTTGGAATCGCAATCAGCAGAATTATCGGTAAGCCAATCCGGAAGGTTGCAACAGCTGCAGAACTGATTGCGGACGGTGATTTAAATATTTATCTGGATATCAATACAAAGGATGAGGTCGGTATCCTGGCGGCTTCCTTCCGTAAAATGGCAGATAATCTCAATGATGTAATGTCCAATATCAGTATCGCATCGGAACAGGTTGCATCCGGTTCCAGACAAGTCTCCGATTCCAGCATGGCTTTATCCCAGGGAGCTACGGAGCAGGCAAGCTCAGTAGAAGAGTTATCCTCTTCTCTGGAAGAAATCTCGGTTCAGACCAAACAGAACGCAGATAATGCCAACAAGGCGAATTTACTTGCTGAAGCAGCGAAAGAGAATGCCGATACCGGTAATTCCCAGATGAAGGATATGCTTAAAGCGATGGATGAAATCAACGATTCTTCTAATAATATATCTAAGATAATAAAAGTCATCGATGATATTGCTTTCCAGACCAATATACTTGCTCTGAATGCAGCAGTAGAAGCGGCAAGAGCTGGACAACATGGTAAGGGCTTTGCGGTTGTTGCCGAAGAGGTAAGAAATCTGGCTGCCAGATCGGCAAAAGCAGCAAAAGAAACAACAGATATGATTGAAGGCTCCATCAAGAAGGTGGATGGCGGAACAAAAATAGCAAACCAGACAGCGGATGCGTTAGTCCAGATAGTAGATAATATTACAAAGGTGGCTGACCTTGTTGGTGATATTGCGAATGCTTCCACGGAGCAGGCAGCTGCAATATCACAGGTAAACCAGGGTGTCCTTCAAGTATCTTCTGTTGTGCAGATGAATTCTGCAACCTCGGAGGAAAGTGCCGCAGCCAGTGAAGAACTCTCCAGCCAGGCTGAATTATTGAAGAATCAGGTTTTACGATTTAAATTAAGAAAGCAGAGCAGGGACAACTTTTCCTACAAGGGTGCTGAACCGGTATATGACATGTCAAAAGGATATAAGACCCCTGCCAACGCTAATGGCTCAGTGAATTCAACCTATAACCCAGGTAAGTCTTCCGAAGGTTCAAAAAAAATTATACTGGATGATCAGGAATTTGGTAAATACTAAGTAACACCGAATAATTTTAAGTATTCTCTGCTGGGAGAATGTAGCTCCCAGCAGAGAAATATCAGGATATGGCCTTAATTGACATCATGTGACAGTACACCTATAATGTTACCATAACGTTTGTAACATATCATAGGGGTGATAAGGAATGGACATAAAAATGAAACAGAAAAGAGAATATATCGTAATGACCGCCATTGATTTAATCCATGAAAATGGTTTCTATCATGTATCCACCAAAGAAATAGCGAAAAGAGTAGGAATATCTGAAAGCCTGGTTTTTAAAATATTCCCAAAAAAATCAGACATAATAAAAGCAGTTTTAGACCAGTTTTCGCTTTATGACAGGGATATATATAAATCCGCGTTGGATAAGAATGAGGATCCGGTTGATGCAATATTATTCTTTTTCGATAAATATTTATTATATTATGAGAATTATCCGGCCATAACCGCGGTATTTCAAGTACTTGACTTACAAAAGGGGTATTCAGATATTGATAATATAACAAAAGAGATCTATCTTAACCGGCTTGAGTTTATAAAGAAATTAGTAATAAACGCCCAGGAATCCGGTAGAATGGACAAGACAAAGGATGCGGAAATAATATCGGATATCTTATTTTCCATTTTGAAAGGAATGTGTGCAAAGTGGAGATTATCTGATTTTAGTTTTCCCCTTCAGGAAAGAACGGATGAAGCAATAGGCATATTGCTGGAGGCATTAGTAACTAGATAAGTATTAAGCTCATCAGAACCAGATAAAATAAATACTAGTACATCGTTCTGTAAATACCTATGCAAATTTCTGAGAATGATTTTTCTTAGATAGCGATGGGCAAACACAGGCGTAGTGGGGCTACGTCGAGGCTTGACCATTGCTGTCTAGGGAAAATCAGGCCAGATAATTTGTATAGGTACTTACAGAATGATGTACTAGAGGGGAATATCACAGCAACTGAGCATCAGGAATATTCCAGATCAATTCTAGCGCATAATTGATTATTATGCAATTTCTTCATCATACAATTTTCTTAGTACAATTATTTGATTTCACTATACTACTTGACTTAGTTAGAAAATCATTGTTTTCACATAAAGAGAAAAGGCCAATACCACAATGGGTATCAGCCTATTCATCATACTTCCGGATTAATTTAAACTAAAGAATCTTATTTCTCAGCAGGCTTTGTTGCTGTAGTCGGAAGAATTCCTTCTACTTCTGCGTGAGGACGAGGGATAACATGAACGGATACTAATTCACCAACGCGCTGTGCTGCTGCAGCTCCGGCATCAGTTGCTGCTTTAACGGCACCAACATCACCTCTAACCATTACTGTAACAAGACCGCCACCAACGTGCTCCTTACCTACGATATAAACATTTGCTGCCTTAACCATAGCATCTGCTGCCTCAATAGCTCCTACCAAACCTTTAGTTTCAATCATTCCTAATGCATCATACTTCATAATACTTACCTCCTAATTATTTTATAAGTTTTATTTTTGTTAACGAATCAACCTTCATAGCATTTGCTTCTTCTGTATCGATATGGCACTCCAGTGCCGATGTATCATTTGCTCTGATGACAACATTATTATATATTCCCCCACGCAGACTGTTGATCTGAATGGATACAACCTGTCCATCATATACACCGAAATGCTTTGCATCTTCGGTTGTCATGTGAATGTGCCTTTGAGCTACGATCAGACCTTCTGTTGTCTGAACAGATCCTTTTGAACCAATGATTGTGATACCTCTTGTTCCCTGCAGATCTCCCGATAGCTTTGTTAGTGTCGTTACTCCAAGCTTATAACAATCTCCTTCCAGGATTTCAACCTGTGTCTTATTACGTACCGGTCCGAGAACTCTAACCTTCTCAATAGCACCATTCGGTCCGCAGACTGTTACCATTTCCTTGCAGGCATATTGACCTGGCTGTGACAGCTCCTTTATCTTCGTCAGCTGATACCCTTCCCCAAACAGTTGATTCAAATCTGCCTGGGACAGATGAATATGCCGATTGGATATTCCTACTGGGATTTCCTCTGCTATATCTTTTTTATCAGTAGTAAGGTTCGCTTGTAAAGCTTCGACGATTAATTTTACTACAGCATCATAATTTTCCACTAAGGACTACCCCCTGTTCATTGCGCTTATCAGTTCGCTGATTAACTTTGTGAGGCGTTCATTATCAATGCTGCTTGCTGTATTTGTAACTGGACTTTCACAATTACAGGAGGTACATTTGCCAGCTCCGTCACAGCTGCTTGTAAGCTCCGGATAATGAAAGGTTGGATCAGCTGATGCTAAGGTAGCACAATCCTTTAATCCGTAAGCAACTCTCTTAATATTAATTAAGTGCAATGGACTAACGTTTTCGGAAACTGAGCTTCCTCCCCAAGTACCGCAGCCGAGTGTAAAGGAAGGTGCCAGTCCTGTACTTGCTCCGGTAGCGCCCTG
>Ga0207800_1000349_pt1 | contig 13570 bp, 11 predicted proteins | sample LuqExpMetageno11_FD_187769 | JGI IMG/M metagenome (GOLD analysis project Ga0207800, IMG submission 187769) | Tropical forest soil microbial communities from Luquillo Experimental Forest, Puerto Rico - Sample 11 (SPAdes) | ecosystem: Environmental > Terrestrial > Soil > Tropical forest ...
TGAAGCGAAGGCTTGAGCTTGCAAGAGGGTTGATGACAAAGCCTGCAGTCCTTTTTCTTGATGAGCCAACGATAGGTTTCGATATCCAGACAAGAATGAGAATGTGGGAATTTTTGTGGGGTGTTTCAATATGGACTGTTGCATTTTGGGCATACTATAGGCTCTTCCTCTTTACGTTTCACCCATTCATGCAGGCATCGTTCACAACGGTGACCATCGACTATAATTTTAATTTTAGCCATGATTATATAATATTACACATTCCAGTACTGCCAAGTTGATGGGTGTTAGACGTTTATAGGCTCAACTGTATTTGGAAACATTCCTTAGCACCCGTAGACTTGACAGAACTATTGACATAAAAAATTTCAAGTCCACTATAGCTCTTTTCTAAGCAGGATTTACATACTTGAACTGAAAAACAGTAACACTAAGCCGTTATGTGTTTAAAGCTTAACTTTAAAGTTTCACATCTAAACGAACTTGTTCCAAAACTCAATGTTGCTTATCTGAGTTACGCAGTCCAAATAATTGACCAAGTTTCAGATCACAGAAGACAATTCTGAAACTTTACTGATTTTGAAAGTAAAATTAGTTTTGGGGTAGCTCGTCAATAAAAAAGATATAGAAAATACAGGTTATTACGGCCTCAATTAGCCGCAACCTTCCCTGAATTTCCTGTTATTTAGGCAGCTTTATTCAGTAGTCCCTTGAGATCATATAATCGGCAATCTGAAGAAGAAGCTCTTTTTCCGGGCAGTCCCGCAGAGCGTCCAATTTTGCTTTACCTTCGTTAATATATGAAATTGCAAGGTTCTTTACGTAATCAATTGATCCACATTCGGTTAAAATTCGGACGGCTTCGTCGGTTTCTTCCTTAGTAGCTTTCCCTTTTCCGAAAATGTCTAGTTTCACATCTTTTTCGAAAGCGTCGATTACAATAAGAGTATGTTTCCCTTCCATAAGGTCGCTGCCTCTTACTTTACCGAGCACTTCCTCTGGGGTGACCATATCCAGCACATCATCATACATCTGGAATCCAATCCCTATAAGGCGTCCATAATCGGATAAGGCTTCAGCAATTTCATCAGAAGCTCCTCCCAAAAGACCCCCTATCTTGGCTGCAGCTGCATAAAGGACTGAGGTCTTTTTTTCCACCATTTCAATATATTCAGCTTTACTAACCTTTTCCCTTTTCTCAAAATCCATATCAAGCCATTGGCCTTCGCAGATTTCAGTACAGGTTTTTGAGAGGACGTCCATACATTTTAAAATCCTTATAGGCTCGTTTTCGACTTTTGACAGAATTTCAAAAGCTTTGGAATACAGCGTGTCACCTGCAAGAATTGCTCCGGCTTCGCCCCATATCATATGGACTGCAGGTCTTCCTCTACGAATATCATCTCTATCCATTATATCATCATGGATCAGAGTGAAATTATGTACAAGTTCCACGGCCACTGCTGCAGGTAAGACCGATTTAAGATTCGAGCCTGTAGCTTCAGCTGCCAGAATAAGAACTGCTGGACGGAGGCGTTTTCCTCCTGCATCTACCAGATAGCGAGAAGCTTTGTATAGCTCCTCAGGATGGGCTACCGGAAGCAACTCACTGATTGCGGCGTCAACATGGACACTTCTTTTTTTGATCTCATCAGTTAACATAATATCACGAGATACGGATAGTTTTCCTATTAATTATTCTTCTATATATAACACTTCACCATTTCTTAGAAGGTGTACTGTGTCTCCGAGTACATATCCGGCATCTTCCGCCATCTCTATGTAGTGTCCGTGCATTTCCATATCCCCATGGGCGGGGATCACATGTTCGGGATTCACCATGCGTAGAAGTTCCCAATGGTCTTCCCTGTATGCGTGCCCTGATACGTGCACACCGTCATAAATCCTGGCTCCTCGCATTTTGAGCTTAGTTTCAAGAGCATAGCGATTAGCCTGAGTCATGGGACTCGGGATCACATTTGCAGAAAAAATAACTTTATCTCCTGGATCAATTGTATATGGAGTTTCCCCGTTTGCAACGCGCACAAGTATGGAGCCTGGTTCGCCCTGATGTCCGGTAACAATTGGTAGATACTTATTTTTCCCTTCCTGTATAATGCGTTTAAAGGCCCTATCAACTTCTTTTCTCTGGCCGTACATCTCGACATTGGAAGGCAGTTCCAGATAGCCAAGGTCTCTAGCTGCTCCTACATAGCGTTCCATTGAACGTCCCATAAGCACAGGAATCCTGCCCATTTCCCCCGCTGCCTCAATAATTGCTTTTAGCCTGGGAATATGGGAAGCAAAGGTGGTAATGATCATCCCGACTTCGGACTCTTCTGTTCCTAGTAGTACATCCCTTACCATATCTTTTGCGATTTGTTCGGAAGGAGCCTTTCCTGAGCGTCCAGCGTTCGTGCTCTCTACAATCATCGCGATAACTCCTTCCCTCCCGAGAGCTTTGAGACGCTCGAAGTCTGGAGCTTTACCCATTGTTGGAGTTCGATCAAGCTTAAAATCACAGGCGTAAAGTACTGCTCCAACTGGAGTGTGAATAACTGCAAGCACACAGTCGATAATGCTGTGCTGAACGTTGATGAATTCAATGGAAATATCTTCCGTAACCTGGTAAGTCCCACCTGCATTCAACGGGATAACTCTGTTGCAAACCTCAAACTTGCGCTCGGCTTCGATCTGCTGTTTGATTAAGGCCGTTGTATATGGTGTTGAGATAATTGGAGCGTTATATCTGTGGGCAAGTTTCGGAATCGCACCTATATGGTCAAGATGCCCGTGAGTGCAGACAATTGCCCGAACAGTTCCATTAATTTCTTTCATAATAGTATCATCTGGAATTGCTCCCATCTCGATAAGTTCGAGAGAATGCATTTTGTCAATTTCCACATCTTCATGGATCTGAACCCTATCGAGCCGAAGCCCCATGTCCAGAATGATAATATCCTCACCTACAATAATCGCAGTCATGTTACGGCCCATCTCATTGTAACCGCCGACTGCAACAATTCCTATTTCAGTCATATTTTTACCTCTTATTTATTCTTTTATCCTTGTGAACCCCAATCCTCAGAAAACGGATCAGGTGATGACCTTAAAACTATAACCATGATGTGACTAACATATAATCTCGGGTCTAACACAGAATCAGCATTAGAGTAATAACTATTCAGATCTTGTTCGCAAGAGGAACTTTACCCCAAATGAGACAAATAAGGCTACATCTCATAGGTTATACATTTCTTGCAGAAGAACTCTACTTTAGATCCATGTTTGTTTGTATACAAGCACTTAAACGCCTATTAAGTGCCTCTGGAACTCTCTTCATATCCTTTTTATACATATCCACTAAAGAATTCTACCCTGCCAGATTAAGCGAATTCTGGCGATGAATTCAATGAACAGGAGCTTTTACATACTCATCTCATACTGATTATTATTTCTTAAGAGCGTTCTTTCTAACCAACTCTGGAAAGTAAGATTTCAGCCTTTAAAATGATTTGAAAACATACAGTCTTCTATTCAGCCGATTTTTCGAGAGCTTCTCCAGCAACCTGCTTTTTTATAATTAGGTCTTATTCTCATTCTTGGTTTTATTCCTGCCGATTCTTACTAGTCCATTTGTGGATTATTCTTATCATGGTAATTTTATCAGGTAATTCCTGAATTGACAATTATTCTAGGTTATTTTTTCTATTTCAATAATGAAACAACATCATATTAAGTAATTAGCCTGAATAACTGTGAAATTTACTCCTAATTTAATCGATTTACAGTAATTCTATGAAATTACTTTTTGATTTTAATTGATTCTATATAGAACAATTCTTGTAGTTTGTGAATCATGAAGCAAATTCTAGTGTAACTGTTATTACCCAGATAATTTAGATAGAACTTATTGATTGTCCACAACAGCCCTGAATAAGTTTTCCAAGAGTGTAGGACGCGGATCATTATCCATATATTAACAATTTGTTCTCGAACATTACTTTCATATTATGTATAGATATTGTTATATGAACCTTTAATGAGTATATAAGCTATTATATTTTACCGATATAATCTAAATTTTTAAACAGATTTCAGTAAAAATAGCCGGCTATGCTAAGAGTTAAAAAGCGTCTCCTGCTACGGCATAATCTTTTACGTTAAAGCCACGCTGCCCTAGATACTCAAGGGTCCAGCCAGTAACAACCACTGGTGCATTACGTAGATCCTGTATATTTCCACAGCCACAGAGAAACATTGCAATTCTGAGTTCCTCCAGCACGCGAGAAAGGATCTTTACAACCGATTCTTTTCCTTTAAGGGCAGGACTTACAAAAGGCAGGGCTGCACTTGCCGCACTGGCTCCAAGTGCAATGGATTTAGCGACATCGACCCCTGTCCTGATCCCGCCTGTTGCGATAATTGGAAGAGAGACTCGGGACTCTATAATACTAGCAACGGTGGGAATTCCAAAATCCCAGAAAAGTTCTCCAAGGTGTTCAGAGGCCAAATCTCCACTTTCCCTAGCTCTGTATACCTCGACGCCTGCCCAGCTTGTGCCTCCCGCACCTCCTACATCAATTGCGGACACGCCTGCCTTCTGAAGGAGAAGAGCATCTTCCCTTGAGATTCCAGCTCCTGTTTCTTTAACGATCACTGGCGTACTCAGTACGGCGCAAATTTCTTTTATCATATCAAGACAGCCAGTAGCATCTCTATCCCCTTCTGGCTGGATAGCTTCCTGTAAGAAGTTTAGATGAATAGCAAGAGCATCGGCCTCGATCATTTCTATAAGTTTTACAACTCCGTCGATTCCATACTCGCGGATCTGGGCAGCGCCTACATTTCCATATATAAAGGCATTTGGAGCTTTTTCTCTTACAACCCTAAAAGATTCTTCCTGGGTAGGGTCATCAACTGCAGCCCTCTGGCTGCCAACTCCTATTCCGACTCCCAGTTCTTCAGCTGCAGCAGCAAGCGCAGCATTTACGGGAGTAGTATCAGGATGGCCTCCAGTTATCGAAGCGATCAGAAAAGGAGCTTGCAGGCGCTTTCCAAGGAGGTCTACAGACAGATCTATTTCATCCATATTGAGTTCAGGAAGCGCTCGATGGATAAGGGTCACATCCTCAAAGCCAGCACTGACTTTTCGGGATTCAACCGGACTTTCAGCACATAAATTCAGGTGTTCGATCTTTCGCTTTGAGGTATTATTAACCATACTTCATAACCTTTTATTTGGACTAATTTTGGTCCCTATGGATTCCCCATTTAAGAACCGATATACGTTATCCTTTTTCCCAGCATTGAATATATATGATGTGATACAAGACTTTTTGCTAAGTTCTAGAAGTTCTTGTACCTTCCCGAGCATGCCGCCTGTAACATCAGTACTTTCTGAACCTCTTATATAATGCTTGAAATTTTCAAATTTTTCCGGGCTAATTTCAGGTACAGTTTTTCCATCCTTGTCAAGCACTCCATTCTCTGCCGATCCCAACCCGAGTCTGGTGATCCCAAGTTCTTTTGCAAGGTAGGGAACTATTTGATCTCCTGAGAGCACACAAGCTCCGAGTTCGAGATCCATAACAACATCTCCATGAAGTACAGGAATAAAGCCTTTCTCTATCATGAGCTTTATGTTGTCAAGGTACATGCTTTCTATCCGTCTATTTCTGCAAACTGTGCAGCACATAGGATGTACAGCTACAGCCCTGACTCCAAAATGGTTTAGGGCACTTACTACAGTTGAGGCAAGCTTTTTGACGGATTCATGGGTTATAATCGCCCCTTCGGGATCAAAACCTTTGTCAAGCCCATACTTTTTGGCGTAGGTATGCCCAAAGGAACCTGCACCGTGCACAATTATCAGTTTTCCCTGAAATTCGGAAACTTCCTTTGCAATCCTTAGGAGCTCAGCCTCTCTTACGACTCCCTCATCTGCGTTTTTGTCAGTAATGACGCTGCCTCCGAGTTTCAGGATAACAGGTTCGTTTGAGACCTTCATATTATATCACTTGATTCTTCTTTATGCAACTTCAAATTTTCTCTATAAGTAATGCGAAATAAAGTTCCAATGAGATCAAAGTTTTAGTTTCTCATTCTAACTTTAAGCCCTGTTCCGTGGTTTTTGTTATGATTGCTTTACCCCCTACACCTGCAATGGCTTCAGCAACCTGTATACATTTGTCAGGTGCTGTAAGGGCAACCATACATCCCCCACCTCCACCTCCTGTGCTCTTTGCTCCGAAAGCTCCAGCTCCCCTTGAAGAGTAAATTAGTTTAGATAATTCAAAAGTATTTACTCCAAGTGCGTCCAGAAGGCCCTGATTAACATTCATAAGCTTGCCAATTGAAGAGTAATCTTCTTTCTGGAAAAGGGGTTCTGCAGTCTTGGAAATTCTTCCAATAACAACCATTAGAGGTTCTATAAGATGGGGATAACTTTCACGGAGTTTTCTAACATTTGCTACAAGCTCCTTTGTAGAAGAGAAAACTCCTGTATCTCCGACCACAATCCTACAATCAGGCGTCTTTAGCTTCTTCCTATCGGGAATGGTCACAACTCCTCCAAATGTAGAAACATAGGTATCAGTAGGACTTGCAGCTCCTTGTACTTGAATTTCTATTTCATGCCCCATTTTAGCAATCTCATCGAGAGAGAGGCCGCAGCCAAACAGTTCATTGAGTGCACCTAAACTTGCAATCGTAACAGCAGCAGATGAACTGAGTCCCGAGCCTACAGGAATCTCAGAATCAACTTTCATACAAACGCCATCTATTGGTACTATTTTCTTTATTTTCTCAACGGCTGCGGATATATATGGATGTTTTTCAAAGTTAATCCCCGTTTGACCAATTTCCGACTGAATTATTATAGAGTCGCTTAATTCCGCTTGCACACGGGTTCTTAATTCAACTGCACATCCTATTGCGGTTTCTCCATAGACAACCGCATGTTCTCCGAAAAGATATATTTTCCCGGGGGCAGAACACGAAACCATACTATTCCTCTGAAATTCATAAATTTGATTAAAGCTTGAATGTAATGAATGAATTTACGTTCGAAATGAAAGCGAATTACCTTTTAACCAGTAATAAGTTTATTTAATGAATTATTCAACTTACTAATGTGTTTTATTTCTTTTACAGATCTATATTAGGTTAATAAGCCTAAAATCCATAAAATTTATTCGGGTATAAGTGGTATCTCTATATCCTTTAATTAAAAACAGGTATAGTCCGTTTTTCCACGGAATCTTATTCCACAATAATCGCAGCGTAGCCTACAACTGCGCTCATATCTCCGGAAACATCCCCACTGTTTGAATAGTTGAGCAACTCAGCCCGATTTGCACCAAGCTTCTTTGAGGCTGTCAACATCGCAGAAATAGGACCGTATCCACACACGGAGGCGTTTCTCCTATAAAGCCTTTCATATATTCCTGAAATATCCAGATCAAGAATATACTCTATGATTTCATTGTCTATTTCCCTTGCAAGGTTTGCAGGTTGATAATGAGTAAAATCGCTGGATGCAATGAAGACTACTTTTTTTCCGCTCTCTAAAACAAGGTCGGCAATAAGATTTCCCACTTCAATTGCGGTTTCTTCATCCTGCATGCCCAGGCAGATAGGAAGAATCTTGAAATCTTGATCAAAGCGGTATTGAAGGAAAGGAAGTTGAACTTCTATAGAATGTTCATATCGGTGCCCGAGCTCATCGGCATCAATAATACTTCCTAATAGCCCCTTGGCAAGGTCACGATCAACCTCGATAGTTCCCAGGGGAGTTTTCCAGGTCTCCATAGATACTGATACAGGTGAGCCGTATCCCGTATGGTTGGGACCGAAAAGAACATATGTGTCGGCTTTTGGGAGGACTGCATATACATGTGCAGCAACCTTCCCTGAATAAACATATCCTGCATGTGGGCAAACAGCCCCAAGGGTATTTCTTTCCCGAATCTCCAAACCTTCAAAACATTGCTTGAGTTCTTCCTCAAGATTTTCAGAACGCAGGGGATAGAATTGCCCTGCAACTGCTGGTTGTCTCATTTTTAATCACCCATATAAGATATGGGTAATTTTTATATATCCTTGCAGTATGCAGGACTGCCTTTTGTGGGATCAGAGAGGTGTTTCGAAGTCGGTCAATTCGTAATTGAAGGGAGTACCATTAAGCCTTGATACTTCCTTTGCAAGCAGCCAGTAGACAAGGGAAAGAGCTTTCCTACCTTTGTTGTTTGTGGGAATCACAAGGTCCACGTTTGAAATCAGGTTATTAGTATCGCAAAGGGCTATAACAGGTACTCCTATGCTTGAAGCTTCCTTTAGAACCTGGGCATCGCCTGCAGGATCGGTTACAATCACAACATCTGGCTCAAAGAAACCATGAATCTGAGGGTTTGTAAGCAAGCCTGGAATAAACCTTCCTAGCATTGACTTTGTGCCTAGTGATCTGGAAAACATCCTTGCGGGATGCTGCCCATACTGCCTTGAAGATACCACAAGGATCCTTGAAGGATCATAGTGAGACAGCAATTTTGCTGCAACTCTTATTCTTTCGTCGGTTGACTGGATGTCAAGCACATATAATCCATCAGTTCTGACCCTGTACACGAAGCGCATCATATCTTGGGTCTTTTGCTGAGTACCTATGTGAACACCTGCTGCTAGATATTCATCAATGGAAACAAGAGATGTAGAACCTTCTTTAGCAGAAGGCTCTTCATCTTCTGTTTCTACAGGCACAGATCCGGCTTTTGCTGCGGCTTCCTTTTCAGGTACAGGTTCTTCAGCCACGATATTTTCTTCAGGCAAAGGCTGTGCTTCATTTTCCTCCTGCCCTGTCTGCTCAATTTCCTCCATAAAGTCACCTCATAATATAGAATCAACACTAAAACACATTTGATATTTTGAGAATGTATCCCACTGCGTTTTTAACTGCTTTTACGTTTGACCGTGATAGGAATAACTCCGGCCTTTAACTCTTCAATAGCAAGACTGAGAGGATCCAGCCGCCCGTCATCTTCAACAAGGACAGGAGCTCCCATTGCAATTTGCAATGCTCTTGCACCTACAATCCGTGCACGCTCGAACCGGGTATACTTTTCCTTGACCAACTGATCACCCTGAAACTTAAAAACGCTCCGATGAATTCCAATAATTAATAATCATGATAAGTTTGATATTTTACAGTACATGCCTTAAAACCAGCACCCTGATACGGGAAATGGGACCGCTGAGATTCGAACTCAGGTTCCGGCGTCCCGAACGCCGAAGGATGGACCAAGCTACCCTACGGTCCCTTACTGGTATGGCGAAAGTACATCCACGAGTTCAACATGGCTTAGCAACATTCTGCGGCAGCAGTAGCGGGTGATCCCAAGATCATCCAGCACTACGGCAGCATCTTCGCCATCATTGACACGTCTTTTGTACTCATCCCAATAGTTTGAGATTACTTTTCCACATGAGAAACATCGGACTGGGATCATAGTTCTTACCTGTAAGATTTCTGGTATTTAGCCCTTGCTCCAGGTCCACCAAAGTTTTTAGATTCTTTCTGCCTGGAATCGCTTACAAGCAAATTGCGATCATAGCTTGCGAAGTTATCTCTTATGATCGTGTCATTGGTCCATTCCACAATGCCTCTGGCAACTGCGGTCCTTACCGCATTAGCCTGCCCGATAATTCCGCCACCCTTAACATCGACATTAATGTCAAGTTCAGAGATCACTTCATCTCCTGCAATCAGCAGAGGCTCTGAGATTTTCATCTTCACAAGCTCTGGAGTATATAGCTCGAGCGGAATTTTGTTGATCCTTACCTTACCGTTTCCTTTAGTGACTGTTGCACGCGCAGTTGCAGTCTTGTGCTTTCCAGATGAATTAACTACTTTGACCATGAGGACTCACCCTTTAGAACTTTGAACCCATTTTCTGGCTCACTTCACCAAGCTCAATATATTTACTGGAGCTCAAAAGCTTCATATCGGCATGAGCAATGGTGATTGTCTCAGTGCCCTTGAGTTCAGAGGGAACACCTACGTAGACTTTGAGCCTGGACATTGCATCCCTACCTCTTGCTCTCTTATAGGGCAGCATGCCACGGATAGTCCTCTTAAGGATGCGGTCCGGACGTTTCGGGAAGTAGGGCCCGAATTCCGTAGCACCTCTTTCCCGGGTTTGCCGGTAATCTTTGAGGGTGGTAGCTCTTGAGCCAGAAATGATGGCTTTTTCAGCATTCACAATATATACCTTTTCGTCTCCTGAAAGCAACTGTTTTGCAACTGTACTTGCAAGACGCCCCAGAATAAGTCCATTTGCATCGATAACCGTCATCTTCTACACCTCAGCGGAAAATCCTGATACCGGACCCTTTAGGATTTGCTTCCAATATCTCTTCAAGACTCAGGCACTTGCCACCTGCTTCAGTGATCTTTTCAACTGCGGAGCCACTGAAGGTTAGAGCCGCAACAGTTACAGGGTGGTCAAGGAGACCTGCGCCCAGAACTTTTCCTGGAATAAGCAGAACATCGTCCTCTGCAGTGTGCCTGTTGATCTTACTTATATTCACAGCCGCGTAGTTTCTAGACGGCATCTCAAGACGTCTCGCGATATCCTTCCAGATGGGGGCAGTATTTGCATTTGCCCTCTCTTTCAGGGTAAGAATCAGGGAAACGATTCTTGGATTTGTTTTTCTTGTTAGTTTTACCAGTGATTTTTTACCCAATGTATGTTCCTCCGCAAGATTTATTAAATCTCACTCACGCGGAAAAAAATTCCCTATCGCGTTCGAACATCGCTATAACTGCCTCACCGGGATTTTAAGTCCGGGAATTGCAAATTAAAGAACAAGCGATTAGTCGGAATTGGTATGATGTGAATAACATTTCTAGTACATAAAGATTATGTGCATCGTTAGTTCCTATTTACTGGAACTCTATATAACAAAAATTTTTCATCTTTGTCTCAATCTTTTCATAATCTTATAGACTACTGAATCAAAGCTATTCTGGCTCTCGTCTCGTTGCAAATAGATCTGTGTTAGCACACTTTATTCCTATATAATTCACTCATTCAAAAACAGGCATCTTTGTTTGCTTATTAATTATAGACCTACTCTCAAATCTAATCAGTATAGCCAATATGTATTGAAAAAAAGTCTTGTTTTTATAATATTATACGAATTAATATTTGGGGAATAATCCATGTTGAGGGAGCTGAAAATATCATATCGGGCTAATATCTTGTCTGTGAGCAGAAGCCAAACAAACATTAGATTTCCTTATGAATGTCAATAGAGCCTGAATATTGTGATCTAACTGCATAGCAAAGAAGTCACACAATTATACCAGATTTCCGTTTGTCCAAAATATGAAACAAACTAATGGGAAATGGGTGATACTATTATGCCGACAATTATTGAATATCTTCTGGATAGATTGAAGCAACTGGGAATTAGGGAGATTTTCGGTGTGCCAGGAGACTTTGCGTTTCCTATAGATGATTCCATCTGTGATGACAAGGAGCTTCGCTGGATAGGCTGCTGTAATGAACTGAATGCTGCTTATGCTGCTGACGGTTATGCTCGTATTAAAGGCATGTCAGCCTTGTCTACCACCTTTGGTGTAGGTGAACTCTCTGCGCTATGTGGTATAGCAGGTTCTTACGCTGAACACAATCTAGTGTTCCATATTGTTGGAATGCCGAAAATACAGGTACAGAAGAGATATGCCATAGTGCACCACTCGCTGGGCGACGGCGAATCTAACATATTTATGGAGATGGCTACACCAATAGTATGTGCGAATACAATGCTTACTCCAGAAAACTGTGTACAAGAAGTCGAACGTGTTATCGAGGCAGCCCTGGAGAATCGCCGTCCTGTTTACATTGCAATACCTCATGACTATGTGAATGAAAACATCTCATCTTTTACGGCACCGAAGAGAAAAACTGTAAAAAGCGATCCTGCAACTCTCGAAGAAGTGGTTTCTATTATTGAAAATAAACTCTCGAATGCAAAGCAAGCCTGTATTATGCCGGGCTTTCTTGTTGATCGTTTTGGTTTCAAGGATCTGACCATGGCTGTTATTAAAGCTTCAGGATTGCCTTATGTTACTATGGCATTAGATAAATCAGTTCTTGATGAGACTAATCCCTCCTATTTAGGATTATACATGGGACAGCTTATCAATCCTGAAATTAGGGATTTTGTGGAATCCTGTGACTGCATACTTTCTATAGGCACTATCTTGTCTGATATTAACTTGGGCATGTTCACGGCAAAGCTGGATAAATCCCAAATTGTCAGTATCATGCCTTCTAGTGTCCATATAGGGCAAACTGATTACATCAATGTAAAGATGGTTGATGTACTGGAGAAACTCTCTAGAAGACTTAATAAGCGCACTGATATCAGGGGACCTGTGGCAAATCCTCCAGCAGTTCCAGAGGTTAATAATGAAAGCCCAATAACAGCTGACTATTTATACGTCAAATACGCCGAATTTTTTAAGCCTGATGACATAATTATAGCCGACTCAAGTTCATCCTTTTATGGGTTGCTGCCTCTTTTTTTACCTAAAGGAATTAAGTTCGAGAGCCAGATGCTCTGGGGAGCGATAGGCTGGGCTACTCCGGCTTCCTTTGGCACTGCACTGGCTGCACCTGACCGGCGAGTAATTCTTATAACAGGAGAGGGATCACACCAGATGACAGCCCAGGAGGTTAGCCAATTTTATCGCTATGGTTTAAAACCTATTATCTTCGTACTAAATAATCAAGGCTACCTGATAGAAAAAATGCTATCTAAAAAATTAGATTACTGTTATAACGAGCTGCCACAATGGCAGTATCACAAGTTACCAGAGGTACTTGGTTGCAATAACTGGATTATGGGGAAGGTCACTACTTGTGGTGAGTTAGATAAGATCATGGAAGAACTAAACAACGCTAAAACAGGTGCGTATATAGAAATAGATACACCAAAGCTGTCGGCTCCTCCACTTATGGAAGCAATTCACAAAAACTTGTAAACGCTGAAACTAAACTTATTAAGGATTTGTTCTCAAGGATATATTTTTAGGTTCTGTTTTTGATATTTGATAAGAACCTATCTAAAAAGTTTTGTGACTTAATGTATCTTTATAGGCATCTTTACAGGCACTATGCACATCGGAATGAATATTTATGTCCCCTGCTGAGCAGACTGTAGGCACCGATGTTAGATTAAGCTATTCGACGGCTACACCACCCGTTTTGACCGTTACGGTAAAGACAAAATTGGAAAAAATAGAGGGGAGAAATCTCACCTTTCCAATTATAGCTGACTTCCAATTATAGCTGACGATGGCGTTGACAAGATTTCTGAAGGCACACATGAGATATTTTATAATCGATGCTGCCAAAATTTGACTCCAAGGCAGAATCCAAAGCTAAAATTGCCAATAATTGAAGGTATAATCATGTCTCATATAATGGAAATAATGGGAAAAACAAGGGTAGTAGTAAAGGATGGTGAAGTAATCGAAGTTGGAGAGCCTGAACTTGAATGGTGT
>Ga0207800_1000351_pt1 | contig 13474 bp, 9 predicted proteins | sample LuqExpMetageno11_FD_187769 | JGI IMG/M metagenome (GOLD analysis project Ga0207800, IMG submission 187769) | Tropical forest soil microbial communities from Luquillo Experimental Forest, Puerto Rico - Sample 11 (SPAdes) | ecosystem: Environmental > Terrestrial > Soil > Tropical forest ...
GTCATTTTCCTCCATCCAACCCATGATTACAATATTCCCTTCCTTTGAAATTAACGGGTCTTGGATTACCTTCCGAGATGGCAGATTACATCGGTGCTGATGATCAGCATTCCTGTCCTTACATGTTCTTATGGAACCCGATCCAGTTAGGAAACTTAGCTGCGTATGTATCCATCGGTTTAGTGAACAAAACCATTACCGGTGCTGCAGGTGAAGCATTTACCGTTCCGGATACTACCTTAGGAGATAACGGTGCTTATACCATCACAGCAGCAGCGGACGGCGGTACAGAAATCATCTTAGGCTCACCATTCAAATTTGATCCCAGTAATATCGCTGACTGGAAGACTGTTTACTAAAAACTGTTTCCAGCAGGATGTGACAAAGTTTTTAAAGAAATTTATTGTAAATAAACTTTAACTTTTATAAAATAAAGAATTAGAAAGAATTAGAAAGGGCTGCTTTCACCGGCAGCCCTTTTTTACAAGGAGGCATGGTTATTGATTATGATAAAAGGATTTACTATAAAGCTGTATGAAGGTATGGCTGAGGAATATGAGAAACGCCATAACATGCTTTGGCCGGAAATGAAGGACATGATTCATGAATACGGCGGCAAGAATTATTCTATCTTTCTTGATAAGAATACGAATGTATTATTTGGTTATATTGAAATAGAAAGCGAAGAAAAATGGGCAAAAGGAGCAGACACGGCAATTAACCGTAAATGGTGGGATTTTATGGCGGATATCATGGAAACCAACCCGGATCATAGTCCAGTCTGCATCAATTTAACACCTGTTTTTCACCTGGATTAAGGCCCAGACATCTTTTGTGCTGCTTAAAGGCAGTGGAATGGAGTTCACTATGAAGAAGGTTGGTTCATTATTTCTTGTCCTTTGTCTGATTGTCATCAACATGGGTGGCTGCAATGTGTTAAAGGCTACTGTAGAGAATGGCAGCAGCTATTTTGCTCCTGTAGCCCTGAAGGGCAAATATGGCTTTATTAATGCAAACGGTACAACCGTTATTAAATTGAAGTATCAGGACGCTGGACTCTTTGCCGATAATGGTCTTGCAGCAGTGAAGAAAGACGGGAAATATGGTTATATCGATACCAAGGGTGACATGAAAATAGAGCCGCAATTTGATAAAGCGGGGATGTTTCACAACGGCTATGCCGCAGTCAGCCAGAATGGTTGTTATGGGTTTATTGATAAAAAAGGAAATATCGTAGTCACACCGGAATATGATGGTGTGGGAGATTATGCAGATAACGGGTTGTCTGTAGTAATGAAAAACAATACTTACGGTTATATAGATAATGAAGGATCGGTTGTAATAGACTTTAAGTATGACGCGGCTTTCGCATTTCAAGGTAATGGGCTAGCAAGAGTATCAAAAGATAAAAAGTATGGGTTTATTGATGAAAAAGGAAATGAAGTCATTCCGTGTCAGTATGCCTATGCGGAGGATTTTAATAAGGACGGTATTGCTCTTGCGAAAACGGAGGACGGTAAATATGGCTATATCAATGAAGCTGGCGATATCGTGATTAAACCAGTATACCAGTATGTCTTTGGCTTTAACGAAAGCGGCATCGCTGCCGTGGAAATGATCGATAAATGGGGCTACATCAATGAAATAGGCGAGGTAGTCATTGATTTCCAATACGATTCTGCCTTTAGCTTTGCCTCCAATGGAATGGCATTGGTAAAGACGAAGGAAGGCTATACCTTTATCGATGAAAAGGGTGAACGCATCACGGATCAGTATTTTGATTATGCGTCCAAATTCTCGGGCTCAGGCTATGCAGTTATTATGAAGGACGGACAGTATGGCTACCTTGATTCAAAGGGAAATATCATCGTAGAGCCGCAATACAAGCAGGCTTATGATTTTAGTGATATGGGACTGGCAATTGTCCTGTCGGAAAAAGGTTATGGATATATCACAAAGGACGGAACAGTGGCGATTCCGTTAAAATATGAGGTAGTTGGCGAATTTGAGAAAGTGAAGTAAATTGCATTATTGCCACTTTGCTTTCGATAACCAGTTACTGCGTTTAGACTTTAAAATGATTCCGATGGTTTCTGACTGCTGGAATCATTTTTTATTGTATTCAAACTCTTTTACAAAAGAAATTACTTTGAAAGTATTATTTCGGAGCTGTAATTACCTGTTAACAGAAAGAGAGGTATGACTTTATATTATAGAATTGACAATTGGAAAGGATTCAGTCTATTATAAAGCAATTGGTAATACTATTCTAAATCGGGAAGGAAGCAGTTTGTTATGGATCAAATAATTGAAAAATTAGTATCGGTGAAGCCAAGTGAAAGGCAGCTTTCATGGCAAGAGATGGAATTCACAGCCTTCTTTCATTATGGTATCAACAGCTTTACAGATAGGGAATGGGGTAACGGTCAGGAGAGTATCTCGCAGTTTTATCCGAAGGATCTTAATACGGATCAATGGTGTGAGTCAATCAAGGCTGCCGGTATAAAGGGATGTATTATTACGGCGAAGCACCATGACGGTTTTTGCTTATGGAATACGGCATATACCAATCACTCTGTCATGTATACTCCTTTGAAACGTGATATTGTAGCAGAGCTTGCTGCTTCATGTCAAAGATACAGAATAAAGCTGGGAGTTTACTTATCGCCCTGGGATAGACATGAGGCAACCTATGGTCAGGGAAAAATATATGATGATTATTTTTGTAATCAATTAACAGAGCTTATGACAAACTATGGCGAATTATATACAGTTTGGTTTGATGGGGCCTGCGGAGAAGGATCGAATGGGAAAAAGCAGGAATATGATTGGAACCGCTATTATCAACTGATTCGAAAGCTGCAGCCCAATGCCGTGATATCAGTAAGCGGACCGGATGTCAGATGGTGCGGGAATGAAGCGGGTGATTGCCGTCCATCGGAATGGAGTGTAGTACCGGCAGCTGCGTTCTCGCAATCTGAGATTGCGAAAGTCTCACAACAGTCGGATGACACTGAGTTCCGCAGCAGGAAAATTGATGTTATGGATTTGGATCTGGGTAGCCGTGATGCATTGCGTGGTATTGAGGAATTAATCTGGTATCCGGCAGAGGTTGATACCTCAATCCGACCGGGCTGGTTCTATCATAAATCGGAGGATGATAAGGTAAAGTCTCTGGAGGAATTACAACGGATTTATATCAATTCGGTTGGAGGTAATACCGTTTTACTTTTGAATATACCGCCGCATAAGGATGGCTATATTACTCATTATGACAGAGAACGTCTGCAGGAGCTTGGTAAGTTTATTAGAGAAAGCTTCAGTAATAACCTGATTGGACAGGCTTCTTTGAAAGCTTCATCCACAGAGCAGCCTTTTGATGTTACCAATTTGAACGATAATAGTGAAAGCTATTGGAAGGCTGAGGATTACTGCGATTACTGTAATATTAGTGTGGAGCTGAAAGATAATCATCTAATCCGGTATATAGTGTTAAGTGAACAGATTACCTGCAGCCAGAGAGTTGAAATGTTCACAATTGATGCAGAGATTGATGGAGCTATGTGTACAGTATACAATGGAACAACAATTGGTTATAAAAAAATATGCCCCATTCATCCGGTCATAACAAAAAGAATTGTCATTAATTTTATACAATTTCGTAAAAGCCCTGTTCTTAAATCGTTATGTCTGTGTTAATAAAGACTGTTAACGATTTGGGATAGAATTATAGGATAGCAAAAAGAAACTGTCGGTCGTACAATCACGACCGGCAGTTTCTTTTTGCTATCAGGACCAGATGTTCAAAGTAGATTCCTTACTAAGGAAAGGTCGTAGAAAGCACAGGATGATATGAATTCTTATGGATTATTAATTTTCATTGTAAAGTAAACAAGGCAATGTAAAGAAACGTAAAGTAATGTAAAGTGATGTAAAGCAATGTTAAGAATTGAAATTAACAAAAGATAAATGAAATGATAATATTATTTTGCTCCTACTATTTGTGAAATATTATTAAATAATATAATTAAAATATAACACTATTTGTTAAAGATTATGTCTGCTTTGGTGTATTTATTGTATCATACCGTTGAATAAAATAATTTCCTTGTTAAATATTTTATTAATTATATTAAAAGTTATTGACAATAATTCTAAAAGAATGTATTATAATGTTAAAGACGTGTTAAAACAAAACGCAACATATGTTAATTGCAATGCTAATCATAAGAACTATTTAGTTACAACAAATATGATGCTTAGTAAAGGCATAGATTACTGTGACCGAATAGTCGTACATAAGTATTATAACAGGAGAGCCTGTTTATAATATAGCAAATATTAATACATATTAGGAGGAGGATTTTTTACAATGAGAAAATTGAAAAGCTTTTTAAGTATTTTAGTTGTTGTTGCATTGATGTTTTCCTTCGTTGGCTGCGGCTCTAATAATAAAACCGAGACAACGAACGAGAATACTGTAACACAAGGCGCTTCCGATGTTACTACACAGGAAGCTACAGCAGCTCCTACGCAGGCAGCGGTAGCAGAGGAACCTACATATGATTATGGCGGCCAGGTAGTTAAGGTATACAAGGGTGCCTTTGATGCTATGAAGGGTGATAATCCGGAACAGATGTGGCTTGATAGTAAAGCAGCTGTTGAGAAAAAATACAATATCGTACTCGAACCCGTTGATGTAGCTGTTGCTGATGGCTCCAACGAGTATGATGAAATCGTAAAATCTGTTGCAGCAGGTCAACCGGTAGCTGACCTTATCAGTATTGGTAGAGACTTCCTTGCTCAGATGGTTATGAATGACTGTTTGGAGGATCTTTCTGACACCATTGGTAATCTGAAATTTGCTTCCCGCTATACCGATCATGGTTTATGGCTTGGTAAGTACTGGGGTGTTGGAGAATATAACGTTGGTGCATGCCGTACAATTACTTACGATCGTGATTTAATTCAGCAAGCCGGCATGACAAAAACTCCTACACAGATGTTTATGGAAGGTAAATGGAGCTATGCAGACTTTAAACAATATTTGACAGATTTAAAAGCTAAATTACCGGAAGGCGTATATCCATGTGGTTTCCATCCTTATCATTGGGCTATCTTTGCTGCAGCAGCAAATGGTGTAACTCTTGTTGATGATAATGGTAAACTGAACACTACAAGTGATGCATTTACCGAGGCAATGAACTTCTATCAGGAATTATTGCAAGAAGGTCTTGCGAAACCGGCAACCGTAGATGCGGATGGTAATTATACCTGGAGCTATACTTTGACATCAGAAGTAGCAATGACTTTACAGGAGGACTGGCAATTGGAAGGCAATACCTGTAACTGGGGCGTTACTTTAATGCCTTGGGGCAGCAATGTTACCGTAAGCGGTGATTATACTACATTAAGTGATAAATATCATGCATCCTACAATAATGGCGGACTCTTAGTTGTTACTAAGGGTGCTCCTGACAGAACAGGAATTCCGGAAGATGTATTGTTACAGATTGCCTGGGATTATCACAATGCCGATGGCAGACTTCAGTACATGAAGGATTTCTATGAGCAGGATCAGAGTGGTGATAAGTCTTACAATGCATATAAGGGAATGGCAAGAAGCTTCACAACAGAAGAAGATATCACATTATATGACTGGATGTTCTCAAGAGCAAAATTTGATAACGTATCTACTCTTGAAAATGCAGGTCTGGTAGATTTATGGGATCCTGCCTGTGAGGTATTTGAAAAGTATTCTGATGTACGTTCTACTTTCGAAGCTCAATATAATGTTGATAAAGCTGCCTTGGAAACAGCAGGCTTCCCTCAGAATTAATCAGATAGATTTAGGATTGAATAGTTACATGAATGTAATTTGATTGCCGGGCATTTGTTATTATGGCAGTAAATGTCCGGCAATTTTAATGACGAAGGTTGTATGATTTGGTTTGAAGCCGGCGAAATTAGCCTGATGGTTGTATATATGAGAAAGCTGGAAGTATGTCTGCAGGTGAGAGGTATTAAAAGTTATATGTAGGAGGATAAGATGAATATGGTGCAAAAGTTTAGAATAATTATTGTGGCGCTTTGCATAGCGGCAATCTATTTCATATCGTCTTTTCTTATTTCGAAGGGTTCAAATTCTGTTACTGATCATTTGTTGTTAGATAATTTTGCTTCAACATCTACCGGCGATGAATCGGACTACAGTGCATATCTACAGAAATGGAAAGAGCAGATTGACCAATCTGAAAAGAATGGAAATATGAAGGTCATTACTCTGTCTGGAGCTGACTTTTCTGACTATGATATGGATGGTCTCCGGGTTGACGGGGAGCGTGTAATTACAGAGGAGAACGGAACAATTACATATAAATTTAATGTACCGGTGAGTGGAGCATATAATATCGAGATCAAATATTTACCGATTACAGGAAAGGGAGCGCCCATCGTCCGTTCTTTATTCATCAATGGTGTACAGCCCTTTGATGAAGCTGCGAATCTTATATTCGAGAGAATTTGGGTCGATGAAAATAAAGCATTTTTAATGAAAACAGATTCTAATCAGGCTTTTCCTGCTCAGGTAGAAGCTCCGGAATGGGTTACAAAGAAATTAGAGTCGAGTAACGGCTATTATAATGAACCCTTTATTTTCTCTTTTAGTGAAGGGGAAAATGAGCTAAGCTTACAGTCATTACAGGAGCCGATGGAAATTGAGTATATAAAACTTACCCCGGTAAAGAAACTAAAATCCTACGAGGACTATAAAAGCGATTGCATATCTGAAGGAATCAATATTATATCAAAAGATGATATGGAAAATGGTTGTGTATCTGTCCAGGCAGAGGATGCTTATCAGAAAACTACCTCCAGTTTAATTCCGGTTAACGACCGCACTTCTGTTAAAACAATTCCTTACCATGCCAGTAATATTGTGTTAAATACCATAGGCGGAGATAACTGGAGCACACCGGGAGAAGGTATTGCCTGGAAGATTGACGTTCCGAAAGCTGGTTTATATAAGATAGCTGTACGGTTCAAGCAGGTATCAAATAGAGATTTTTATTCCATAAGAAAACTAACGGTTAATGGTGAAGTTCCTTTTAAAGAAGCTTCTGAAATTAAGTTTAACTATAAATCAAAATTCCAATTATCCTATCTGGGAGATGGAAGTCAGGATTATTATTTTTACTTTAAGAAAGGTATCAATACAATATCCCTTGCGGTAACCTTGGGGAGTCTTGGTCCGGTTATCAGTGAAGTAAATAAAAGTATCAATAACTTTAATGAATTATATCGTGAGATTATTCAGATCACCGGTACGGATCCGGATCAATACCGGGATTATAAGCTGACGACTTTGCTGCCTGATCTGAAGGCTTCATTAGAGACGGAATATAACAGACTTACAGCAGTAGTGAATGCTTTTGGCAATAATAATCAAAAGACATCAGAAATTTCAAGTATGCTGGTTCAGTTAAAACGATTGCTCCAAAAGCCTGATAATATCTCTAAGGAGTTGAAATCTTTTAATGATAATATCTCAGCGTTAAGCAACTGGACCATGACCTTGGGAGTACAGCCCTTACTGCTGGATTACATATCTGTCTGTGGTGACGGATATCAGCTTGGGAAGCCAGAGGGTAATCTGTTCCAGAATATGAAGCATAATGTACTGGCCTTTGTGGCCTCTTTTACCAATGATTATACAGTTAGTAATTCTAAAGATAATGAAAGCAAAAAGAATATTGAGGTTTGGATTTCCACTTCAAGAGATCAGTATAACATTGTTCAGAGGATGGTAAATAAGGAATTTACCGATCGAAATTTCACTGTAACAATAAAAATGGTAGGTGCCGATACGATTATGCCTTCTACAATATCTGGCAACGGGCCTGATGTAGCGATACAGATTAACGGCATTATGCCATCAAATTTTGCATTCCGCAATGCAGCTTATGATTTAACCAAATTCAAAGATTTTGAAGAGGTAAGCAGCAGTTTCCCGAGTGGTGCCATGGAATATTTCGAGTATCAGGGTTCTTATTATGCTTTACCGGATCAGATGAGCTTCCCGGTTATGTTTTACCGTAAGGATATCATAGAGGAGCTTGGACTTGAGATACCGAATACCTGGGATGATTTACTGGAATTGATGCCTTATCTTCAAGCGAGAAACATGGATATGTGCCTGGAAACATATTCGGGTGCTTCTTTAGGAGCTGCAACGAGTATGAGTTCTACGAAAGCGATTAATAGCATCTTATTATCCATGCTATATCAAAACGGAGAAGAACTTTATAAGGATGGAGGCAGTGTATCGAATCTGGATAGCGATACATCCTTGCAGATATTTAAAAAGTGGACGGAATTTTATACGAAAAATAATATGAGTGTCAGCATGGATTTTGTGACTCGATTTAGAAAAGGATCTGTCCCCATAGGAATTGTTGATTTTACTTACTATAATACATTGAAGGCTACTGCACCTGAAATTGACGGTTTATGGGGAATTGCTCCCATACCGGGAACCGTATCTGAGGATGGAGCCATAAACCGGAGTACGGCAAGCATTGTCGGAGCTTCCATGATACTGAAGAATACGGTGGATAAGAAGGGAACGGCAATGGAAGCCTGGGAATTCTTAAAATGGTGGACCGGTTCTGAGGCACAAGTAACATATTCGAATGAACTGGAGGCTGTACTCGGTGCAGCAGCCCGCTATCCGGTTGCTAATCTGGATGCTTTGGAAGCACTCCCCTGGACCAAAGAAGACTTGACGGTTTTAGAAGAAAGTATTTCCAATCTTCGGGGAATACCACAGGTTCCCGGTGGCTACATTACCGGTCGTTATATTGAAAATGCATTCTTGAGAGTTGTCGATGAGAATATAGATCCTGTTGATACCCTTTATTCCATGGTGGAATACATCAATCAGGAGCTCAAATACAAGCAGGAAGAATTCAAAGTATTAAATCGTCAATAAGTATAATGAATGGTAATGCTTATTATACAATCGCATGGAGGTGCTTAAATTGTTACATAGATCAGGAAGCTTTGGAGCATGGTTTAAGTTAACCATTTACCAGATAAAAAAGCATAAATTAATATATCTCATGATGGCTCCTTTTTTAATCATCTTTTTTATTTTCACAGTATTGCCAGTACTTCAGTCAATTTATTATAGTTTTACCGATTTTAATGTGCTGGAAAGTCCTGACTGGGTAGGAATAAGCAATTACAAAAAGCTTTTCTTAAATGACGATATTTTTAAGAAAGCGATACAAAACACCATCATGATAGCAATATTTATAGGACCGCTTGGGTATATCTTTTCCTACTTACTGGCATGGTTAATCAATGAGCTGCCGCATAAGCTTGGGGTTTTGCTTACCGTTATATTTTATGCTCCATCCATGGCGGGTAATCTGTTTTACATATTCAATTTGATCTTTTCCAGTGATTCCACCGGTTATCTGAATGGATTGCTATTAAAGCTAGGCATCATTGATGAGGTTGTGTTGTGGCTGCAGGATGAGAATACCATGATTACGATCGTAATCATAGTATCTCTATGGATGAGCCTTGGAGTAGGTTTTCTCTCCTTTATAGCTGGACTTAAAGGGGTTGACCCCAGCCAGTATGAAGCAGGGGAAATTGATGGAATTAAGAATCGGTGGCAGGAGTTATGGTATATCACCCTTCCTAATATGAAACCACAGCTTCTGTTTGGTGCTGTCATGTCGATAACCGGATCCTTCTCCGTAGGTGAAGTATGTAATGGACTGGTCGGATTTCCAAGTCCTAATTATGCAACCCATACGATTTACAATCATTTAAGTGATTATGGTTTGATCAGGATGGAGATGGGCTATGCATCTGCGATAGCTGTAGTACTGTTTTTTCTGATGATTTTTGCGAATTTATTGGTACAGAAGTTCTTGCGAAGAGTAGGTACCTGAAATTCATCAGAATTTAATTTTAAACTATTTCCATGTATTATTTGAACTGCCGCGAGGTGGTGGAATGGAGACATTTATGAAATTAAAACAACGGATGCGTTTACTGAAAATAAATAGAACACGCCGAAAGAGCAGCAGAAGCTTAGCGGGTAATATATTCTTAGGGATATTTCTCTCATTGATAGCTATTTTGTTTATTATGCCAATCCTGATCGTGGTGAATAATGCGTTCAAGCCGATGAACGAAATGTTCATGTTCCCTCCGAAGCTGTTCGTTTTACACCCTACCTTAAATAACTTTTTTGATTTGTTTGAGATGGCCTCTAACACTCTGGTTCCTTTTACAAGATATGTTTTTAATACTGTACTTACCGTGTTTTTTGGTGCGGTCGGGCATATCGTTATCGCCAGCATGTGCGCTTTTCCACTGGCGAAGTATAAGTTTCCAGGTTCAAAGTTTATTATGAATATGATAATTTTCTCTTTGATGTTTTCGACGGCGGTAACGCAGGTTCCGAACTTTATCATTATTTCAAGATTGCATCTGTTAAACAGTTATGGGGCGATAATTTTTCCAGCTTTTGGGTACAGTCTGGGACTATATCTGATGAAGAACTTTATGGAGCAGATTCCGGATGCTTTATTGGAAGCGGCAAAAATAGACGGATCTTCGGCGTTTGATGTTCTATGGCAGGTTGTTATGCCACTTGTAAAACCAGCTTGGGTTACTGCATTTATTCTGGTTTTTCAGCAATTGTGGACGAATACGGGTTCCAGCTATATCTATGATGAAAGCTTAAAAGGAGTTGGTTATATGCTATCCCAGCTTGCCAGTGGAGGTATTACCAGTGGAGTCAGATCCGGACTTGGTGTAGCCCGTGCAGGTGTATTTTCCGCAACCTCACTGCTTATGTTTATCGTTCCTGTATGCGTATTCTTTATCACCCAGAGTAATGTCATTTCCACGATGGCAACCTCCGGAATGAAGGAATAGGAGGAGGATACCTTGAAAAGATCAGTCAAAATATTATGCAATCGGTTTATTTATATCTATGTGTTTGTATTACTTCTATCCTTTGTGATGAATACCGGCACCGCTTATGCTGAAACGGATTCCTATACCTATTCCTTATGGAATGAGGCAGAGAAAGCTCCGGTAGCTTATCAATCGGAAAAAAGTCTTCATGCTTCTGATTTCGGTTTGGAGAGCTTTCAACGTATCAGGGATATCTTTGTTAAAAATGATTACTTATATGCTGCCATCGACAATTACATCTTAATTGCAGATAGTAATTTCAAAGTCGTACATACCATTTCTTCCTATGATAATAATGGGACACAGGACACCTTATCCGCTCCCAATGGCATCTATGTTACGGAGGAAGGAGATATCTATGTTGCAGACCCGGCAAAAGGTTCAGTCTTTAAATTTAATTCAAAGTTTGAATTTATACAAAGTTTTTCGGAGCCTGAGAATCTGACAGGGATGGAGGGTATCCCTTATCAACCCTTAAAAGTCGTGGTAGATCATATCGGACGTATCTATGTACTGGCAAAGAATGCTTATGAAGGAATCATCGAATTAAAGCCGGATGGTGCCTTCAGCCGTTATGTTGGTGCGAATCAGGTATCAGTAAGCATTGTTGATTTGTTCTGGCGGACGATTGCTACAGAAAAGCAGTTGGCCCAGATGAAGTTGTGGCTTCCGACGGATTACAGCGATATTGCTTTGGATATGGATGGATTCATCTATGCAACCGTTCGAGGTACGGATGTTTCCAATCCCATCAGAAAACTGAATGCAAAGGGCAAGGATATCATGAGAGAGTATGACAGGATTGTAAGACCCTCCGGTGATATGGCTCAGTCCGGCGGTAAATCCAGTTTTACCGGAATCGCATGCTCAGACGATGGCCGTTTTGCAGCACTCGACAGTACGAGATCAAGAATATTTGTTTACAATGAAGATGCAAGACTCCTATATGTTCTGGGAGGGAGCGGAAGCACCTCCGGGCAATTTACAAATCCCATCGATGTCGTCTTTTTAGGGAATAACATTATCGTGGCGGATTCCATAACCGAATCGATTGAGGTGTTTGTGCCTACGGAATACGGTTCTTATATCAATGAAGCGAATTATTATCAGCAGAACTATGAGTATGAAAAGGCTGCTGCAGCTTGGGAAAAGGTTGCCCTGATTAATCCTAATTATGCTTATGCTTATGTCGGCATTGGAAAGCAGGAACTACGCAACAAGGATTATGAGGCTGCGAAGAATTCCTTCTATACTGCACAGGATGTGGAATATTACTCAAGTTCCTTTGCGAAGGTAAGGGAAGCCTTTCTTGATCGGAACTTTGGTACGATTATAAGTAGAATTTTTGCGTTGATCGTCCTGCTGGCAGTAATAAAAATCCTCCGTTTTTTTCTGAAAAAATATGGCTTGAATTTTCAAAATGGATTTACTGAAAAGCTGATTTATCTGAAAAAGCAATTTTTTAACTATCCTTTGTATCTGCTTTCTCATCCTTTTAAAGGTTACGATGAGATTAAATATGAGAAAAAGGGAAGTTATCCGGTATGCATTACCATCCTGATCACATTATGCCTGCTTAATATTATACAAAGTAAGTATACATCCTTTATGATCAACTATCAGGATACCAACAATATTAACAGTATTCTACTGATACTGGCCACTATATTCCCTTACCTCCTATTTGCAACTGCCAATTGGAGTATTACAACGTTGATGGATGGCAAAGGTACGTTCGGAGAGATATTCCAGGTAAATATGTATGCACTGTATCCGGCTATTTATCTGAATCTGGCAGCAATTCTGCTATCAAACCTGGTTACCTTGGAAGAAATACCCATGGTCAGCATGCTCTTTGGTTTAGCCAGCTTTTTATATTGCTTTTATCTGTTTATCGGGTTAGTTGTCATTCATGGTTATACCTTTACAAAGGGAGTGGGATCCTTGCTGCTTACTTTTGTTGCAATGGCTGTGATTGTATTTATTCTTTTGCTTTTGGTTACTTTGGTGGGCGGATTTTTTGATGATATTTATACAATAGTGCAAGAATTCACACTGCTTTTTTAAAGGATGAATTGTGAAGTCAAATTCTCTTCCCTATGTGAATGATAGAATATATATTTTACTTATTTATGCTGCAGCCTGGCGGCAGAAAGGAGGCAAAAATGACTATAAAAAAAGGTATTGCACTTATTCTATGCATTGTGATGATAATTGCAGCTGTTTTTGCCGTAAGGGGGGTTCTGAATAAAAACAACGGCGGGGCATATGACGATGCGGATACCGGGACTTCCAATCTGATTAATGTTGGAAGCACTTCAAATGAATTTATCGCGCTGGATAACCCTCCGATTACTGATGGAATGGAGAAGATTGCAGAAAGCAATCGGATACTTTTGTATCTGGACAAAACCAATGCAAATCTTCGTCTGATCATGAAAGAAACAGGCGATTATATGGATACAAAGATTTT
>Ga0207800_1000353_pt1 | contig 13458 bp, 16 predicted proteins | sample LuqExpMetageno11_FD_187769 | JGI IMG/M metagenome (GOLD analysis project Ga0207800, IMG submission 187769) | Tropical forest soil microbial communities from Luquillo Experimental Forest, Puerto Rico - Sample 11 (SPAdes) | ecosystem: Environmental > Terrestrial > Soil > Tropical forest ...
TGGAGAATGAACAAAAGTTAAAATATTCAAGGAGGTTTATCAATATTATAGAACTATTTCAAATAATTGATTAATAGATTTAGCTTCATTAAGACTAGAGTAATTTAGATTCTTGATTTGTCCTTTTTTAACCATATTCATAGCTTCAATTCCTTTTAAAGTTTTGTTGGCAGATCGGCCAAATATATATCAGTTATTGACTTCACGTCCTGACTATACTTTACTAGACACAAATGCTTACAGCTATCCAGTTTTGGTTATTTATGGAAAGTAAAAATCAAAAAAATACTGGTTCATATTATCCACTTAATCACGGAAGCTTGATCACAGTAACTGATTCTACTCATAAACTCAACAAAATTTTAAATTGGATTTATAATCATCCAATAAAAGCCATCATAGAAATTATTATAGCTGTTATAGCAGGTGTTATAGCAGGTCTTATACTGAAAAACTTTCCTTGATGTTCCTCAAACTTTTTTACATCCAGTATTTTAATCAACAGTTTACAAGTATTAATTACTTTTAAGTTCGCAGCTTTTTTTCGCATTTCTTCCTCTTTCTTAAAACCTGAATACGAACTTTATGAGGTAAAAATGTTGGTATTTAAAAAATGACAGCAAAAAATAGGTTTTAGAGTAAAACCTATGTATAGTAAAGTTATTTGGACACTCCAAACTTTGAAAAGAAAATTTTTATTTTTATTTCTGCGGTGAATACCTACCAATTATCAACTACTAATACATTTTTGTCCTTCTCTCCACTACAATCAAACTTATTTTACTGATATAAGTTTTATATCAAAAATAAGTGTCTTGCCTGCAAGCGCATTATTACCATCAAGAGTAACATAAGTATCATTAATCGCGATTACTCTATAAGGATTACCATATGAATCCCCAAGTATTTGTCCTACTTTTGGAGCAATGGTCATATTCAAAGATTTAAGGGGAATTGCTTGAACCTTAGCTTTGTCATATTCTCCATAAGCTTGTTCTGGAGGAATACTTATTGTTTTCTCTTCTCCAACTTTCATCCCAATTACACCATTGTCAAAACCTTTTATCATCTGACCCGAACCCACAACAAAAATCAATGGAGAATATACCCTACTACTAACGTATGTGCCTGCCTGTTTTGCAACATCTTCTCTAGAGGTGTCAAAAATAGTACCATTTTCAAGTTTTCCTGTGTAATCAACCTGAACAGTGTCTCCGTTTTTTACTTCCCTACTTTCTACTGCCCCACTATTGTTGCTATTACTACTGCTAGTGTTCTTATTACCACTGCTAGTACATCCACTTCCAAGTACTATGCTTCCCAGGATCAGGATCAATAGTAAAAAGATTGTTACTTTTGAGTTTTTCATTTTTTTATGCCTCTGTGGAAATTACCATGCTTTAAGATATCCTAATTAAACAAGGTTGAGTTTAAATAAATATCATAAAAGAATATAAATTTAGATGCGTATTGACCTTATATGGAACTTGTTGTCACAATTATAGAATTAATTTAGTTTTAAGAAAAAGTGTTCTCAGTATGTTTTTTGTAAAATTTGCTCTATGGTTTATGCACAGGTTTTAAGGTAAAATCTCCGTAATGTTCTGATTCAGCAATAACATGCCTACATTCTTAAATATGCAAAATCATTTCAGGATATAACACTAAATTTACAGGGGAAAATAATAGGCCAGAAAACGCTATATTTAAAAATTGATGATCCAGCAAATTAAATTTGAAATGGGGAGCTAATAGAGATGTATACGTTAGAAGCTATGGAAAATGAAATACTGCTTCATCTGTATGAATTGGGGATACATAGTCTACATGGAGGTTGGGAAAGGCAATCAAATTTAGATGAAAATGCAGTTAAGAGATTATACCGTGCTAAGCTTTTGGAAAGAAATACTTCATCGCCAGAATTTATCCGTTTGTCCGAGCGTGGTGTTGGCACAGTTTTATTTGGACTCTATAATGCAGAAAAAATAACAGAGTTATTATAAATTTTTAAAACGATCAAATATGTTCACCAGTTTACAAAAGTTTTGTCAAGTATAAGAAAATAAAAAGTTACTGACTATGTGACAATTTTCCTGTTTTTCATGCTATACTCATGCACAGGTTTTATTGTAAAACCTGTGCATATTCTCTTTTTTCAGCAATATTGCTGTAAAGGTGCAGAAACGACCAAACTGTAAAATTTATTAAATTTAAAACTTATTGAATTTTATAAAATGAGTATACAATTGTGCATAGGGCGTTTCTCCACAACTATATATATGAATCATATGGATATGATTTATATCATAAAAGGAGCCACACCAAAATGAGAGAGTTTACTGTCATTATCGAACAGGATGAAGACGGGATTTACATAGCTTCAGTTCCAGAACTTCCAGGATGTCATACCCAGGCTGAAACACTCGACGAATTAAACAAAAGAATAAAAGAAGCAATTGAACTCTATCTTGAAGTCGAAGCAGATAAAGAGGAAGAAAAGCATCTTGATTTCATTGGGATACAGCAAATTAAAGTTGAGGTTTAAATGAGTAAAATATTGCCTCTTCCTGCAAAGAAAGTTGTAAAAGCACTTGAAAATATAGGTTTTGAGCAGGTAAGGCAAAAGGGAAGCCACTTATTTTTACAGCACCCTGACGGAAGAACCACAGTAATCCCGATGCATCCCACCGAAAAAATAGGAAAGGGAATGATCAACAAAATAATAAAAGATGCAAAAATTACACGGGATGAATGGATTGAATTGATAAATAGTCTCATTCTTTTCTGACCGGATTTAAGAATTAAAAAAAAGGATTTTTATTATTTTATGGTTTTCGATTACTTTACTATTCCCCATGCAGTCAACTTTTTCTTAATATCCCGTAGTTCATCATCAGAAAACACAAGTCCTTGGTAATGCCTCATGCTTGTTAAACTATCATGTCCTTGCCTAAGACAGACTGCAGATTCAATTATTCCTGCTGCAATCATCCAGGACTCCAATGTTTTTCTTGTGGTCTTTACTGAAAGTCCGTAAGGGTTGATACCTGCAGCAACCGCCCATCTTTGAAGGTTCTTATTCCAAGTAGTTTCTTGTGGAGGCCTGTTAGCCTGCCAGAAATCTCGTAAAAGGTAAGAAAACATTGAAGGCAGAGGATAAATTGTTCTCTCTAACTGTCTCCTCTTTTGCTTCTTTTGAGCTGATTCAGGTAAATGGATCAGATTCCTTTTTTCATTGTACCATTCCTTGTGCTCATAAAGTCTCAGGACTTCGATATATCTCATACCAGTTATGAGCAGAATATCCAAAATTGTTTTGTGGGCTTCTTTTGGAATTACTGTTTTTAGTGCCTCATACTCCTTAGTGGTCAGGATTCTTATGTCTTTAACATAAAGGTGCAAAACTTCCGGGTCCCTTTCATAAACTTGTTTAGGGTATTTCATAGCTATAAGTATACACAGTTTTTATTTAAAACTGTGTCTTTCAGGCACTTTTTGCCCCGTTTTTGGGTCAAAATCGGGGCAAAAACGGTCAATATGCACAGGTTTTTACAATAAAACCTGTGTATTCAAAGGAGTTTGGAGGGAAACTTGGGTGAAATCCGGTTAGTTCAAGGGCAAAACACAGAGATTTTAAGAAAAACAACGCTTACGGAATGAAGCGTTTTTCCCTATTAACAACTGTATTTCTGCCATTATTCCCGCTAGAAGTATCAGGAAGGCTTTAGAAGCGGTTACCGTCTTTGAAAAATCGAGAATACTAATTGAATTTTTTGGGAATCTGCTAAAATAGAACAGGATCTAACACATTACAGAACCAATCCGCTGTCCGGATGGCTAACCAGAGTAGTTTTGAAATGCATACCTAATCATTTCCCAACTTATCAATAATCCAGAAGGAAAAAATCCAAAAATAAAAAATTCATCTAATGATATTGTTATTAATGGATAGTCATGTACCCTATTTTTAGTTACATTTTCTCCAAGTTTTTGACCTACAACTATGTATACGTGCCTGACTGTAATAAAGACAGTCAGATCGAAATCTAGAGAGGATAAAACGTGCCTCACGTGCCTGCTCTGTTTGTAATCTCTTGACGCATTACAGAGTTTGTGGCCAATTACTGCAAATATCAAATGCATAGAAAACATAAGAGACACATAGGCACTTTTCTTGACGTCTATTAATATCGATATTAAGACTAAAAAATAGTATGAAATGAGAAATTAAAAATATAGTTCATAAATACTTAGAAATTTTACAGTTCCAATTTTGAATATAGCTATTATGGAGTGCACTCCTACTAGTACAGAGGCAATTAAGCCCTCATTTTGTTCTATCTATCTTGCCCTCCACTTGCTATCAAGGCTACCACTTTTAGTATCTTTTTGATATTTTTCATACTTTCTTTGCATAAAAAAATTAATTTTGTCGATGTCGGCGTCTCAAGCATACATGCGCACGTCTAATTAATTATATAGAGGAAAATTGAGAATTTCTACCGCTACTGATTCTCCAAGAGATTGCCACAAGCTAAAAGGATTGAAGCAATAATAGCTTTTGGCTGCCTTGGTGACTGAGTCATACATGTGGATGTTTAATTAACTTAGAAGATATAAAGAGAAAAAAGAGCTATATATCAGGAATTAAGGTTGAAATTGATGGCATTTATTTTATGAGCTAGAGACTCAGGGGCTTTCTTCTTTATAATCTATAAAAAACATCATTAGGCTAAACAGGGATCGACACAAATGGGCAACGGAAAAGTGACCGGTAAGGTACGTGAATAAAGAATTTCCTAAAAGACGTTCAAAACCAAATGAATATAATGATAGATTACAGTTCTAAAGATTAATTATCAAATTTGAGAACAGTCTTATTATCAATAAGCAGGTTCTTAAATCAAATTCTCTATTCCCGTAGTATTTTTGACATTAAATAATAAGACAGCGAAATCAATTAGATATATATACGCATGATCTGAGTTTTTCTTATCTCTTTTTCTTTGTCCTGGTACCTTAGAATATATGATCCCAAAGATACTGAAAAAAAAGTGTGTGGCTGGTTAATTTAGGCTAGTTTAAAACTTTGATTTAAAAATTGACATAAAACACTTTGTAGGCTCTCTAACTCGCCGTCTTGGTTTAACTACAATCCTTTAAGTTTTGTAAGTTATTTTTCAGGCTTTTAATATCTCTATCTTGATTTTTAATTAATAAAAGCCTGCTATGTAAAAGATAAACGGCAAATTGAGGTCCTCTTTAACAAATAAGACTTTAAATACTCTAAAAACGCAGTAATTCTTTATTTAATATTTTTTTTGAAATCTAAGCTCAAATGATGTTTTTTTATGTAAGTAATTCTCGTTATTTCTTGTATTAGGTTAGATTTATAAAAGTCTTAATGATGGTTTTTTTGAAATCAATAGTCAAATAAAGGTTATTTTTTTAAAAATAAATTATATTATTTTTTGAGTATATAAGTATCATTATATTTTTTAAACATGATTTATGGATCGTTGGCGCAAAGTCAACAAGATCACGTAATCAAATAGGACGCATACAGTTGGACTAATAAAAAATAGCATTCTCAATACTTTTTCAACTCAACTGTGTAAGGTCCTAAATTAATCAATAAAGGAGTGAAATAAATGTTAAAACAACGGTTTAGCAGAATAAGGAAAGCGCTGCCGATTTTATTGACGCTCTTCTTTTTAGCAACCTTGACAGTTTCATCAGCTAGCGCATCACCTAATGATCCAAAATGGGATGCTCATGGTCAGTATTGGTCAATAGATGGTCATCAAATGAGATATGATGGTCATTACTGGTGGGACGATATTCATGATTTTAAGTGGGATGGGCAGCACTGGTGGAAAGCTAACCAGTGGTGGGATGGCCATAACTGGAAATACTAACTAAATAAATTAGGTAAAAAATTAGAATTAATGGGTATCCAGATAAACCTGGATATCCAAAATGCATAGGATTTTTTGCAATATAACCGAATAAGAAGTTGAAGTTAGATTATAAAAAATATTGGATTTTTAAGTTTGAGAAGATCCAAGTACATAAGTACCGTAAGGAATATTTATTCTAGATTATTTATATATAATTCTGTTTTATTAATTCATACACAACGTTTACACAATACACAACATTGACAGAATTCGCTAATTGATAAAATAACTTTTTTACAAGAATGTATGGAATCGACATAGAATTTTCGGGAAAACGAAAATAGCAAAAATCAGAGAACATTGTATAGAAACATCAAACGCATTAAGAAAACAGAAGTGGGAATCCTATTTAATCATTTTAATTTTTATGCTTCTGCCGAATTTGGGATATAACCCTGATCTAAAGAAGAGTGACTATGATGAAAAGTTTGGAAGAAATCACAAGAGTAAAAAACGAAATCGAGCCAGAATTGTTAAAGCTGCCAGGAGTTACAGGTGTGGATGTTGGATATAAGTATGTAGATGGTAAAAAAACCGATATACCAGCTATCCGTATCTATGTGAAAAAAAAGAAGGATGTGCCTGAAAAAGATGCTGTTCCTAAGATGATACAAGATATTCCTACGGACGTCATCGAACGAGAGTTTGTTTTGCATTCCAATTAAATATTTTTACTTCAGTTCTTTTGTAAATCTCTAAAGCAAAGTAAAATAAGGGGAGGGGGAAGAAATATGTTAAGAAAAAAAATAAGTGAAGATAAAAGCTTGATAGAAACACAGAGTATAAAAGAGACTGCAGAAGCTGAGTTACTGCAACGCCCAGGTGTAACAGGAGTAGATATAGGGTATAAGTATGTAAACGGGAAAAAAACGGACAAGATTGGTATCCGTGTGTTTGTCGAAAAGAAAAAAGACGTCCCGAAAGACGAGATGATTCCCGAAGCGATAGATAGTGTTGAGACGGATGTAATCCAGCGGAAGTTTATCCCACAGCCACTGAAAGTCCCAGTTGCAGAGAGCACACCCCAAGCGGACACTGGAAACTATAGTCCTCTGAAGGGAGGAATCAGTATCGGACCATGCCGCGTGATTGACGGACACATATATGCCGGTACCCTCGGGATTACTGTAAAAGACAATGCGACAGGCAATTCCATGCTTTTGAGCAACTTCCATGTCATGTGTGTGGATGATAGATGGAGCGTCGGCGATGCCATGGCCCAACCCAGCAGAATAGACAGCGGGAATTGTCCTGATGATATTGTTGGTACACTGTCGCGAGCATCCTTAGGTGGGCAGGTGGATTGTGCTGTCGCTTTACAAACGGCACGCGACCAGGTTTGCGAGGTAGTTGACATAGGTGCGGTTAACGGGACTGAAAGTGCTACAATGGGTATAAGTGTGCGAAAACGTGGACGTACAACGGGACTGACCTTCGGAACAATAGATGGCCTAAGTGGGACATTTCCAATAGATTATGGTAACGGCCTTGGAACTGTGACTTTAACGAACCAGATCACTATCCGAGCTGATATGACACTAAACGCAAAATTCAGCGATCACGGTGATTCAGGTTCGGTAGTTGTTAATGATTCGGGTGCAGTTGTTGGTTTACTCTTCGCAGGCGATGAAGATGTCACCTTGGTCAATCCCATCCAAGCCGTGTTCAGTGCTCTTGACATCAGCATATGCTCAAAATCTGTAGAAGAAAGACTGTCTGCCATCGAGGCAAAACTCTCACAGTTACTAGCATCTGAAAGCAAAAGGAGAAGTTAAAGTTATAAACTAAAGAATGGTTGAAAAATTACTTCAAGTTTTCATTTTTTGGAGTCTCTATAAGGTTCCGTTGCAAAAAATTAGAACATTTTACAAAATCGTTGAAAACCTTCACAATAAAGTAATTTGAGTGATCAAATTTGGGTTAAAATAACATTTAAAGGAAATAATAATAGCCTCAAAGTACAGAATTTTGAATTAAGCTCGGATCGTAGCCTCAACAATGCGTCGGTCAGCATTTTTGGCGTTCGCGTTACTTAGATGTCCTAAATTATGAGCTGATTCCCAAATTGAAGAAAATGAACATGATATTCCTTGAATAACATGCACAACTATATAAAAATGCCTACAGACGGCAGCATTTTCGTGCTAAATAACCTGAAAAACTCTGATATAAGGAATAGAATAGGATAGCTCTACAAAGGGGGATAATATGAGTAATATCCAGAAACTAAAAGAAATACCTGTTGATAAGCTGTTGCAGGAATTAAGAACTCGTGAAGTTAAGACTCTAAAAAGTGGAGTTATTAACCAGCCTAAAGCTTTAGGTGAAGTTGTTAGACCTGAGGCAATAGAATCGGAACCGAGTAAAGAACTCCAGGAATATGATGACAAATCCCTTATAAGCGTTGTTAAAGAAAAACAAAAGGCAGTCTATGGAGTTGATGACCGTATAGAAGTGTGCGCTCTTCCCGAAAACTCCCAAGATGTTCCGGTTTTCTCGTTGCACCAGATATTATCGCTACAGCTGGGCACTGCGTGAATGCCGACAATTTAACGGATATTCGCTTCATTTTTGGATTCCGTATGAACAAATCGGGCACCGTGGAAACTGTTATTAATAATAAGGAAATCTACCGCGGCGTCGAACTCATAGGGCGACAGCAGGTAGGAGATGGGCCAGACTGGTCACTTGTGCGCATTGATCGCTCAGTCACTAACCATCATATCGCCAGCATCAGACGGGATGGAAAAGTAAGTGATCAGCAAACCCTGCACGTGATCGGCCATCCTTGTGGCTTGCCTGCAAAATTTGCGGGAGGAGCAAAGGTTCGCAGCAACCTGCTAGACGGGTTTTTTGTAGCAAATCTCGATGCTTACGGAGGAAATTCTGGGTCACCTGTTTTTAACAGCGAGCACATGGTTGAAGGTATTCTTGTCCGGGGTGAAACAGACTTCGTCTTGCAAAGCACCTGCAATGTATCCCTTGTTTGCCCAGATACAGGATGCCGGGGAGAAGATTGTACTCGAACTACAAAATTTCAGCAACTTGTCCCACAGCAGAAAATGCGGAAACAGCCCGCTCAGAGTTGAGAAGCGACTTTGAAAGTCAAGGTAACTTTGAATTAGCTGCCCGCATTGTAAACCTTCTGGTTTTTCCTATGTGATTCTAGACTAACTTCATATACGATATGTACTCAATGACAACACGGGCGAATCGTATGTGTCAGCCTAAGTATTCCGGATAAGAAAACGATAATGATTTTGATTTGCAAATTTTGCAATATAAATTGACACCATGCTCGCCATCCTTATGAAGTATTATATTGTCACTGGGTCAATCTCAACAGCAGCGAGCATATCGATGGTTGGTTTATATTCATCAAATAGAAGTGAATTCTATGTCATGCACAACCGCGGATTTCCAGGATTTTAAAAAAAAGATAGCTTCGGTAGTTGACAGTGCCAATTCTCTCGAAAAGATAGATTCTTGGCTCAAATCGCAGCAGTGCATAAAATCAGTACAACTGGCAGATTATCTATTGAAATCAAACCCTCCGCAACGCGATTTTATCGTAGAGTTCAACATGGAGGACGGCTCAACGGTCAAAAAGATAGTCAATATCTTTGATCTTGGAAACCACCAATTTAAATTTCACGAGCTGCGTGATCAGTAGTGACAGCATCTTCCGTGATTGTAAGAACACGGTTCTGTTGCAAAAAATCCTAATATTGAAGCAAAATTTTGGTTTCGCATCAAAGAATATAAAAAAAGCAGAATATTTCTCAGATAACATCCAGATTTAGGCAGATATTCCGAATAACTGGTTTATAAAATTGACTTCAGCAAGAACACATCGATTTAAAGTATCAACCTGTCCTTTTTATATGTCAGACTTTATTCACGCATAGATTTTTCCCTAAAAAACTATGAATTTCCCTAATAATCTAATTTCACGGATACGAACTTTTTCTATCAAAAAGTTCGGATATCAAAACTTCCTGAAAAATTAGAGGGTGTTTCGATAAACCTCCAATTTCAACAAATCGTATATAAACCATTTATAAACTACTTGCTAAAAATTGAAGTTTATCGAAATTCTCTAGAGTTTTGTAATGGAACCTTTGCAATGAAACCTCTATTAATTTGAACTAAATATCTTGATACACTTTCACATATTTAATTTCAGCCTATTGAATATGATATAAGTAAATTTTGTACAAATCCAAAAATTTAACTTTGGATTTGCATAAAATTATGAGAACTGTTTTATCTGGCACGCAATGTAATCATTCACATAATTTTTGGGATATTTATCTTCACTGTCATAATGTCAAGAGAAATTTAGAAAATTTCATAAATCATTAATTTTATTTTAGTGATATATTAATAGAGCTCACTCCAAAACTTGAAATTTGCTTTTTGGGCATTATATTTCGAATAATCAATCAAGTTCACGGTTATGAAAACAACTTTGAAAATTCCCAACGATTAAGAATAAAGTGACTTTTGGGATAGGTTTATAATGAGTCTATCCCAAAAGTCAAAATTTATGTATTTATATTTTGTATTTTAAGTAGCTAATAGAGTTTCTGATCGTGAAAGTAATTCTGATAATTGAGAGCAAAAATGGGTTTTGGGATCGGCTCAATATAAAACATTGACGGAGCCTTATCATGAAGCTTAATATTGTTGTTGCTGGTGACATTAATGTTGATTGTTATTATTGGCAAAGAGAACCAAAAACGGTCTCACAACCAAATGAAGAAATGATGAACTACCAACTATACAAAGGATTATATGCACATCGTGAACCAGGAGGTGCAATAGTTGTATCTAAATTGTTAAATGTGAATCAAAATATACAAACATCAAAGGAAATTGACAAAAATTTTGTAACATTTCCTCAACTTAAAGATTTGGAAAGAGTAAACACTCTAAATGATAATAAAAACGGAATCCAATACTTCTATGATCAACTTCCCCATTCAATTATAGAACTGGATAAATTTTCAAACGTTGGATTGGGAAAAGATGTAAAAACATATAGAGTTAAAAATTTTTTTGGTTTTAAAGTCCCTACTGAGAATTCAAATTATATAAAAACATTGACATTAAACAACTGCAAAGAAGATAACGAAACAGATACTATGCAAAAAAAGAATATAATTGTTCTCCATGACCTTGGAAATGGATTCCGTTCGAAATCCGCTAAAGCTGCGTGGCCAAAAGAAATAAGGGATGTAAATACAGACAGCTCATTCCTTTTGAATACTGTTATTATTCACTATATGAGCCCTCCTCTATTTGAAGGAGATTTATGGGATCACCTGCAAAGATACTACAAAAAGAATGTAATTCTTATCATAAATGCTGAAGAATTAAGAAATATAAAAGGAATAAATATAAGTTATTCACTTTCATGGGAAAAAACAGCCCTTGATTTTTTATGTGAAATGATAAAGGGTTCAGAACTACAAAAAATTAAGTTTTTGCCAAATGTAATTGTTTGCTTTGGTCTAGGGGGAGCTATTTATTATAGGGGAGAAGGTACTTCTAGTGGAGACGTACAAACTTCAAAATTATACTTTCATCCAAAAGCTATTGAAGGAAGATTTTGGAACGAAAAGAAAGATGGATCTATGAAAGGATTCTCTTCAGTTTTTGTTTCTTCATTAGTCCATAGGTTAATCGATAATATTTATAAAAATAAAGAGTTTCATGCGATTTTTGATAGTTCTCTACATGATAGTATAGATGAAGGCATTAAATATGGCTTGGTTAAAAAACAGCAATTTATAAAAAATGGTCATGGATTTGTTCATGGAAATGATTTTCAACTAGCTATATATGAACTTACACGAGAAAGTTTAACTGAAGGCATTAAATATGGACTAAATGAAATAAAACAAATTATAGAGAATAGTCAGGACTCTGTTCACGAGAACGAAGATCTTCAAAAGACCATGGATAAAATTATAAATGAAAGTATAACTGAAGGCATTAAGGTTGGATTAGATATAATAAAACAATTACCTAATTGTCAGGGATCGTTTTATGAAGATAAAAATCTCCAAAAAAAGATCACAGATAAAATTATAAATGAAAGCATAACTAAAGGCATTAATTGTGGATTGGATCAAATAAAAAAATTACAAGATATCCAAAGTATAACAGATGATATAAACAAAAGCATAACTGAAAAAAGCATTAAACGTGGATTAAATAAAAAACAACAGACTATAAAAAAAGATAAGCAGGTGACTAATCCTGAGTTTTTTGATGAAATTGCAAATAAATTGTTTAATGAAAAATTTACACCACAGGAAATTGAGCATATTCAAGATGTAGATTTACCAGATGTTATTCATTATAATAAACCAGATTTCTTGAATTCATGGAAAATAATGGAACGAAAAACAGAAGCTGTATCTTTAGATACTCTTCATATCGCAAAGGACATCGTTAAATATGGTCTGGATGCTATTAAATATTATCCAATAGGTTCTTTTGGTGATTTAACTACTGTAGATAGAGCTGAAACAGAAAGCTTTCGAAGTATAATGAACATAATGACAGAATACATTTATTCTGAAAAAATAGTACGTCCTCTATCAATTGCTGTTTTTGGCTCTCCCGGTTCTGGAAAATCTTTTGGTATCATACAAATTGCAAATAACATTGACAAAGAACATGTAAAGAAATTAGAATTTAATGTTTCACAATTTACCTCAATAAGAGATTTAGTCAGTGCATTTCATGTAATTAGAGATTGTTCTTTAAAAGGACTTATTCCAATTGTTTTTTTTGATGAGTTTGATTGTAAATACCAAACTGATCCTCTTGGATGGTTAAGATATTTTTTAGTACCGATGCAAGATGGCAAATTCTTGGATCATGGGGTAATGCATCCACTCGGAAAATCAATCTTTGTTTTTGCAGGCGGGGTACATGAAAAATTTTCAGATTTTTGCGAAGCTATGGGTGTAGATACTACAGGTGTAGATTTAGCATCTGATGTATCATCAAACAAATGTCCCGATTTCGTTAGTCGTCTTAGAGGTTACGTAAATATTCTTGGTCTAAATCCATCACTGGATAGAGATAATAACGACAAAGCTTATATGATTCGCAGGGCAATTCTATTACGTTCTTTAATTGAACAAAAAGCTCCTTATTTAATTACAAGTCAAAATGAAAATGTTAAAGCTGGAACGATAGAGGACGATGAGTTAGATCAAGATTTGTTGAATTTTCTATTAAAAGACGTAAGATATAAACATGAAATCCGCTCCATGGAAGCGATTTTAGATATGAGCCTTCTTGAAAGATATAAAAAATGGAATCGTGCATCTTTGCCACCTAAGGAACAACTTGATCTTCATATAGCTCTATTACAATAAAAGGCAGTGTGCCTTAATTTCTGTAAATTTTACTCTATACCCCTTATTCTTCTTTTTTGATTACTGTTCCATTACTATATACCTATTTCCTGTAATCC
>Ga0207800_1000354_pt1 | contig 13457 bp, 12 predicted proteins | sample LuqExpMetageno11_FD_187769 | JGI IMG/M metagenome (GOLD analysis project Ga0207800, IMG submission 187769) | Tropical forest soil microbial communities from Luquillo Experimental Forest, Puerto Rico - Sample 11 (SPAdes) | ecosystem: Environmental > Terrestrial > Soil > Tropical forest ...
TGGTGCTGCAAAGAGATCCAACCAGAGACAGGCGGTTGATCGAATTCTGTTTAGCGCTGCCGGATAACCAATTTGTATACAGAGGAGTAGAAAGACGTCTGGTTAGGGAGTATCTGCAAAGTTATCTCCCGAAGGAAATAATCGAGGATAGTAAACATAGGGGCCTCCAAAGTGCTGATATGGTTAACCGTATTTCAAAAAATTGGGAGCGGATTTATCAGGAATGCACGGATATTATGAATCATAAAATAGCAGAAAAGCTTTTGGATTTACCAAAATTGGAATTAAAATTGAATGAATATAAGGAAAAATTCCCGTATAATGAGGAGTTTGAGCTTATGAAGCTTTTGTATTCAATCCTACTGGTGGAGTATGTAAGCTGATAGAAATAAAATCTAACAAATTGGTTAGAAAAATTGATATCAGAAGATTGGTAGACTATAATCAGTTATGTAGATGTTAATATTTACCATTAAATAAACAAGGAGGATATAACGATGAGAGAATGGAACAAACCAGAATTGAAAGAGCTTGATATCTGCAACACAGAGTGGGATTTAACAGAAGGTACAGTACCTGATTCTGAAATTGTTGACGTAAAGACCGGTCAAGTTATGGGACCTTATATGTATTCAAGATAAGAACTATAATAATACGAAAACTGAGGTTGTATTACTATTCAATTCAGCTAATTCAGCTGTTGGATGGGAATACAACCTTATTCTTGTTATTGAAGAGCAGGGTGTGATTACAGATACCCCGACGGTGCAAAGATGAGGTGATAGAATGCACAAGTTTATTCATTTTCTAAAAGACTGGAAAAACCAGTCAAAATATATGATGTGGCTGATTCGATATTCAAAACCATACATTCCCCGAATTCTGTTCCTGCTTATTCTGGATGTCGCTACTTCGTTAATCGGAGTATGGATGGCGATTATTTCGAAAGATATTATAGACTCTGCAACTTCCGGCGGGATAGTGAAACAGGCAGTCTTTTATTATATTATAGCGATATTTGCGAGCCTGCTGATATCGGCCATGACAGGTCTGATTTCGATTGTTGTGAATGAAAAATTCACCTTCGGAATCAGAAAACAGGTTTATGAAAAAATCATTCGATCTCATTGGATGGATGTAATGAAATACCATACCGGTGATTTGCTGACGAGACTGACCAGCGATGCGGGTAATGTTGCAGATGGTATTGTTAACATCATACCAACCATCATCCGCCTTGTGGTTGAGCTTCTCGTAACCTTTTTTACCTTATTCTATTATCAGCCTATGCTGGCTGTATTTGCCATGGTCATGGCGCCGATTGTAGCTGTGATATGCTTTGTTTTAGGCAGAAAATTAAAATCCCTGCAGTTAAAGGTGCAGGAATCGGAGTCAAATTACCGGTCCTTCATTCAGGAAAGTCTGAGTAACTTACTGGTGGTTAAATCCTTTACGAATGAAGAATATGTGACCGACCGGTTAGTCCAGCTGAGAAATGAACGGTTTTACTGGGTTTTTAAGAAAAACCGCGTTAACATAGCAAGCTCTACCTTGATGACGCTTTCCTTCAACCTGGGTTACATTGGAGCTTTTGTTTTCGGAGCTTTTCAGCTTTCAAAGAATGCGATTACCTACGGTATGATGTCCATCTTTTTAACACTGGTAAACCGGATACAGGTTCCGGTTATGTCCCTGGCACAATATGTTCCGAAAATAGTATCCATTCTGGCCTCTGCGGAACGAATCATGGAGCTTCAGAACATTAATCTTGAAGAAAAATCCTCGGAACATATCACGGCATCCAATATTGGCATAGATATTTCTGATCTGACCTTTGGCTATACGGAGGAGGCTGTTCTTGACAATGTATCTGTATCCATCAAGCCCGGTGAAATAGTTGCCATTGTTGGCAGATCGGGAATTGGTAAAACTACCTTAATCCGTTTAATTATGTCCTTCATGAGTAATGTGGAAGGTAATATCGTCTTTCAAAATGAATATGGGGAAAGGGAGTCAGCCAATGCAGGAACCAGGGAATTTATTGCATATGTGCCCCAGGGCAATACCTTATTCAGTGGCTCGATACGTGAGAACGTCCGTATGGGAAGGCTGGATGCAACGGAAGATGAGATAGTTGCAGCTCTTAAAATGGCAGCAGGTTATGAATTTGTATGCAATCTTCCGAAAGGACTTGATACAGAGATCGGAGAAAGGGGACACGGTCTGTCGGAGGGGCAGGCTCAGCGGATTGCCATTGCAAGAGCATTCATTCGAAAGGCTCCGTTTCTTATATTGGATGAAGCAACCTCCTCCCTTGACGAGAAGACGGAATTGTCTGTGTTAAAAGGTATTCAGAATTTGCATCCCAGACCAACCTGTTTAATCGTGACACACCGCCGTTCGGTTCTAGCCTACTGCGACAGGGAAATCTGCATTGAGAATAAGAAGATAGTTGACTCTGATTTGGAGGGATACCATGCCAAAGCTGCTGCTTATTGATGATGATAAAGAAGTATTAACCATAAACAAGAAATATTTTGCCAAAGAAGGTTATGAGGTAAGGCTGGCGACAAGTGCACTGGGCGGCTTGAAGGCATTAACGGAATTTACGGCAGATTGTATCGTATTGGATGTCATGATGCCGGGAATGAACGGATTTCAGGCCTTTCAGAAAATTAAAGCATTATCAAAGGCACCGGTGATCTTCCTGACGGGCCGCTCCTTTGAAGAGGATAAGATAAGGGGGCTTTTGTTAGGAGCGGATGACTATATAATCAAGCCGTATAGCCTTCGGGAACTTGCTGCAAGAATCCAGGTGCAGATTCGGCGCTCCTTTGGCTCGGTAGCTAATTCAACTGCAATATCCTACCCGCCCTTGCAGCTTGATTTAACAAAGCATAAAGCTTTTTATAACAGCGAGGAAATTCTCCTCTCCAATCGAGAATATGATCTCCTTTACCTCCTGGCTTCCAAACCGAATGAAACGGTTACTTTTGAGGATATTGGCATGAGCATGTGGGGGACGTATTCCGAGATGGACAGACGAACGATTATGGTGACTGCCAGTAGATTAAGAAAGAAGCTGGAGGATTATATTGGTTTGCCTGAAATGGTTGAGACGGTATGGTCTCAGGGTTATAAATTTGTTGTGAAGTAAATGAAAGATGTGAAGAATCATGAAAACAGAATTTGTTAAGCCGGAACTTACCGTAGAGGAGCTGTCCACAGCACTATATCAGGCAAATCTTAAGCTGGAAAAAATGAATAAGGAATTAGCGCAAAGTCAGAAGGAGTTATCTGAAATTTATGTAAACATATCGCATGATCTGCGCTCACCGGTAACGGCTCTGCGTAATTTTCTGGATTATCTGCAATCATTGGATTCCAAGGATTGCGAAGAATATGGGAGGACGGTTAAGCTGATGTCTGACCGAATTCATTATATGGAACAGCTGATTAATGATACATTTCTGTTGTCTGCCATTAACTCTTCCCAGAAAATACTTCAGCTGGAGACGGTAAATATGGGGATATATCTTGAGGATTTTTTTTATAGCTGTGAAGCGGACCGCAAATATGGAAAACGTCGTCTGGTGCTTGAAGTACCGGAATATTTCCCCTACCAGGCTGCCATAGACTGCAGAATGATTTATCGCGTCCTTGATAATCTGTCCACCAATGCACTGAAGTATTCCCATGAGGGAGCAGTGATTACTCTATCAGCGGATATCCTGGATAAGGAGGAAATTCTCGTTACGGTATCTGATACCGGTATTGGGATTGCCAGAGAGCATTTGACCAAAATATTCAACCGTACCTATATGGTGTCGCCGGCAAGAACCCCGGGTCAAATCACCGGCTGCGGTATGGGGCTTGCGATTGTAAAGGCAATTATCGAAAGTCATAAAGGAAGAGTATGGTGTGAGAGTGAGCCCGGAAAAGGCAGCCGCTTCCGATTTACGCTTCCTGTGACCTGCTGAAGCTTTACATCCTTACATATAAGGAGAAAGGGACGAGCCGCATTTGCTATATTAATGAGGTGAAATAAATATGAAGAATAGAAATGTATGGTGCTGGTTACCCGCCGCTCTTTTGGCGACTCTTATATTCGTGCTGTCTTCAGAAAATGGACATACCTCCTATGGGCTGTCGATGCAGATAATTTTATCATTAAAAAAATTCGTGGAATGGGTAAAGAAAGAGCCCATATATGTATCGATTGATGCCATTTGGTTATTCACAATGCTGCTAAGAAAACTGGCACATGTAATGGAATATGCGTTACTGGCGATTGCAATCCTAATTCCGTTAAATTGTTACCATATTCGCCGGTCAATATCGATCATGATTAGCTTTGGCATATGTCTTACCTATTCCTGCTTTGATGAATTACATCAAATTTTTATAGTAGACCGCACGGCCAAGGTAACCGATGTTTTTATCGATTGTGCCGGAATAATGATGGGCATCGCTTTATTTGCCCTGGCGTATCAATGGAGGAAAATCAAAAATCAGGCTTGCATGTTGAAATAACTGAATAAATAGCATGTTGAAATAACTGAATAAATAAACTTGATTAATACCTCTTAAATCACTATAATAAAAACAAAAATGAACCCGGAGGTAACAATATGTTTAAAGTAATCCAGACAGACAAAGCACCGGCAGCAATCGGACCCTATTCCCAGGCATTGGTTCATGGCAATTTTTTATTTGCCTCAGGCCAGATTCCGATTAATTCGGAGAACGGCCAGATTGTAGAGGGTGATATTAAGGTTCAGGCTCTGCAGGTCATGAAGAATGTCCAGGCAATCCTGGAGGCAGCAGGAGTAACGTTTGAAAATGTTATCAAGACAACCTGCTTCTTGAAGAATATGGATGATTTCGCAGCCTTTAATGAAGTGTATGCTCAGTATTTTACCGGAAAGCCTGCAAGATCCTGCGTTGCTGCAGCGAAGCTGCCAATGGATGTACTCTGTGAGGTTGAGGTTATTGCGGTAGTGGAATAATAAGTATAATAAGGATTATCCGTCAGATTTTGACTTCGGTTATTGACAAGACGCAAGTAGTAATATATAGTAATTAAAAGCAACGAGGCTATAAAGGCATTCGTTGCTTTTTTTATCATCGCAGTATCCAGAATTCGATTAACAGCGTAACGAAGCTTTGTACCGATATCGCCGAAGTATCGGAGATTCAGGCAGAGAATCTGAAAAGCACTTCGGAAATTATCACGGAGATCTCAACCGTGGTGCAGAACAATGCCGCCAATGCCCAGGAAAACTGTGCGGGTGCTACGAACCTGGCAGAGCAATCTTATTTTGCAGGTATTAAGTGCAGGTGTTATGGCAAACGGATCATTTGCATGATTTTGGTGAGATTATATCAGAGATTGTGATATAATCTCATTTTTTTTACATAAATGATGCCCGATGCAAGAAAACAATTCCGATTAGCGAAGGATATAAGGTTATGGTTACCGATAAAGTAATAAAGTAATTGGAAAATAAAATACATATTGCTTCATAAAACAGCTGTGTTATAATCGAGAAGGATATTTCGTGAATTCGTTCCTACTGTAATGCTCCGATATCTAATGAAGTATATAAGTAACCATAAATAAATCTAATTGAAATTATTCATGATTTATATTAGAATCTTTTGTTGAGGGGGAATGGCCGAAGATAAAAAATGTTACAATGAAAGATATTGCCCAAATGCTGGATATCAGCACGGTAACTGTATCCAAAGCTCTTTCAGATAAGGAAGGAGTTAGTACAGAACTGAAGGATAGGATTAAGGCTGCAGCAGAGGAACTTGGATATCGGTACAATTCTCTTGCAAAAGGCATGAAGGAAGGCAAAAGCTATAATATTGGCGTAATTATAGCAGACCGTTTTATTAAGGATGATACGGATGCATTTTATCTGAAAATGTATCATAACGTAGTCAAAGCGCTGATGAGTGAAAATTATTATGGCATTATGGAGATCATTACATCAGAAACAGAGAAGGAATTGGCAATACCGAATGTGATCAGTGACAGCTTTTATGGCGCATATACGCTGACGAATCATATTATTTCCCTGGGACACAGGGAGATTGGCTTTGTGGGCAATATATTTGCCACAAGCAGTATCCTGGACCGCTATCTGGGCTACTATAAAGCACTTATTACGAACAAGATTGAAGTGAATGAAGCGTGGATCATACAGGACAGAGGAGAGGATGGAGTATATGTTGACTTTGAACTTCCTGACAAGATGCCTACAGCATTCTTCTGCAACTGTGATTCTGTCGCTTATCTGTTTATCCGCAAGCTGAAGATGATGGGCTACAGGATACCGGAGGATATCTCGGTAGTTGGCTTCGACAATTATATCTTTGCCAGCTTATCATCACCGAAGTTAACCACTGTGGAAGTCAATATGGAAATGATGGCTGAAACCGCTGTTCATGCGGTAATGCGCAAGATTGAAGGAGACAGCAGATCTCTTGGCAGAAAGGTGATCAGCGGTAATCTGGTAATCCGCGATTCCGTTAAGAATCTAAACCAGGAAGGTTAGAATAGAATAATGATCATATGGAAAGAGAAGACAAGCTTTTTTGAGAAGCTTTTCTTCTCTTTTTTGTTTCATTGAAATTGCGTCCTATGAAATAAAAATGCTCCGCATGAATACACACTCGCGCGATTGGAATTATGTCAGTAAGCTAACTGTGCTCGGAGCGAGAGTTTAGCGAGGCAAACTCTTTGTTCTTTCGCAAAAGGCTTGAATTTACCATGATACAAATAAGTCTTGCAGGTAGGATTCGTACTCTGTACGAACATTTATCAAAGTAAACGCTTTGTTCTTTGATAAAAATCTAAAGTTAAGTAAAAGTTCTAAGTAATGAATAAACAATAGCAAAATAAAATAATTAATAATGGTTTAATAACAAAACAATAATATAAACTAAGTTAAGTAAAGCAAGTGAGAGATTTTACGGTAGTAATGATTGGTATACGTGCCATAATTCTAGAACTGCTGCTCCGGCAGATGATGCAACAACAGCTGCATTTCCTACCATTGATTCCTTAGTACTTGGACAGGACTACACAGACATTACGGCTGACTTGAAATTCCTTACCCACAGAACTGATATTGTAGATACTAAATTAGCAGATTACATAACAGAGTTCCAGAAGCTGTATCCTAATATTAAGATTACTTACGAAGCAGTCACCAATTACAGGGAGGACGTAATCATCCGATTAACCACCGATGATTGGGGTGATATCTGTATGATCCCTACCACAGTACTTAAAGCGGAAGCACCGGATTTATTCGTATCTTACGGTGAGCATGACAAAATCGCACAGAATTATGACTTTATCGAGAACTATACCTACAATGGACAGGTTTATGGTATTGCGTCTACTGTTAATGCACAGGGTGTGCTTTACAACAAGAAGGTATTTGCTGACGCAGGTATCACAACACTTCCTAAGACACCGGATGAGTTTCTGGATGACTTACAGAAAATCAAAGACAATACGGACGCAATCCCGTTATATACGAACTTTGCTGCCGGCTGGACTCTGGGAGCCTGGGATGCTTACATCGGCGGCTCCGCAACAGGATCAGTCGATTACATGAACAATGAGCTGGTTCATGCAAGCAATCCTTTTGCTGACAGAGGTGACGGTACTGGTCCTTTTGCAGTATACAATCTGTTATATCAGGCCGTTTCCAGAGGCTTGATTGAAGATGATCCGACCACTACCGACTGGGAATCCTCGAAAGGTATGCTGAACAGAGGCGAGATCGGTACTATGGTTCTTGGCTCCTGGGCTTATTCACAGATGCAGGGTGCCGGAGATACTCCTGAAAATGTTGGTTATATGCCTTTCCCGATTACGGTTAACGGTAAGCAATATGCTTCTGCAGGTCCTGACTACATGTACGGCATCAATGTTCATTCCTCCGATAACAACAAGATAGCTGCTATGCTCTATGTCAAATGGCTGACAGAGAAATCCGGCTTTGCTTACAGCGAAGGTGGTATCCCGATTGTTAAGGGTGCAGATAGACCAGATGTTTACTCTCAGTTTGGTGACGTTGAGTTCGTAGTTGATAATCCTGCTCCGGCTGGTGAAGAGACTTTATTGAATGATCTCAATACAAAGTCTGAGATCGGTATCAACATGGAGAACACACATGTTCAGAGAGTATTGGAAGCAGCTTTTGACAAGACCGAAACAATGGAAGATATTGCGGCTGACTGGAATTCAAAATGGACAGCGGCACAGACGGATTTGGGCATTGCAGTAAAATAAAATAATATACTCCAATTAATTTTGTTGATCAACATATGAGCCAGGGCAGGATTTCCCTGGCTCATATTAAAGTAGGAGGTCCTATGGGTAAAATTAACTCTAGCTTAAAGAAAGAAAAAAAGCTTTTTCACCTGATAAAATGGCTTAAAAGCTGGAAGGGACAAAAATTCCTGGTTATGACTTCGTTCATGCTGATCCCTCTGTTGCTATTATTTGTATTCACTTACCTGCCGTTCTTTAAAATGTTCCAATTCAGCTATATAATATGAAATATACCGGTCCGAGAGAATTCGTCGGACTGAATAATTACGCTGAAATATTCAAGGATAAGGAAGTCATCAGCTCATTGGCATTGACTTTTTACTATATGATCGGTTCCTTTATACAGCTTGCATTGGCTTTGTATTTTGCTACGCTCCTCAGCTTTAAGACTAGATTTGGAGGAGTATTTAAGGGTACATTATTTTTCCCTTACCTAGTAAGCGGTATCGCAGTGGGTTTTATTTTTAAATTCTTCTATACCAGGGGCTTCGTACTTGATTCGTTACTGACCTGGCTGGGCTTACCCTTAGAAAACATACCATATTGGTTAAGAGATAAAAGTGTCAATAATTTTTCGCTGGTGGCGACTTCCCTATGGAGATATACGGGACAGAACATGGTGTTGTTTATTGGCGCAATCATGTCCGTAGATAAAGAATTGTATGAATCGGCTTCCCTGGATGGGGCAAACCGCTGGCATCAATTTAAGTTTATTATTTTACCCAGCATCCAGACCATTGTAGTTTTGAACCTGATTCTGTCAATAACAGGCTCCTTAAGTGCCTTTGAACCTCCTTTTGTTATTACCCAGGGTACCAGGGGAACCGCTACCTATTTCCTTCTGATGCACAACATGGCTCATAATCTTCAGAAGGTTGGTAAAGCTTCCGCCATGGCATTGTTCCTGTTTGGCATTATCGTTGTTATCACAGTTGTGCAGAAATTAGTCTTTAAATATGCCTTTAGTGACGCCAATTCAGACAGTTCAAAGAAAACTCAGAGGTTATTGAAAAAGTACGCAAAGGAGGCAAGATAATATGACAATCGGAATGAGAATAGTCAAATTCTTTGCAAGGCTCATTAAATATGCATCTCTATTGATGGCATCGATCATTGCTTTGCTTCCTATGGTTTCCGCAGTGATAACCTCTTTTAAATCAGTAGATGAATATAAGAATACGAATGTTATGACGCCTCCGAAAAGCTGGCTGTACTTCGAGAATTTCAAAGCAGCCTGGACAAAGGCCGATATGGCCCTTGGTTTTCGTAATACCATAATCGTGCTGATCTTTGTGCTTGGAGGCTCCATTCTATTCGGAACCATGCTTGCCTACATATTAAGCAGGTTCAAGTTCCGCGGCAATGGAATAATCCGAAACCTGTTCCTGTTCGCAGCGCTTATTCCGGGCATCGCAACCCAGGTTACCGTATATCAGATCATGTATTCCCTTGGACTGGTAAATACACTGTATGGCTACATTATCCTGTTAATGGGAGTTGATGTTATTTCTATCTACATCTTCCTGCAGTTCTTTGAAAATATTCCGGTATCTCTGGATGAGTCGGCGGTTATGGACGGAGCGACCTATTTCGGGGTATTCTTCAAGATTTTGCTTCCCTTATTAAAGCCTGCAATCATTACGGTAATTATTTTAAAGGGTGTGGGAACTTATAATGAATATTATATGTCCGGCAAATTACTTATGATGAACTAGGAAGCGAAAGAAGATATTCTTTATGCGATCCGAAGTATTTCGGCAGTATCGTAGCAGTCTGCATCATCTTCTGAGGAGGTAAGTGCTACGGCAATGAACCAGATTGAAGCTGTTGAAAGTCTGACAAAATCTGCGGCGGAACTGGCTGAAAAAGCGAAGTGGCTGGAAACGGCGATACAAAGGTTTCAAATATAACCCTGTTGTTTCCTGTTTTTCACTGGTTTATGAGGTGTTAAGTTATAATTATATTACGATATAAATTATACATGATGCAGGAAAACGATTGACATATATATTCTGGTATTTTAGAATATAGCCTGTAAAATTTATATTATAAACTAATCGATAACTATAGCTTCACAGCTTCAGTAAATCAAATATAGAATATTAAATGACAGGGGGTAGTATGATTATGAAGAACATCATTTTTTTAAAACCGGAGTTTAAATCCATGATCTGGGGCGGCAATAAACTGGAGACCGAATTCGGATATCGAATTCCCAGCGATCATACCGGTGAGTGCTGGGCAATCAGTGCCCATAAGAACGGTGACTGCCAGATTAGCAATGGTGAATTTGAAGGCAGAACCTTAAGCTGGTTATGGGCAAATCACCGGGAGTTATTCGGTAATGCCGAGGGTGAGGTGTTCCCTCTTCTGATTAAAATCATTGATGCAAAGACGGATCTGAGTATTCAGGTTCATCCGGACGACGTCTATGCCAGGGAAAAGGAGAATGGGGCACTTGGAAAAACAGAGTGCTGGTATATCCTTGACTGTGATGAGGACGGGCAGATAGTCATCGGGCATAATGCGAAGAGCAAGGAAGAGCTGAAGGATATGATTTATCATAACCGGTGGAAGGAACTGATTCGTGTTACCGGGATTAAAAAGGGCGATTTCTTTCAAATTGAACCTGGTACTGTTCATGCAATTAAGGGTGGTACTGTAATCCTGGAGACTCAGCAGAACAGTGACATCACATACCGCCTGTATGATTATGACCGCTTGGACAATGGAAAGCCCAGGGAGCTTCATATCGAAAAGAGCATTGATGTAATAACCTGTCCCCATGTTGATAAGGAAGTAAGAGGAAAAAATACCCATAATGCTTCCTATGATATGGAGGAACTGATCCAATGCAGCTATTATTCGGTAAAAAAGATTGACCTGCACGGAGAACAGGATTTTACCCAGGATCAGAAATTTCTTAATGTAAGTGTCATTCATGGTGATGGTAAAATTGATGGTATGGAAATTCATAAGGGGGATCATTTTATCATACCTTTTGGATATGGCACATATCATATGGAAGGCAGCTTGGAATTAATCGTATCTCATATCATGTAATATACAACAAGGCAAGCGGATTGGGAGGTTCTACAGATGAGGGTAGAAGAGATAAAGAAGCATTTAATAAATGATATTATTCCTTTTTGGAAGAATTTAAAGGATGAGGAAAAGGGTGGGTTTTACGGGGAGATGGATTATGAACTCACCCTCTTCAAAAAAGCCGATAAGGGCTGCATCCTGAGCAGCAGAATTCTATGGTTTTTCTCAAATGCATATATGACAGTCAAGGATGAGGAGTGCCGTTCCTATGCGACGCATGCTTATGAATTTCTGAAAAATGCATTTTATGATAAGGAATACGGCGGAGTATTCTGGTCGGTTACCTATGACGGAAAACCAAAGGATAGCTCAAAGCACACCTATAACCAGTCCTTTGCCATCTATGCGCTTGCTTCCTACTATGCTATTACACAGGATAAGGAAGCACTGCAGCTGGCATATGATCTGGTGGATAAGGTAGAAACCGTATGCAGGGATGAACAGGGATATCTGGAGGCCTTTAACCGTAAGTTCCAGCCGGAGGATAATGAGAAATTATCGGAGAATGGTGTTATGGCAGGAAGGACGATGAATACCCTGCTTCATGTCTTTGAAGCCTACACCGAATTATACCGTGTAGACCATAATAAGGTCATTGCAGATAAAATGGTATGGATGCTGGATATATTCGCAGATAAGATTTATAACCCGAAGGAAAGAAGACTTGAGGTATTTTTTGATTTAGAATATAATTCGCTGATTAACCTGAACTCCTATGGACATGACATAGAAGCCTCCTGGCTGATTGACCGAGGAGTTGAGGTACTGGGTGATCCGAAATACATAGCAAAAATTACACCGATTACCAAGGAGCTTGCTTCCCACATCCACAATGTGGCTATGGATGAAAGCTCACTGTATAATGAATGTGAGGATGGAAGGGTGGATACCAGGAAGGTATGGTGGGTTCAGGCAGAAGCAATCCTGGGCTTCCTGAACGGATATCAGAAGGATCCCACAAAGACCGAATATCTTGCAACTGTGGGAAGGATCTGGGATTTTACCAAGAATTATATGGTTGACCACCGTAAGGGCTCCGAATGGTTCAATGAATTATATAAGGATGGAACGCCCATTCAGACGAAGGAGATCGTCGGTCCCTGGAAATGCCCGTATCACAACGGCAGAATGTGTTTTGAAGTAATTAACAGAAATGTATCCTTCTAGAGACTTTGAAGGTGTCTGTCACTTGTATATATTTTACTTAGAATAGAGGAGATAACTATGCATCCCAATTATTATGTGGAGTTAGATAAATATCATAGGCTGATCAGCAGGAAGAATAAAAAAAGTACTCTATATACCGGCATGTATGACCGTTATGTCAACCCGGTGCTCACAAATGAACATATCCCGCTTTTCTGGAAATACGATCTGGATGAAAAAATCAACCCGTATTTTATGGAGCGTCTTGGAGTGAATGCAGTATTTAATTCCGGTGCGATCAAACTGGGCGATAAATATTACCTTGTAGCAAGAATTGAAGGAAATGACAGAAAGTCCTTCTTTGGAGTGGCAGAGAGCGACAGCCCGGTAGACGGTTTTGAATTCTGGGATTATCCGGTGGAGCTGCCCGATACCTGCAGGCAGGAGACCAATGTATATGATATGCGTCTGACACAGCATGAGGATGGTTATATATATGGCGTATTCTGCTCCGAAAGCAAGGATACAGCTGCTTCGGATCTATCCGCTGCAGTTGCGGAGGCTGGTATTGTAAGAACCAAGGATTTAAAGACCTGGGAGAGACTGAATAATCTTCGGACACTGAATTCTCCCCAGCAGAGAAATGTTGTTCTTCATCCGGAATATGTAAATGGCCAGTATATGTTCTACACAAGACCGATGGACGGCTTTATTGAGACCGGTTCCGGCGGCGGCATCGGTGTGGGCTTCTGCAGGGATATTACAAATGCAGTGATTAATGAAGAAATCATCACCAGCAAGCGTAAATACCACACAATTACCGAAGCGAAGAATGGCGCCGGTGCGG
>Ga0207800_1000358_pt1 | contig 13387 bp, 9 predicted proteins | sample LuqExpMetageno11_FD_187769 | JGI IMG/M metagenome (GOLD analysis project Ga0207800, IMG submission 187769) | Tropical forest soil microbial communities from Luquillo Experimental Forest, Puerto Rico - Sample 11 (SPAdes) | ecosystem: Environmental > Terrestrial > Soil > Tropical forest ...
CGCCGAGGACTTTGCGCTCGGCGGTGGAAAATGGGATCATCACGAGGTCATCCTGATCTGTTCCAAAGGGCGTTTGGCCTTTGGAGGCGAGGACCCCGATAATCCTTATGGGCACGCTTTTTCCCTGGATCAGCGCACCAATCGGGTTCTGCGTTTCGCCGAATAACTGATTTGCGACCGTCTTGCCGATCACCGCGACGAGAGCGGCCGACACCTCATCGTCCGGCGAAATCTCACGCCCAACTTCGACTCGCCAATTCGTCATCGGCGGATAATTTGGACTGACTCCTTGAATTTGTGTGGTCCAATTTTGATTGCCGTACTGCACCTGGCCGGACTGGCGCATAAGGTACCCGACCTGGGTGACTGCCTGGCTCTCGCGCCGGATTGCCTGTGCATCACCAGTGGTGAGTGTCGAGGCGCTGCCAAAGCCCGCGCGCATGCCGCCTGTCGTAGTGGCGCCCGGCAAGACAACGATTAAATTGGTGCCTAGGCTCTCGATCTGCTTACGCACCGCTTCATTTGCGCCCTGGCCGACCGCAACCATAGCAATTAAGGCTGCGACACCTATGAACACCCCCAACATTGTCAGGGCCGATCGCATCATATTTCTCCGCAGCGCCTGGATCGCGGCCGCGAGGATCATCTTCCCGAATGCCCAGATCGCATGGGGCTCCAAAGCAGCTACGAGTGGCGGCCGGTGTGTGATGTCGGCCCCGGTTGGCCCGTACTCGGGGCTCGGCGCCGCTAGTATTTTCTTCGACTTTCGCTCGTCGGAAACGATCTCTCCGTCGCGCATGGTCAAGGTACGGTCAGCGTAGGCTGCAATATCAGGCTCATGGGTGACGACGATCACTGTGACGCCATGTTCACGGTTAAGTCGCGTCAGCGTCTGCATGATGTCATGCGACATCCGTGTATCGAGGTTGCCCGTGGGCTCGTCCGCCAGCAGCAGCGTCGGGTTGTTGATCAGTGCGCGTGCAATGGCCACGCGCTGTTGTTGGCCGCCAGAAAGCTGGCCCGGGGTGTTGCGTTCGCGGTCGCCCAATCCAAGAAGTTTGAGCGCTGCGCGCGCCCTTTGGAGTCGCGAGAAAGTACCGGCGGGTCCGCTTGCCGCGTAAAACAGCGGCAACGCAACGTTTTCGATCGCGCTCGTGCGGGCCAGAAGATTGAAACTTTGGAACACGAAGCCGAGTCGCTCGCTGCGGAGCCTCGCGCGATCGGGTTCACTGAGATGGGCTACATCAACACCCTGAAACAAATAGCGGCCGCCGGTCGGTCGATCGAGGCAACCGATTACCGCCATTAATGTCGACTTGCCGGAGCCGGAGGCACCAATAATGGCGACGAACTCACCGGCATTGATGCTGAGACTCACATCACGCAACGCATGCACGCCAACGTCGCCGACACGGTATGTCCGTTCCACGTGTTCCAGTTTTACTATCGGCTCTGCCATATTCTTCGTCGACGGAACGGAATCAGAGCCGGGGCGTCGGCAAGGTCATTTTTCCGCCGTCGCGTTGTTCGGAAACAATGATCTGATCGCCTGGATGCAAGTTGCCTTTGACGATCTCGGTAAATGTCTCGTCGTCGAGACCGATAGTTATTGGTACCGCCATTGGCTTGCCGTCGCGCAACACCCAGACTTGTGTCTGATTGTCCGAATTGCTGCGCGGTGCGGCCGGCGAATAACGCAAAGCCTGACTTGGTACACGCAGCACGTCGCTTCGTTGGTCTACAACAATGCGGGTCGCTGCGGTCATGCCAGGTTTGAGCGTCAAATCGTTATTGTCGACGCTCACTACAACGTCAAAGGTCACTACGTTCTGGACAGTCTGTGGCGATTGTCGCACTTGGGTTACAGTCCCATCAAAGGTGCGTTTTGGAAACGCGTCGACGGTGAAAAAGGCCTTGTCTCCATCCCCGATGCCGCCGATATCGCTTTCGCTTACATTCGTATCGACCTGCATCTTGGTGAGGTCGGTCGCTATCAGGAACAAGGTCGGCGTTTGGAAACTTGCAGCGACCGTCTGGCCGATGGTCACATTGCGTGAAACCACAGTTCCGTCTACCGGCGATACAATGTTGGTGTAATCGAGATTAACTTGCGCAGAGGCGAGTTCCGCCTGGCGTTGCTGGATCGTGGCTTCATCGAAAGCGATTTGCGCCTGAGCTTGATCATAGGCGTTCTTAGTATTGTCAAAGGAATCCCTCGAGACGGCGTTGGTCGCAACGAGGCTGGTAGCACGATCCAAGGCGAGCTTCGTGTAGGTGAGATTGGCTTTGTCTTTCTCAAGTTGCGCCTTCGCGACCGCCAGGTTCGCTCTGTTCTGATCAACTATTGCTTGATACGGACGCGGGTCGATCTTGGCGCAAATCTGGTCTTTCTTAACCTGCGTGTTGTAATCGCACTGAAGGTCTTGAATGACGCCAGACACATAGCTGCCGACGATTATTGTAAGCACAGGGTTCACGGTACCGGTCGCGGTTACGCTGCGCGTCACCGCGCCACGTGTGACCGACGCTGTGGTGTAGCGGACGGTTCCGTTTCTGGCCGACAGCCACCAGGTGAGGGCAATGGCGACGATAATCACTGACGCCAACAACCCCACGATGACCCAGAAGCGATGTGAGTGAGCGGGAGGGCCAGGCTCCGATTTTGGCGTAAGTGCCACCCGCGCTGTCGGGTCGTAGCGCGCTGTACCAAGTCCCACGGGCTTGTTCATATGAACTCCTTGCCACATTTAATTTATGCAGCGGGATATTCGCGCCTTTGATGCGCGTCAAATTGTTACAGAACCGAAAGATTTTCCTTCAAACGAGCCTTCGTGGGCTCCAGGTGATTACTACCCACGAAAGGTGAAGCTCATCAAGAAATATCTGCCAAGCCTGTTAGCAGCACAAGTTTTGTCTTGGCCATAGGAAACGTTCACTCGAGCTTCGTCCTTCTCAAAAGGCCGCTGACAATCATCCGCTCGCCGCATGCTATTGAGAAGATGATCCTGTGCTATTGGGTAGCGAGGCTAGTCCCGCATGCGCTAGAAACGCGCGCACGGCCTCGCGAACCTCCTTTTCGCGCCCGACCAACAGGTGTCCACCGCTCTCGCACACGATCAGCTTGGCATCACGTATTCTGCTTGCCGCATATTCGGCTGCGGGTAATGTGTTGAACAGGTCATCTGGCGTAGAGATAATCAGCGTCGGCGCGGTTATCTTTTCCAGTGGCAACGGGTGCAGTTCGACGTTGCCGTCGACATTGATCCCGGCGAACCGCAACGACAAGGGTTCGATGCCCCTAACAATATTCATTACGCGGTCCTGCTCGGACTTAGGCGAAGCGGCAACCAATTCTGGCCGAACGCCGACAAATCGGATTAGCACCGATGGTGCGATCTTTTCGGCGACCCACCAGCCGAAATCAGCGCCATTCTCGACCAGCCAAAGTACGAACTTACTGCTTCCGCTTGCATCGACCGAAACTGGACTGGTTGGCGAGTAGGTGCCGGGCGAGATCAGGATGAGTGCGGAGACCCTGTTCGGGTAGCGGATCGCGAGCTCGACAGCAGAGTTCGCTCCTGCCGAAACACCTACCACAACTGCTTCGGAAACGTTTAATCCAGAGAGAAGTGCTGCATGTGCATTAGCTTGCGCTGCGGGCGAAGCATCCCGTGATATAGGCGTGCGTAAATATCCAAAACGAGACGGGGCGATGATGTGATAGCTCTTGCCCACAAGAGCAGCTGCGTTAGCAAGGCCCTGATCATAGCCGCCGCCGGCACCGTGGATCGATAGAACTGGTACGCCCGCACCTTTCTCGGCGTATTCGATAGGACCGCTGACAGTCTTGGCGATCCGACTACCGCGGATGGCGGCATCTCGCGCGCGTCCAAGTTCCTCGCTGTACCGGAAGAAGACCAGGCCGACTAATCCCAGAACGGCGACGAATGCTATCAGTAGAAGAGGTCCAATCACCGCATTTGGCTTTCCAAACTTGAGCCAAAAAGATAAATAAGGTCGTAGATTTTCAGTTCCGCTCCATTGAATTCAGAGACTGCAGGGGTAGCGGTGTCTGCGCTGTTGCATAGCCTTGCGGCATGCAATCGCCTCGAGGTAATGGGCCGCTGCAACGCCTACAGACCCATTGGTGGTCTTTCCACTGATTAGAGCGCAACAAAAACCCCGGCTAATAAACCGGAGTTGCAGAGATATTTTCCCACTTCGCAAGCAATACCTAGGCGGCCTTGACCTCGATCTTCTTTGGGGCTCTTGCCATGGTTTGAAACCCTTCCCTGCCGGCCTACTTGATGTCAAATATTGAACCGGGCGCGTCTAAAAAAATAGACTTCCGATGAATCCATTTGAGGTATTGATCAGGGTGGCCTGTTTTAGTGAATGAACCGTCGCGTGGGCATCCTTGGGCACGCCAGCATCGCTGTGGTAGATGCGGCCGACTGCGTACCGCCCCTGAAAAAAAGACGGTGTAGTTTTCCGACTGATTGGCGTCGGGATTGCGCTTAAGGATGAGCACTTCTTCGGGTATTTAGTGAATCGCCTCGATCAGCTTTGTATCGCTTTGGCGTCATAAATGAACTGTTGGAGGCGTTTACAACCGGCCTATTTTGCTTGCAAACGATAAATATATTCGGTCAACGCAAGGATGCGAGCACGCACGAAGGCTTCGTCATTATAATAAGGATACCCGCTGCTTAGATCTGTGCCCCAAATGGGCATTTCCCGCGTGCCGTGCGCTGGAACCGTTTGCCTTCCATCAATGGTTTCATACACCCTCATGAACGGGAAAACACCGTTATTCTTTTTTGATAGCTCGGTTAGGTCAGGCACTTTCGTGCCTGGTGCAAGTTGCACTACATAAAATCCATCGCCTTTGGCACTCGACCCATGGCACATAATGCACTGCCGGTCGTACAAATACTTGCCCATGTCTGAACTTTGCGCCGCGGCCCCACTCTGTTCGGCACGTACTATTGTGACGACGCCAAGCACACACAAGCTGGTTATCAATAGTCTGAGAGATATTGAGTGCATTTTCCTTCCCCAGGTAGACACGATCTCACTCGGGCACGGCTAAGTTTGCTTGGGCCGGGTTACCTGAAACCCTAAGGCTCTTGAACATCTCCGACAAGGATCGCTTGTTGTTCACGTCAGACGTTCTGATATGAATCAAAATTCTGCAATGCGTTTTGTCATGATTGAACGACTTTGCTAGACCATTTTCAAAGACCTAAAGATAATAGCTTTTAAGGCATCAAGCACGAAAGCAAGCGCTATAGCCGATCCGAAGACGCCGACTATGACCGACAGGGGCAGAGCGCTCATTAGGATGCCCTTTGCTGCCAGGGTCGGAATAATCGACACGTCTGCCAAAGAACAAAGCACGACAATCAAGCTCGGCCCTGATGACCAGAGTCTGCGGCGCTCACGTACGGCGTAAAAGACGGCTTGGCCGTTAAACACAAGCGTGACCAGCGTCAATGTCTGCAAGCTTTCGATCGGAAGCCTTAGACGATAAGCGCCGAACGCCAACACACCCACACAAAAGACCAGATCGCATACGCCCAGAACTACGCCAGCAATCGTCAAATTTCCGATACGCCAGGCGTTGGGTTTAGGCGATGGTTCCACATTATCAGTCGTCGACGACATCGCGAGAAAGTCGCCGGTAATCATCGCCATTACCATCAGCAATGGTGTGAGTACAGCATGGCCGGTGATCACCAGGCCCAATGCGAGGAACAGAACCTGGCGCACTTTATTGACGAGGGAGCGCAACGTGTAAGTCAGAATACGCTGAAAGCTAATACGTCCTTCCTGTACGGAAGCGACGATACCGGAGAGGCCTGGCTCTGTGAGGACGATTCCCGCGGCCGATTTTGCTACGTCAGTTGCCGTCGCAACTGCAATTCCAACCTGTGCCTGCCGTAGCGCGGGGGCGTCGTTGGCGCCATCGCCGCACATGCCGACTGTATGGCCGTTATTCTGGAAGGCCCGGACAAGTTCGAACTTGTGTTCCGGCAGAATGCCGGCAAAAACACCGAACTCATCGGGACGTACATCGGGCCGAATAGGTCCAGGAGGGTAGACGGGACGTGCGATGCCGACCGCGCGTGCAATCACGCTTGCTGTTTCGGGCGCATCACCAGTGATCATGACCACTTCAACGCCGAGCTGACGCAGTTTCGCGATCAGCTCGGCGGCATCGGGGCGTGGCGGGTCACTTAATGCCAACAGACCCGCAACTTGCATGTTTCCTTCAGTACCGATTGCAACTCCGAGAACTCTATAGCCCTGACGCTCGAGAGTGTAGGCGGTTTCCGCTGCGGGCGGCGAGTTTGCACAAAATCGTGCGACTGTTGCAAAAGCCCCTTTCACAACGCGAAGGTTGGTGCCTGTGGGATCGCAAACTATGGCCTCGGCTATTTTCGTAGCCGGATCGAAAGGAATAAAGCGCACCAGTTGCGGCAAATTGCCGGAAAATTTACCAGCTGCGGTCCGAACGGCACGATCGACTGGGTCTTGTCCGCCATCAGAACTTGCCACAGCGGCAAGGCCCAGCACCTTGCCATCGTCGAAACCGGGCAAGGCATGTACGCTCGAGATGGCAAGTTCATTGCGAGTGAGAGTCCCAGTTTTATCCGAGCAGAGCACATCCATCGAGGCCGCTTCGTCCACCGCGGAAAGGCGAGTGGGCAAAACGCCACGTTTGGTGAGTTGCTGCGCACCAATCGCAGTGGCCAACGTAAAAGTTGCCGGCAGCGCAACCGGCACAGTTGCCAACAAAGCAATGAGCGCAAGCGGAATGATTTCCAAGCCAGGCAATCCGATCAGATGAGCATAAGTTATAAGCGCGGCAGCAATCACGCCATTCACTAGTGCGAGGTTACGGACAACCTTGAAGATCGCCTTCTGCTGGCCGCTGACGACGTGCGCTGTACGCACCAGCTCTGCTGCGCGACCAAACTTGGTATGCGCTCCCGTTGCAGTGACGACAGCAACCGCTTCGCCGCGCCGAACTAGTGCTCCGGCATAGGTCTCGTAATTTGGGCCTGCCTCGATCGGCAGCGACTCGCCAGTAATCATTGATTGGTCAAGTAGCACGGTGCCGGAAAGCAATCGGGCGTCAGCGCTTACAACGCTGCCGAGCGATAGCTTAACAATATCGCCCGGCACCAACTCTAATGCAGGAACCCTGGTCCATGCGCCGTCACGTAGAGCACTCGCCCACAGCGCCAACCGGGATTTCAAAGCGGCGATGGTCGCCTGCGCACGCCCCTCGTGAAGGAATCCGAGGGCGCCGTTGAACGTTAACAAAATCGCAATAACACTGGCCTCGATGTATTCGTGCAGAAATAGCTGCAACACTATCGCGGCCTCGAGAAGGCAAGGCACCGGGCCAACGATTTTGCTGAGTATCATTTCAAGAGGACGGACCGCCACATCCGGTGTCGAATTTGAACCAAATTCCTGAAGGCGATGTTTTGCTTCCAAGCTTGAGAGGCCAACCGGCAAGCCACTGTCTTCCGAAGGCCCGCCGAGTACAGGTTTTGCTGGTCGCTCCGCGCGCAAGTTTCAGGGTCCTAAGTCGAAATGTGCTTCAACGGATAAGTCCGCATTGCTTCCTGACGCAACACGCTATCATCTTCTCATACACACACCGCGGCCGACACCGGATCAACACAAACGATGTAAGGAGGAACTTTCCGAACCCACCGGCCTCATAGTGAATTTAATGTAAAAACTTAGCTGAACGAGTGAAGCTCTCGGAAATCTACTGTGTCGAGTTGTCACACCCTTTTGCGCATTAGGCGCCGCATCCCAAACAAAAGTTGCTCCGTAGATTTGAAATATTAGGATGTTCTGCAACAAAAAACTTGTTGAAGCCTAGAATTGGGCTGTTTTGGTCCGGCTTAATCACGATCATTCGTGCTTGGCCGCCGCGGGACACGAGGTTCAGCGTCACCTTGGTTGGACCCTACCTCACCTGTATGCTTTTTAAATAATTGATTATCGCCGAAATTCGGTTTCGAGCGATATAGTCCGGGCCGAAGTTTAAGAATACATATCCCCAAACTGGCATCTCAAAGCTGCCGTGCGCCCTAATCGATTTTCGTCCATCAATAATCTGGTACAGCACTTCGCCCGGAAATACGCCATCATTATTCTTGGCGAGCACCGTTAAATTGGGGGGCTTCGTTCTAAGCTCCTCACTAAGCGGTCCGTCTCCCTTTCCATCCTTGCCATGGCATGAGCCACAACTGGACTCATAATCCATCTTGCCGAAATCGATGTCTTGGGCGATCCCAAACGTACTGAACCCCATGATCGTCCCGGCAACTATCAACCACTTGAGTACACTTCTTGTCACTTGATATGCGCTCATTAGCACGCTCTCGCAAAACAAGGCCAACAGGTTAGAAGCACGACCGATTTCTCATGTCTGCGCTAATTGTTGCGCCGAAGGCTGAGGATGTAAGCAATTACCTCGTTCATCTGATAGTCAGCCAGTTCCGGGTTGGGCATTCCAGGTGGGTTTATTACTTTGCCGTGAGTCGTGAGGAGAAACGTCCTCAATAAAGTTTCTGTTGTCTCGGGTTTGTTCGCAATAGCATCGAACGTCGGACCCGGAGTACGCAAAATTGGAGGCGACCGTTGATCTGCTGCGACTACATGGCACGCGGAGCAGACCAAAACTGCGAACTTTTGCCCTTGCGAAACTAACTCTTCCCGTGAAAGAGACTCGGCTTTGGCGCGCGTATATGTGTCCACAAGCAGAAAGGAAAGAATTATTGATAGAATCCTGTTCACACTAAGATTTTCCGTACTGACTGAACCAAGTTCTTTTTAGAACTTCTCCGCGCCTAAACCTAAAAATCGCAAGCTCAGTATCCTCGCTTTTTCTACTCAGCGTGCCCCGGCTCTGACAGTCCCTGGCTCGTCATCAATCATCGTTCCTCGATCAACTCGCCGAATAACTCACGCACCCGTTCTTTCGCGAAAGCGAGTGCGTCACGTCCCTTCTTTGTTGCCCGATAGAGGCGGCGCGCCCGCCGGCCAACTCCTTTGGTTCTCGATTTGAGGAAGCCCTTATGTTCGAGCCCATGCAGCATCGGATAAAGAGTGCCCGGGCTCATTCGGTAGCCGTGTCGTCCCAATTCCTCGATCATCCAGTGCCCATAGAGCTCGCTCTCTACCGCGTGATGCAAAATGTGCAGCCGGATCAGCCCTGCGGTGATTTCTTGATGTTCGTTTACATCCGTAGCCAAGCTAATTCCTTATATCGATTTCCGTAGTCGGGAACCGATAGTAGGTTATAATTGTTAGGAAGGCAATTAACCTGATTGGCGGCTCGAGGGGTAGTCACTGTGTTCCAGCCTGTCAGCCGTGGCATCACCTCGATCAAGGGAGAGATTAAGATGCTGATCGATCGCCGCACCCTTCTCAAATACGGCGCACTGGTTCCCTGTGCGGGCTTTGTCCCGCACCTTGCGCTGGCGGCCGGTGAGGTCACGACTGAGAAAGCCGACTACACCCTGCGCATCGCGACCGGGCAGGTCGAACTGGCGGGGGACCACATTGTCTCAACCACACTTTACAACGGTCAGTTCCCGGGACCGTTGCTGCGATTCAAGGAAGGACAGCGGGTGGTGGTGGATGTCTACAACGACACCGACACGCCCGAATTGGTGCACTGGCATGGCCAGATGATCCCGAGCGACGTGGACGGCTCTGCCGAGGAAGGCACGCCCTTTGTGCCGGCACATGGGATGCGCCAGATCGCCTTTGTCCCCAAACCAGCGGGCTTCCGCTTCTATCATACCCACGTGGTGGCTGGCGGCGATCTCAAGCGCGGCACCTATACCGGTCAGGCGGGGCCGGTTTACATCGAACCGAAGAACGAACCCGGGGCCTATGACCGCGAAGTTTTCCTTGTGATGAAGGAGTTCGAACCAGTCTTCAGCCGTGGCGGTGACATGACGATGGACGTGCTGGCGGGCGCGCCGATCAAAGAGCTGCAACAGATAGGCGAAACTGCCGATCAGGAGGCGCAAGAAAAAACAAAGGGCTTCGAGGTCGGCTACGAGCTGTTCGGCATCAACGGCAAGATGCTAGGACATGGTGAGCCCGTGCGCGTGAAACAGGGCGAGCGGGTGCTGTTCCACGTCCTCAATGCGAGCGCTACCGAGATCCGCAGCCTTGCGTTGCCGGGCCATGGGTTCCGGATCGTCGCGCTCGACGGCAACCCGGTGCCCACACCGGCCGACGTGCCGGTACTCTGGATCGGCACGGCCGAACGCATCTCCGCCATTGTCGAGATGAATCATGTCGGCGTGTGGGTCATGGGCGACCTGTCCGATGACGACCGCCAGCATGGCATGGGCATTGTCGTTGAATACGCGGGCGCCAAGGGCAAGCCGCAATGGGTAAAGCCCAAGCCGTTCCGCTGGGACTACGCGCGCTTTGGCAAACCGTATGCGTCGCCCGCCACGCCCGATGAGACAATCGAGATGACGATCGTCAAACACAACGGCGCGCTGAATGGGTTCAACCAGTGGACCCTCAACGGCGAAGCGTTCTCGATGGAGACGATGAAGCCGATGTATACGATACATCAGGGCCACCGCTACCGGCTCAAATTCCGCAATGCCAGTGATGACATTCATCCGCTGCACCTGCACCGGCACAGTTTCGAACTGGTCCGAATCGGCGGCAAGCCAACCGCTGGCGTCGTCAAGGACGTGGTGATGCTGGGCAGCTTTGAGGAAGTTGAATTCGATTTCGTCGCCGACAATCCGGGCAAGACGCTCTTCCATTGCCACCAGCAACTGCACATGGATTTCGGGTTCATGGCGCTCTTCAGCTATGCGTGACGGATGGGCCAATACAGACACGTCCGCGCCGCCCTTGCTTGTCGTCGTCATCACCACGCCGAGCAAGCAGGGCCACAATCGAACCATCCAGACCAGCAACGCTCGGCACTGCCCAGCAGTCGGACGCGAGGAGGCTTCTGCCGTAACGCCAAGTTCAACTGGTGACGGAGAAAGAGGTTCTGCTTCAAGCCGACTACGCGACTTGAATAGATCGACGATAAACATCCCGAGTGCATAAAGGATTGCAAGCATCGCCCCTGACGATGCAACGATTCTACTTCATCATGCCAATTCTGGTTGGATGGAATTTTCGGAAAAGACAGTCTGCAGCAATGGGACGCTACTTAGCCTTGATCCCAGCCTTGCGAATAATCTCGCCCCAGCGAGTGAACTCAGTGCGCGTCATAGCTGAGAGTTGTTCCGCAGTCGAAGCCGGAGGGGGTTCAATACCCTCGATCGCAATCTTTTCGCGAATATTCTGCTCCCGGAGCACATTAGCGACGTCGCGGTTGAGCAACGACACAATGTTTTTCGGCGTTCCGCTTGGTGCGACGAGCGCTATCCAGTTGTCAACGAAGAAACCAGGCACTCCCGCCTCGGCAATCGTCGGCAGCTCGGGACGCGAGGTCAACCGCTTTTCGCTGCCGATGCCGAGCAGCCGCAGCCGGCCCGTCGCGAGATAGGGCGTGATATTGTTGATCGGCGCGAACATGACCTGTACCCGGCCAGCGATCAAATCCGTAGCCGCCGGTGCACCGCCTGTGTAGGGGATGTGAACCATCGATATGCCGGTCATCGATTTGAACAACTCCGCCGCGAGATGATGCGGCGTGCCTGGCCCTGCAGACGCATAGGAGAGCAAGTTAGGTTTATCCTTGGCGAGCGCGATAAGCTCCTGGACGGATTTAGCCGGGACATCGGCATTGACCGCGAGCACGACCGGCAGAACGCCTAGCATCGCTACTGCGTCGAAATCTTTGAGCGGATCGTAGGGCAGTGTGGTGTAAAGGTGCGGATTGACGGTGAGGATCGCAGCCGCGGCGATCAAGAACGTGTAACCGTCGGCGGCGCTCTTGGCGACGAAGTTCGCGCCAATATTGCCTCCCGCGCCCGGCCGATTTTCAATCACGACCGGCTGACCGATCACCGGAGCCAGCTTCTCACCGACAACGCGCGCTAAGATGTCATTACCACCACCCGGCGTGAACGGCACGATGAATTTAATCGGCCTGGTCGGCCAATCCTCCGCCGGACTACGTGGCGGCACGAGGAACGCAAGAAGGCCGAATGCTAACGCAATCCACCCTCGTCGGATCATGTTCGGCTCCTGATCGGCTTGTTTATCATTGGTGCTCGCTCACAGGTAGCCCGAAAAAGGCCTCCGCATTGCGATGACAAACGTGCGCGCGCTCGGCGTCAGTAAAATAGTCGGATTCGATAATCTGGACGGCGCGGTCGACATAGTCCGCTTCAATCGGGTGATCGCTGCCGAACATAATGCGATCGACGCCCAGCGTTTCCACCGCGCAGCGGATCTGTGCTTTGGACCAACGCGGCGGCGCGGTGTCGAAGGCGAGTCGTTGCAGGCGGCGTTCGAGCTTATCGTGCATCCCAAGATCATAGTAGCGACTGAAGATGCGCTCCTTCATAAGGCCGAAGCTTCCGCCAAAATGCGGACAGACAAAACGCAGGCGCGGAAACCGATCCAGCAGATCTGAGAGAAGAATGCGCAGCACTGCAACCGTGGTGTTGTAGGGCCGTCCATAGCAGGTAAGCAGATCATGGTCGGCGAGCGGCAATCGCTCGTGTGGCGTGGTCGCGACATATTCCAGCGGCTCGCAGGCGGGGTGGAGAACGATTGGTAGGCCCAGCGCGTTGACGCGCATATAGAAAGCATCAAGCGCTGGATGGTCGAGCGACCAGCCGAGTCGTGGCAGGTGCACGATACTGAATATTCCCGACACGCCGAGCGAGACTGCGCGTTCCAGCTCGTCGAGCGCGCCCGGTTCGCCGATTGGGACGTGAGCCAACGTGAGAATGCGATCAGGAAAGCGGCGCTTGACCTCGTACATTGCATCGTTGACCTCGCTGCACATGGCGAGATTGAGCCATTCGATCCAGTTCGAGACGCTCAGCACGGCCCGCGCGATGTGTGCCCGATCGAGATTGGCGATCAACCGATCGACCGAGGAGATTTGATCGTTGCACCAGAACAACATGCTGTCGTCCCGAAAGAGTCCCATTGTTCCCGGCCGCATCTCACGGACGGTCTGTCCCGGCTGCGCCACTCGTTGTAGATCACGCGCGTGGTGCGGCGGCATCCAGTGGTGGTGGACATCGATAATGGAATGCATGTGATTTTGCCCTTTTGTCCACGCTGCACGGTTCCCGATCGCGAACGAGATGGCGTGGGCTGTTGCCTCCAGCACCTTGGGTGCCAGGCGATAGAGGCCGATTAGCACCACGCGGTCGATATTGCCGAGTGCCATCCGCTTGGG
>Ga0207800_1000362_pt1 | contig 13268 bp, 12 predicted proteins | sample LuqExpMetageno11_FD_187769 | JGI IMG/M metagenome (GOLD analysis project Ga0207800, IMG submission 187769) | Tropical forest soil microbial communities from Luquillo Experimental Forest, Puerto Rico - Sample 11 (SPAdes) | ecosystem: Environmental > Terrestrial > Soil > Tropical forest ...
ATTTAATTCGTGGTAGTGCCATTAACACATCTCCTATAATGCTCCCATAGGGTGAGACACAAAAGTTGAGAAAATAAGTTATAATGGAAGCATGAACAAACGAAACAATTACAGTGCAGAATTTAAAACCAAGGTGGTGCTGGAGGTTCTTCAGGAGGAAGCAACCCTCAATGAAATCGCATCACGCCATGATGTCAGTCCAGTCGTGATCAGCCGCTGGAAGTCGGAATTTCTGGAACGAGCTACCGATGTGTTTAAAAAGGGACCAACGGAAGCCGAAAGGGAATTGGCTACGGAAAAGGAACGGGTGGCAGCTTTGGAGCGCAAAGTCGGTCAGTTGACGTATGAAGTCGACTGGCTCAAAAAAAAATCTGATGAAATCCTCCGTCGCAAGCGCCCGTAAAGAGTACGTGGATAAAGTAAATGATAGGATTAGCGTCCAGCGGCAAGCCCAGTTGCTGAGCCTGAACAGATCCAGCCTTTATCGGCAGCCGGCACTGAAGCTGATTACCGACGAGGAACTTTTCATCATGCGGCGTATTGATGAAATACACACGGATGAGCCTACTTGGGGATACCGGACGATTACCCGTATCCTTCGCCGAGACGATGGGATCCTGATCAACAGGAAGCGTACCAGACGAATCATGAAGGACATGGGCATCTACACTCTGTACCCAAAACCGAACCTTAGCAAGCGATACCATTCGCAGTACATCAAGCCCTACCTGTTGAGAAACCTGGCAATCACGCATTCCAACCAGGTCTGGGGCGTAGATATAACCTATGTCCGGATGAAGAAAGGGTTCATGTACCTGTTTGTCATTCTGGACTGGTACAGCCGGTGTATTGTCGATTTCGAGCTATCGAGCACTTTGGACAAATCCTTCGTCCTTTGCTGTCTCAAACGGGCTTTGGCAAAGTACAAACCGGAAATCATCAACAGCGATCAGGGCGGTCATTTTACCAACCCGGACTATGTCAAAATGGTTGAGGATGCCGGAGTCAGGGTTTCTATGGACGGCAAAGGCCAGTGCCTTGATAATGCAAGGACAGAACGCTTCTTCAGGACATTAAAGTACGACCGGATCTACATAAATGAGTATGAGACTCCCAGGCAACTCAGGGCAATGATAAAGGACTATATCCACTCGTACAATACTTACAGGCCTCATTCCTCAATTTACGGCGAATGTCCGGCAAATTTGTTTTCAGGTGTCAAGGAGCAAGTTATTGCTTCATAAAATACCGGCACAGAAAGGGGTTAACTTAAAATCTTGGTTTCTGTGTCTTGACAAAGGGGAGCATTATAAAGCGGGAAGAATAGTATTCAGGTATTCGCAAGATTCTTATACTTTTACATGCGTTAAATCTTACAGTGATGGCGGAACTGTAACTTATCCGGGAAGTGGTACTTCTTCTGCTTATAATACTTATTATGCATTACAAACATATTATCTTTGGTAAAGACTCAAAAAATGTACTTATATAATACCATAGGTTTCTATTTTGAATAAGTAATCTGAAGTAATAATTAGTGAGCTTGGAAATGAAGGAATTACAAGCTCACTTGTTTATTGAAAGGATCAATATGATTAAAAAAATATTTATCTATATTTTCATATTTCTTTCTATTCCTTTTCTTTCTTCTTCATGTGGAGGAAAGGCAAAATATTTGACAGATGATATGGAGTTTATTAAAGGGCAAGCATTTTACTGTATTAGTAATGATAATAAAATATGTGATAATGTTAATATATATTTTAAACTTAAAAGTAATTCTACATTTGAACAGATAAAGAAGGGACAATTATCAGTACAACTTATTTTAGCGGACAATAAGCTTATTGATACTGAGCAAAATACATTGGATTCAATTCAAATAGAAGGGCAAAAAATTTACTTTTTTGGTTTAAGTTTAAAGCAGAAATCGAATCTTAAAGATGTTTATGCTACGAATATACGATTCAACCATAACGAGGCTCAAACGTATTCAATAGGGAAATATCATATAAAAACAAATGCGTTTTCAACACCAAAGGAACTATCCGTTGTTGAATCGCCTATTACACAAAATGTCACACCGCAGTTGAATTCCATACAATCTATAAGCTATAAAATTATGACAACAGAAAAAATAACAGATATATTGAATTTCGAGATTGAAATCCCTAGTGAATATAAGTATATTTTCGAAATTATAGAAACAAAGAGCGAGCTCGATAAAAATACAACTGATGAAATGTATAAATTATACCGAGAGCACAAATCAGAAAAAGAACTAGATGTTTAATCCGACGTAATTGACCCACCGTTCCGATTGAAATTGACCCAGTGTTCCGATTCAAATTGACCCGTGGATATGATTCAAAGTGACCCACCCTTACCAAGGGATGCTTTAAGATTATCAAATCGGCGGGTAGTGTCAAGAAGAAATTATCAAGAAATCCGGCAAGAGGCTGGTTCAGCCCCTTGCAAGATATCGGCCACATATGTATCATGTTCTTTGAAAATTGAATCCTCTCATGGAATTCTTTGATTCCAGTCTGAGCTGGTAGGACCCGTGTATGAGTCTATCCAAGACAGCATCACCGACGATCGGATCAGTGAATAGGGCATGCCAGTCTTCAGTGTAGAGTTGACTCAGGATAACCGTGGAATTCACCTGTGTCCGGTCCTCGATTACCTCAAGAAGATCACGGCCTTCTGTATGGTCAAAAACATTAAGGCCCCAATCATCAAGGATCAGGACCTTGATATTCTTAAGCTCACGCATCAGGCGGTTGTATGATCCGTCACCCTTGGCGATGGCTATGTCGGTCAGTAGCCTCGGAACTCTCTTGAAAAGAACCTTGAAGCCGTTCCTACAGGCGGCATTGCCAAGGGCACATCCCAGGAAGGTTTTCCCGGACCCTGTGGCCCCAGTTATCAACACATTCAAGCTGTCCTTGATCCAGGAGCATGAAGATAGTTGCATTATCGTCTGCTTGTTAACTGACCTTTCAGGAGTGAATACAAACTCTTCAATGGCGCAGTTGTACTTCATTCCGGCTTTCCGGACAAGATTGGCAAGTCGCTTGTTCTGACGGGATATCCATTCGCTGTCCACCAGCAGGCTGAAACGATCGTCAAAGGGCAATGCCTGAATTTCGGGATTCTTAAGCTGGCGGCTATATTCCTGCGCCATGGTGCATACTTTCATCCAGTTGAGCTTTTCAAGGGTCTGCTGTTCATTCATGCTTGTCGGCCTCCTTGTGCGTAGTACCCGGCGCCCCTGATATGGGAATGCAGCGGTATGATATTGTTATTGAGGGAAGGTATGGCGATGTTCAACTTGTCCATACCGTTCTTGAGGATGTTGTTTACCGTAGTGTATGACGGAGATTTGAGCACCAGTGCCTTCTGGCAGGCATTTTCGAGGCGGAAGGCTGTGTACCTGTCAGCTAGTTTCAGAAGGCCGAAGCAGGACTTGTAGGCCTGCTGCTCTACTTTCCTTGATGCAAGGATCTGCTGGACCAGTTCACGGGTATTGTCACCGATCTTACAAGCCCATGCAAGGAAACGGCTGCTGTCCCACTGCACATATTCCTTGTGGTTGGGCGGCATGTGCTCCGGATTGGTAGAATATTGGCCGGCTTTCCCGTGAAGCCTGGTATGGGAACCGATCCGCACATGATTTGAATATATCTCAATGGTAAAGGTGCCGATTTTCACATCCACCTTCTTTTGGATATAGGTGTAGGGTACGCTGTAGTACATCCGTTCAACCTCAATATGATAATTGAACGATACAGTGGCAATCTTCCATGTAGCCATTTCATAAGCCTTAACAGGCAGCGACTTCAACGCTGGCCGATCCAGTTCAATAAACACGCTTTCTCGGCTGCCGTCCTTCTTCTGGTATAGTTTCCGTGAAAACTCATACAGTTTCTCCCGTATGGCCTGATTAAGCTGGTGGAAGCTGAAAAACCTCTGATGCCGGAGGGCGGCGATGATCCATGTGCTGGCGTCGCCGACAGTGCCTTCGACAGGGGACTTGTCCTTGGGTTTCCTGGAACGGGCGGGGACAATGGCACAACCGTAATGTTCCGATAACTCCAGATAAGTCTTGTTAAGTTCAGGGTCATAGTTGCATGCTTTTTTGACTCCGGTCTTCAGGTTGTCTGGTATCAACAAATGCGGCACTCCGCCGTAATATCGGAAGGCATTGACATGAGCAGTAATCCAGTTTTCAAGGCATTCCGACGGAAACGCCTCGACATAAGGGTAACTGCTTGTACCGATGGTTGAAACAAAAAGATGAGCATCAAGAATTTCACCTGTTTCTGCATCAATCACATGCATCTTCGTACCGGCCCAATCGACAAACATCTCATAACCGGGCTTATGCTCAAGGTGCATTACTGCCTTCGTTTTGGCAGCCCAACTCCGGTAACGGTTGCAGAACTGGGAGTAGGCCAGTCCGTCAGGTTGCTGGGCTTTAAACTCCGTCCATAAAAGCCTTAGGTTAACATGTGGACGTTTCAGTTCTTCGTGGATGTACTGGTAATCCGGCTCTGGTTTACGGCTTGCCGGTTCGGGCACTGACGGATAGATGATTTTCATCAGTGTATCGTCATCCATATCATCGGGAAGTGGCCATGAAAGGCCCTGTAGTTCAGCAGTCCTTAAAACTTCACGGACTGTGTTCCGGGAACACTTGCAGCTTTGAGCATTCGCCCGGATACTGATCCCCAGGCTCTGCAGTCTGAGTATCTCTCGGATTTTAACCATGTGTATCGACCTCATTTTGTCCTCCTTGTTCAATAATGATGAAATCATTGTATCAGGAGTAGATTTCCCGAGGTCAGGGTGGGTCAATTTGAATCGGAACGGTGGGTCACTTTCAATCGGATTGATGGGTCAATTTGAATCGGAGGGGCGGGTCATTTTGAATCGGACGCCTGGGTCAAACTGAATCGGAATAATCACTAGAGAATTTCAGGATTTATAGTTTGAATGTGAAGTATTGCTTACGACAGAAAGCTAATATTATTTTTCAGCCAATCATAAAATCTGAACTTAATGGAGAGGACAGATATGCCGCACCTTCCAGCCCTTTTTTAATATTTCCGGCTAATTAAGATTGTAAAATGACCTGGAAAATCATTATTTAAAAGAAATTTTTTATATTTTCCATAAAAACAATTAGATGAAACGTTATATATATAGAAACTATTTCAGATAATTGGGAAACGAGGATAGACTTTACAAATAGAGAATTTTATTAAGCAGTAGGGGTGATTTATAGTTTGCATAATCTCGAAATGAGCATACAAAAGGTTACCAGAGGTGATAACAGCGGTCTAAGAGAAATTTATAACATATTAGGCGGCGCAATATATACTCAGTCATACTTTATTACAAAAGATCATTATACAGCCGAGGATGTCTCACAAGAAGTTTTTATTAAAATCATGAAAAGCGCATTCCAATATAAGAAAGGCACTAATCCAAAAGCTTGGATAATGAGGATTGCAAAAAATTCAGCGATAGACAAGTTAAGGGAAAAAAATATGCACAATAATAAATCACTGGATGATTATATTGATCATGCAACGTACACTAAAATTCAAGATAAAGAAAAACTTGATGAAAAAATAGATCTCACTGAAGAGATAAATAAACTTGACTTCGATAGTCAGCAAATAATAGTATTGCATATTCTCGTTGGATTAACATTTAAAGAAATATCAAATTACCTTAATGTACCATTAGGAACGATAACATGGAAATACAAAACAATAATAAAAGAAATTAAAACAAGGCTTATCAGCTAAGCTTTCAAGGAGTGGTTTTATGTTAGGAATATGTGATAGGAAGGTTAAGAAAGCAGTAAAGCAATATTCTGAAGCGATAAAACATGAATATTGGGAAGGAATTGCACAAAAAGCCCAAATTAAAGAGCGAAATTCGTATCTTATAAAACATAATCGGCTAGCTATAATTTTAACTGCAATTGTATTTCTATTTATTTTTTCGTTTGGCTCATATGCCGCACAAAATAATCTAATAGGCTATTATTTATCTGAAATTTTTGGCACTTACGCAAAAAATGTAAATGGAAATATAATTGGGAAAAGCTGCGAAGCTTACGGCTTAAAATTATCTGTTGATGCAGCTCTGGTGGAAAATAATGCAATTTTGCTATTCTATACATTAACAGATAATGAGCAGAAAATTTTCAAAGATACGATCAGTCTAAATGAATGCTCATTAAAAGCAGAAGATACGTACAATTTTGCATCAAGCATACCTGTTCGCACAATCAATGGTAAACCCGGCTGCATTGTATTCAATTTTTCAGATCCCTCTATATTTGATCAAAAAGATCTGAAGTTGACATTTTCAATAGATAGTTTAAAACAAACAACTGATTTTGTTGATTATTGTCTTCCATTAAAAAGACTTCAAGCAAATCAGGATAGTTTGGAATTTGGAAGCGACTCAGGTTTTATGCTTATTTCTTGTGAAAACAGCGGCATGCTTGCTGATATAGAATTAAGGAAACCAGATGGATATAACAATGCATTACCTTATTTAGTAAACAGAATTACTGGAGAAGAATATCTTCCGGATTCACAAAGCATTCGCTTTGACAAAAACAACGATCAGATATATAGCTATTCTTTCAAAAATACTGAAGATTTTTTTAGTGAAAACTATGATATTGTTATCAGGAAAGAAAAAGTCTATTCATTTGACAATCCTATGAAAGTCGAATTCAACATTGTTCTTGAAGGTACGCCTGCAAAAGAGATAAAGCTTGATTCTTTATTTATAGAGTCGGCAAAGATAAAGTCAATTATTATCAATCAAATGAGTATTATGATAGATCTTGCAGAGTCAGGCGGAAATGTCTACACTATTGACAATGCAAAATACCTTAGGCAGAATCCAGAGATTGTTTATGATGATGGAAAATCAATAAGCAGGATATCCAACATTATGACGTCGCCTGATGATAACGGAGAAATACGATATCTTATAATGTTTGATTCCGTAATTGATTATAACCGCCATCCTATATTAAAAATTGGCAGTAAAAATATCCCGTTATACTAAGAAAAGTTTTAAAACTTGTCCCCTTTTTATACTTAATTTGGTTATTATTAGCGAAATCAAATTAAAACACAGGGGGAAAATATTATGGTTCATATAAGATCGCCTAATGAATTTGAACACCTTTAAGCAGTCGGAGATTCAATATGTGAGTAATGAGGTGTTAATGATGAGCAAGATAAAAAAAATAGTTATGATAATTACCGCCATGATTATTATGGCCAGCGCATTCACCATTACGGCAAATGCAACAGAGGTCTCTACAACCGAGTTTGGCACATTGACATATGATTTATATCTTGATGAATCCCAGTTATCAAGCAGAGGCTTTTCCACTGTACGTGCATATACTACCATATCAAACCCTGGAACCGGGAAAATTGTTATGACGACAATGGACGTGCGGAATAATTCTACGGGCGCCCTTATAACAACAAGAACAAATTCCGGTTCATCATCATCGTATGTATATTACGATAATGAAAACCGAGTATACCTTGCCGCGTTTACTTGTCATGAAGCAAGAGGAAATTCCAGCATTGCACGATACATGGCCTGTATATTTTAAGCTGATATTTTATTGTATCTGCATAAATCAAATATTTACCGAATAATTTTGACGGTGCCGGTAGTTCTGTTTACCGGCGCTGTCAAACTATCTCTCTTTTATTTGAATTTATTCAGGGGGATATTGATGTGAAAAGAACTGCCTTATGCATTTATATACTATTAATTATTTGCCTTGTTTTTACCGGCTGTAATCAGCCGTCTGAATATACCTATACAACGGCAACGGACAAATTAACAGAAGACATTTCTACTCATTCAGGTGGTGACACTATTGCAGACTCGTTTCTCAATGACTCGGGTCCAACCAGTTTGGGTATGTTCAGCTTCGGAATCGTTAGCGAAAGCGACGAGAAACAGGTGTACGAATATAATGGCGGCGAGCTTCATATACCTTTCAAAGTCGAAGGGTTGGACGAAAAAGTAAGTTCTGATTTCGGTTTGTTGGTTTTTGTGGATGGGATCCCGCAGCCTTATAAGATGCTAAAAAAGAACGGCGATGTGACTGAAGAACAATATATGCATAAATTCTATCTCAAATACGAAGAGAAACAGGAGTTTGATATTGTTTTCACCCCTGTTGCGGGTGAAAAGGGAGAAAAGGTCGGAGTTGTTTTTGCAACTATTCTGAAGCCGGACTTTATGCCCCAAAATGAGCAAAGAGCAAATTATGGATTTTATCATTCTTTAAGTGCTAATATGCCTCAAGAGATATATTTCCGACGTGAACCGCCAAATAAAAGAGAACTGCTGAAGAACTCGAATTACAGAGTAGAAGAGATACCTCAGGAAGTAATGGATAAACTTGCGAACTTTGAAACAAAGGATGATTATAATACATTGGACAGTAATTTTGTCACTGAATTGTTATCGCAAAATGACGGCACTGAAGTTGTAAAAGCAAATAACGGTAAACTGAAGCTTGAATTCCGCATATACGGAGGGCGGGAAGCAACATACAGGACGGTTTTCTTTATTGATCATAAACCGGTCCGTGTTGCAGGTGCGGATTACCTTGAGACAAAAACAACTAAGGGGAAAATGTGTTCAGTTGAGTTGGAGCTGGATACAGGAAGCTTAAACAAGCTGAGTACGTTATATTCAATAACCAATCCTGCAGGCAAGGATTACATGGCCGTAAGTATTTTTCCCATTAAAACACGATCTTTTCTCATAGTTAATGGTAAAGGGAATGATGAAAGAAAGCAGGCAGGAACAGTAACGGATCAAAACGAGCCGGCTATTGACGGCACAGGTGAAACATCCGCAGCGGATAGTACAGATAACAATGCGATTCCAGGCCGGAGTGCAAGTTTTGATTATGAGACAAACTCTTTGCTGTTGACAGATTATGAAACAAATGAATTGATTAAGAAAATAGTGTTTGAAAATAACAGCTATGCGCAGAAGATACATAAATATGATAAAGGGTATATTGTTCAAGTTGCATATGCGGATGCGCCTGTAAAAACAGAAAAAGATGCATACGGTTCATTCATAATTTTTCCGGAAATAATTAATCGATGCATACTCCGGGTTTATGATGAGAACTTGAATCTAAAAAAAGAGATCGACGTCGGCTTGGAATTGCCCAGTGATTTTTGGGGGCCGTTGCCTCAATCGGCTGTTTCGGAAGATGGCGCCAAAGTTATATGGGCATTTGATAAGCTGTATGTTTGTGATATAGCCTCCGGCAAAATAGAAAATGTATTTGATGATGATGGAAGCGAGGTAAGTTTTTCGCAGGTATGTTTAACCAGGGATAATAAAAACATTATTTTTACAGGAAGCAGTATTCAAACGGAAGAGGGCGACTGTGTTTTCGGGTTGATCGGCCTCAATGATAAAAAAATAACGTCTCATATTGAAAAACAGTACCATTCAAATTCAATCCAGGTGACAGCCGGATATGCATGTATACGTGATACTGAGATGCCTTTTGTCGGAACCTCCGGCGGAAAGGTCCCAATACTTAATCTGCAGACAGGAGAGGCTTTTACTATAAAAGTTGGCGGGTCGGAAAGCGCTCATGCAAGAGTGAGTGAGGATGGGGAATATTTGATTACGCTTCAAGAAATAGCATCCGGCAATTACCGGATTCGACAGTATAGATTATCTACCGGAGAATTGCTGAATGAAAAATCGATCAACCCGGATGTCGGCGATTTATGGAATGCAGATATAATTTACACAGGTAATGCATCAACATATGAATTGGCAGGAATTGCAGAGGATGGGAAGTATGCGGGCTATTCCTTTGTCTTAGAGGATAAGTAAAATGGAATTAAGATTCGAACATGTCACAAAATATTATGGAAAACAATGTGTGCTGGATAATTTCAATGCCAAATTGACTGAAGGTATTTATGGCCTTTTGGGCCCGAATGGTTCCGGCAAGACAACTCTTATCAATATAATGATCGGGATACTCGACGCAAATGCAGGACGGGTATTATTGGACGGTGTGGACGTCAGGCAAATGGGGGTTGAATACCTTGACAGGATTGGTTATTTGCCGCAATATCCAACCTTTTATAAGAATTTTAGGGTGGATGAATTTCTGGAGTATATGTGCGCCCTGAAAAACGTCCCCAAAACCCAGACACAGGGTAGAATTTCGGAAGTACTGAAACAAGTCAACCTCACAGATGCCTGTAAGAAAACAATAGGCGCTTTATCCGGCGGAATGAAGCAGAGACTTGGGATTGCGCAGGCGATATTGAACAGACCTGATATTCTTGTCTTGGATGAACCTACAGCCGGGTTGGACCCCCTAGAGAGAATCCGTTTTCGTAATATTATCTCCAGGCTTTCCAGGGATAAACTAGTGTTATTGGCTACGCACATCGTTTCAGATATAGAGTACATTGCAAAGGAAGTATTGATTCTAAAAAAAGGGAGGCTGCTAATGCAAGGAACTCCCGAGGAGATAAGTAGGGACTTGACAGGAAAAGTATGGCACGTGGTAACCTCGGAAGCAGGATTATCAGATTGGGTTGATAGATACGCCATCGGTAATATAAAACGGATAGAAAAGGACTTTGTACTACGTATCGTATGTGCGGACCAACCCGAGGGAATCTCGGAGCCTGCGGAACCAGGCTTGGAGGATGTGTTTCTTTCCATATTCGGGAATTGATCCGGGAGGAAGAATGGTATGTTACGGATCTTTTATTTTGAAATGAGAAAAAATTACTTAAGAATATTTATTATTATTGCTTTTGTTTTGTTTCTTTTAGTAAACTTATCACTTATATATAAAAACTACGTTAATGGGGATTCCGGTTTCACCGGATATTTCATGCCGCATTCAGCCGATACGGTAAGACGCTGGGAATTTTACAGAAGTATGCATGAAAAACTTGACGGGACCTTAACCGCTGAAAAAGCCGATTTTATTATTAATGAAAATAAAAGACTCGAATCAATTGTAAGTGACGGAGCATTCAGCAGGGAATATCAACCTGACAGCTATACGGGTTACCTCTGGGGAGACTATGTTATGATCAGTAAATATTTCTACGACCCCATGAAATATATTGCTACATATTCTATTAATTCGGATAAAATCGTCGAAAAAGCAAAAGACAATATTGCATTCTATGAGAAATATGGGAATAGATACGAAAAAGCTAAAAATGAGTTTATAGCAGATCATTATAGTGGGAGGAAGATAACGGTATTTTATGATAGCAAGCCTTGGGAGTTACTATTTGATTATAATTTTTCCGACCTGCTTATTTTACTTTTATTACTGCTCGGACTTGTTCCTATGTTTGTAAATGAAAAAGAAACAAAGATGAGTAACCTGATATTGGCAAGTAAAAATGGAAAAATAAATATGACATTGATAAAAGTAATGTCGGCTTTAACATTCGTTTCTTTTTTGGTATTTGCTTTTTCATGTGAAAATATGCTTGCGTTCACTTACTTGTATGGGCTTAACGGACATGCGATGCCTCTTTATGCAATAGAAAAATATCAATATTCACCATTAGCTTGTAGTGTTCTGGCATTTTATTTTTTGATGGTACTATTGAAGATAATAGGTTTCTTTTCATTCGGCTTGTTTATTTTCCTCCTATCCTCTTTGTTGAGCCGTGTTATTTATACATATATGGTTAGCTCCCTATTTCTGGTTGGGGGTATTTATGCAAGTGGTTATATGGTTTCTGTTGAATTGGGGAAAAAGGTACTATCATTTTTAAGCCCGGTTACACTTCTGAAAGGCAATGAATTGTATTCTAAATTGCTTGATACGAATATTTTAGACAATTTTTTGCTAGTACCGTACATTTGCATTCTTATGCAGATCATAACCAGTTCTATAATTTTTTTGTTTATCTGTAAAACCTCTGCTTTCAAAACTTTGAAAAAAGCAAATGTACTGCCGGAAAAGGAGATAAGCAATGGCATTTGAATTGAAGAAGATATTAATAAAGCAAAGAGGTATTATAGTAATTTTTATTATGGTTCTCTTGAAAGTTATTTTGACATTATCAAATGGATATGACTCTCACTATATAATCGATCAAAATCCGGCTGGATACTCTTTTTATATAAATCAATATAAAGGTAAACTGACTGAAAAAAAAGAACAGGAAATAAAATCTGAATATTATGCAGTAGGCCATGCAGCAGGGGAATTGGAGAATTTGTCCAGCCGGTGGCGGGAAGGGAAAATCGATAAAATACAGTATGAGAGCTTGAGTAAGGAATATTATGAACGGCAGAAGAATAGTGCTGTTTTTAACGTGGTATATAATCAATATTACTATGTTAAGGAAGCGCCCGATTTACGCTATATCATGGATAACAGGGGATGGAGCACTCTTTTGAGCCATGATAATCCCGATTTTTTATTTTTATTATGTCTTATATTAATTTTGACTCCATTGTTTTGTAACGAATATGAAAGCGGAATGAATTCTCTGCTTTTATCAAGCAGAAATGGGAAGTATAGGACAGGCGTATATAAGCTGCTGATAGGAATTATTTTGGCTGTGGGTATAACAGTTTTATTTTCTTTAATTGAATTTATATGCATAAATGACATGGTAGGCTTGAATGATGGTGGATTTCCCCTCCAGAGCCTGGAGTTATTTCAAAATAGTGATTATTATATTACCATGAACCAAGCATTCATAGCAATTGTTTTATTCCGTATACTGGGAGCAATGTTACTGGCGGCATTTATTTCGATTTTAGGTATTTTTACCGGAAAATCCATAATTACATTGTTTTTAGGCAGCGTTCTTACGTTCTTGCCTTATATTTTTTTAAAAGGTAATTCACTAATATTTTTTCTTCCCTTGCCATCCGGGCTTCTTTCCGGTGTGGGATATTTATGGGGAACCTCCTATATTTCGTCGATTGATCAAAGCGGGAACGCAGTAAATATGGTTCAATTTCAGGAAATCAATAAAGCAGGGCTTGGGTTTTTAATGGCTGGCTTTGTTGTTGAGACAGGTTTGCTTCTGCTTTGTTGTCTAAAGAAATATTCAGGATATACCCTAAGATTTAAAAATCATGAAGTCCGAACAAAGATGATATGCGGTTGTCTATGTATGATAGCAGTCTGTTCAATTTTTATTGGCGGG
>Ga0207800_1000363_pt1 | contig 13242 bp, 8 predicted proteins | sample LuqExpMetageno11_FD_187769 | JGI IMG/M metagenome (GOLD analysis project Ga0207800, IMG submission 187769) | Tropical forest soil microbial communities from Luquillo Experimental Forest, Puerto Rico - Sample 11 (SPAdes) | ecosystem: Environmental > Terrestrial > Soil > Tropical forest ...
AACGCGGAAAGCGAAGATTGATCGAGATTTTTAACATCGTCTTGGCAAATATCTTCGGTATTGCATTCTTCTCCTCCTTCTTGTATTTTAGCGGAGAAAGAGATATTTCCCGTGCATATCTGGGCTTATTCATGGCACTAAATATCTCCATGAGTGTTGCCGCCAGAATGGTGCTTGCTCAGGTATTAAGAGCGGCAAGAAGAAAGGGTTATAATTTAAAGCATGTTTTACTTGTCGGCTATGGCCATGCTGCGGAAGCTTATATTGACCGTATATTTGCTAACCCACAATGGGGATACTATATTCATGGAATTCTGGATGACAATATCGAAATAGGTACAATGTATAAAAAAGTTCCGGTCATCGGAAGCATTACCCATCTGGAAGCTTTCCTATCTAAAATGGTTTTAGATGAAATTGCTATTACCTTAAGCGTAAGTGAATATGATAAGTTGGAAAAAATCGTTGCAATTTGTGAAAAATCAGGCGTTCATACCAAATTTGTTCCTGATTACTATAGCTTTATTCCGACAGAGCCTTATACAGAGGATCTTTTCGGACTACCCGTAATTAATATACGTAATGTACCGCTAAGTAATACCTATAACCGGGTTGTCAAACGTATCGTTGATATTTTCGGTGCAATCGTGGCTCTGATTATCTTTGGGATACCAATGATACTTGTTTCATTATTAATTAAACTGACCTCACCGGGTCCGATTATCTATTCACAGATCCGTATCGGCAGGCATAATAAGGAATTTAAGATGTATAAGTTCCGCTCCATGGAAATCCAACCCGAGAAGGAGGAAAAGAAAGCCTGGACAACCCCGCACGATCCACGTGTAACAGGTATCGGTAAGTTTATCCGTAAGACAAGTATTGATGAGTTTCCTCAATTTTTCAACGTGTTGAAGGGTGACATGAGTCTGGTGGGACCCAGACCGGAGCGTCCTTTCTTCGTTGATAAATTCAAGGAAGAAATCCCCCGATACATGATTAAGCACCAGGTTGCTCCTGGACTGACCGGATGGGCGCAGATTAATGGTTACCGCGGTGATACATCAATCAGAAAACGTATTGACCATGATTTATATTACATCGAAAATTGGACCTTAGGTCTTGATTTTAAAATTATATTTCTGACCTTCTTCAAAGGGTTCATTAACAAGAATGCATATTAAATAAGATTATTATTCTATATGCATTTGATTAACTAAGGAAATTTCACCAGAAAGGCAAGGTACACAGGTTATAATGGCACAACAAGGAAAGAAAAAGAAGAAAAAGGGGCGGCTTATCGCAATCTTTTTCGCAGAGCTTCTGCTCCTTCTGCTTATTTTTGCCGGCTTTAAAATATATACTTCGATGAATAAGCTGAACAGAAATAATCAAGATGACAGTCAGATTCAGAAAAACGTAGAGGTTAAGGTAGATGGTTACCGGAACATTGTTCTATTCGGTGTAGATTCCAGAGAGAATCGTCTGAAGGATAGCACCCATAGCGATACCATCATCATTGCCAGCATAAATAACAAAACAAAGGATGTTAGATTAGCATCGGTTTACCGTGATACTTATGTTAATATCCCCGATATCGGTTATAAGAAAATCAATGCCGCATATTTTAATGGAGGTTACTCCTTAGCACTGACCACGATTAATAAAAACTTCGATCTCGATACGTCAGAATATGTTACCGTTAACTTCGAGGCTGTTGTTAAGGTAGTTGACTTACTGGGTGGTATTACCCTGGACGTCCAGGACGACGAATTGCATTATCTGAATGGATATGTCAACTCCCTGAATAAGATTAACGGCACGAACGTTGCTCATCTCAAATCAGCAGGAACCCAGCTGGTAAACGGAACCCAGGCCTGTGCTTATTCAAGAATCCGTTATACCGCAGGCGGAGATTTTAAACGTACAGAGCGCCAGCGTATTGTAGTTCAGAAGATTTTTGACAAGGTAAAGAATTCAAATCTTGCAACAATTAATGCAATTATTAACGAAATGTTCCCTCAGATATTAACCAATTTAAGCAATACGGAGATCTTAGGTCTGGCAAAGGATGTATTATCCTATAGTATCGCTGAACAGACCGGCTTTCCATTTGAAAAGGATGCCCACACCTATGACAAAGTATCCTATGTATTCCCGATTGACTTAGCTGCGAATGTCACCGAGCTGCACAAGTACTTATTTGATGAAGCCAATTACGTACCAAGCGCTACCGTTCAGGAATACTCCAGCTATATTGAAAGTATAAGAGTAAAATAAAGAGGATATAAAAAATATCACACCGTACGGTGTGATATTTTTATGTTATTATTCCATTTGAGCACTTCTTAACTTTAGCTCCTCATTATGATTTGATCTCTTCATTATGACTGAACTCTTCATTATGAGCGAGCTAATTATTTTGAGTTCTTCATTTTGAGTGAACACTTCTTATGATCGAACAGCTCTTATGATCGAACACTTCATTATAATTGAGTTATTCATACTGATTAAGTTCTTCATTATGATTGAATTTTCCAAAATGATTAAGCTCTTCATTATGATTGAATTCATCTTTTTGTTTAAGTTCTTCCTTCTGCAAAAGGTGATCTTTCTTTTCTAGCTCTTCTTAATAAGAGGCTTACTCAATCTATTTATTACTATATTCGGTTAACAGTTCATTAATCGGCTTCTGGTCAAGTTCTTTGAAAAACGCCACACGCTGCCGTTTATCCTTCGTCGGCTTTTTATGGTTCTTATGGAATACATCCTTGATTGTACTCTGTTTTAACTTCAGTTTATTATTAATTAATCCGAATACATCCTCTGCCTTCTTATTATTTAATAATACCAGGTTAATGCCTTTATTATCATTCATATTCGGAGCTACCTTTTGGATACCCCAGCAGTCGCCGATGGTGAAGTCACCTGCTCTGTTGTTATAGATATAATTACAGTTATTGCAAGATGGCCTGGACATATTCCCGCTGATAAAGGTTCTGTAATATGGGTTATCCGCTGTACGCTCCGTCTTCTTTCTGCCGTTTTCAAATTCTACGATTACATCACAGTCAGAAGGTTTCCAACCTCTGTCTTTTCCTCGGAAACGAAGATTAACCACCTTGGAGTTATTCTCCTTACTCAGATAATCCACATATTTCTCGAATACCTTCGGTGAAGGAGCTGAATGGCACAACAGCTCACAAATAAGTAAATTATCATATTCTTTCCGTAGATATGCCCGAAGTCCGGCACATTCACAAGGAAGCCCGGAATAAAGCACGTAACGGCCTTCCTGCAGCTCTTCCTTTATCTTTGGAAATACTCCTCTGAAATCACTTTTTACATATTTAGAGCCGCTGAAGGCCTTAGCATCATCTATCGTTTCTGCAAAATCTGCTATTGCTCTCATGTTCTTATCATAACGCACACCAACGACTACGCCTTGCTTTTCCTCAATGACATACTTAGCCAACTCGGGAAATATACCGCCAGAGCTGCTCTTTTTCCGGATTTCTGAATCCGTATTATAAGCACAATATGCCTTTGGATAAGATTTCTTATAGTTAACTGTATTGGATTTATTTCTAATGCAGGCTCTATTACATAATCCGCAGTTCGTGCACTTTGCTTCATCTACGATCGGGTATAAAAAACCCTCCTGATCCGCCTCCATGCGTATTGCACCTACCGGGCAGACATCAGCGCAGGCATTGCAGCCATAACATTTATCCTTCGTGATACCCGTAGGGCATTGAACTTTGTCATAACGGTCCGATAACCCCAGACTCTTAATTAGAAACTCCGAGGAAGATTTCTTTAATTGATCAATCCGGTTACGCAGCTCTTTCGGATCATCAATCCTGCTCATCGAGAATTCTTTAAAATCAGCGATATCGTATAAAATATGTGATTCAAGACCCAGCTCCGTGAGTAGATCCACCGTTCTGCTGCCTGTATCGGAATGCAGCATGGAGATAAAGGGCTTCTCATAAAGAATCGAGAACACTGTACCGTGGAAGGAGTTTGTAATAACCAACTGTGCACCTTCGATTAAGCCGATAAACTCGCCTGCATCTGCAGTATAGAAGGGTGGAAGTTCATTAGCCAGACCTTTGGTTGGTCTTCTCTGGATCACAGGTAATCCAAGGGAGATCGAAATCGTGTTGGCAAGTGAGGTTACCTGTGCATTCTTTTCTATCATATAAACCAGTATATAAGGTTCCGTGATCGGACTCTTTACCTTGATTTCTTCATAATCCTCTTTCACCAGGAGCATTGTCGGGTCAAGAGCCAGATTAACCGGAACCTCTGTCAGCTCCTGCACTGCATCCTGGATACTACTCTCCCTGACTGATATGCCGGTAAAGGTGGAAAAGGATTTACGCATATCCTCTTTATATTTTGGCTGGATATAGTCACTGCCAATGCTGGCAGCATACGATATCTTCTTCTTACCCTGCTCTGCAAAATCCAGATAGTAGACCGGGTTAAAGCCGCCGATATGAGCCGGGTTCCAGACCTGATCCGAGCCGGTAATATAAGCATCCAGATTAAGGTTCGCTTTACTTAATTCCTCGTAGGTTTTATAATCACCGATCAGATTAAAATTCTTTGACAGAAAACTTTGGAATTTGTTATATCTGGTAAGGCTCTCCGGGTTGTTGATGGAAAGGCTGAATTTTTTCAACAGGCGCTTTAGTCCCTTTCTTCCTTCCATCGGATCATAGAGTAAATCGATAACATCCGGATGATAGTGAATGACGCCAGCATCTAAACCATAATCTTTTAATACCTTTTGAAGAGCCCAGGTCTGTAATGTCGCACCATAATTATTGGCGCTATGAAATGTTATGACTCCTGCTTTCATGCTGTGTCACCTCCGTTAAAATCTTAGCCATAGGAAATACTGTTTCTTCATTATGCAGAATGTTATCTGTTCTCTTTTTCAGCAGATTATATTCCTTGGTAGCAACAACCTTACTATAAACAGGGAAACGTCTGATAAAATATTTCACCTGTTTGCGGTATGAGCCGCTTTCTTTATACTTCTGGAAGTTGAAGTACTTAAAGTTATAAATCTTAACCTTACCGAGAAGGCAGCACATATGTCCAACCATTCGGTCAAGTTCAGAGTGATGAATGACATAATCAAACTGGATACCGGCAAAGTTCTTAAGAATTTCACGCTTCATCACCTTGTCAATACGTTTATTGGCAAAGCCGATATTTACCCCAATCTTTAATCGCAGCTTACACAGGATATAATCCGCTCTGGTATAGTTAATATCATAAGTAATCGGGATGTAATTAACCTCCTTCTTCAGATAGCCCAGCATATTGGAGGATTTCTTGGCATTATTGGCTTTCATACCAACATATACATCATACTGCTTCATATCGATGGAATTGATGGCTTCAATCAGCTTCTCCGTATAATGATCCTTCTTCACGCCCTTGATGAAGATGAATACGCTCTTCTTGCCGCTTGGAGTTATTTTCTCCGTCTTAAAGTGATCCAGCTGCTTCGTGGAGCCGAATAACAGCGTCTCAATCACCTGACTGGGTGTATTGACAGAATCGTAAGAGCAGAATCTCTGATGGAATTGAGGATAACCTTTATGCTCAGCCTGCAGCTCTGCAATCAGTTCATCAACCGTATCCGCCTTCGGAAGCTCCAGTGTATCAAGATCCAGGTAAAGGCCTCTGCCGTTCTTATATTCCTCTCTGTCATAGGTAAACAGAATCATCTTACGTTTGGTTACACCGTAGTCGAACATAATACTGGAGTAATCGGTAACAAGGACATCACTGGCATTTAAGAAATCATAGGTTTCATATTTTGCCGGGAATTCCTTGATATGCTTAAAGCCACTGTAATCCATCTGATTTTTTACAAATGGATGCAGCTTTACATAGAATACCTGGTTGTCGGTCAGCTTGTTGTCGATATTCACAAAATATAAGCCCAGCATATCCAGCTGCTTCCCGGTCTCCTTCTTGTGCAATAAGCCTCTCCAGGTAGGCATATAAACGATAACCTGTTTATCATCAAGCTTTAATTCCTGACGGATCTGATGATATCTGTTCTTATGGAAGAAGGCAGAGTTTCTGGGATACCCGGAAATGAGTGCCGTTCCCGGATAGATATCCTTAATCATATAGTCCGTCATGAAGACTTCCTTCGAAAAATCATTCTGGTATAACAGATAATCCGCAATCAGGAAATTCCTTTGTACGTTACCAAGTGCATATTCACGCATGGGTACAATTCTTCCCATCGCCTTTAACGGGGTTCCATGCCAGGTGTTCAGATATACCTGCTCCTTCTTTTTGATATAATATGGCGGGAAGCTGGTATCGGTAACCAGGTATTTTGCAGATGCAAGAGCCTTGGCATATTCCTTTGAACGGATATCAATCATTGTAACATGATCGAGTCCGTAATTCTCCAGAAGCCTCCTATACTGCTCCATGTAATCCTTCTCCATTGCAAGAAAAACCCGGTATTCCTTATAAGGTTCATTCTTTAATTCCTGGATCAGTGCAAAGATATTACCTGCAATATCCTCGCCATGCTTGGATTCAAACAGGATATCCTTCGGATTAACCGAAAGCTTTTCATACATTTTCGTATAATATACGGAGCCGCCCTGCATCATGATTTTAACGATCGGAAGCTTCTTCTTGATTAATTCAAAACGGTTTTTACTCTTTTTAAATTTCTTAAATCTCTTCTTCCATTTCTTTTGATTCTCCTTTAGATTCATAAAGGCTCTCATGATAAATTCCGGTGTAATCTCGCGGATTCTTGTCAGACGGATCATTTTCTTCTCGTTCGTATAGAGCTTTAACTTGCCTTTTAAAGCACCGGAGGAGTATTTCAGATAATGGTTGTTATGCCAATTGGGGAATTCCTTATCCAGAAATTCCTGTGTCTTTTTTATAATTCTGATTTTAATGTCAAGCTTGCCTTTGTTGCTTCCTTTAAATAATGCTCCGTAACGGTAAAGGAAATGTCTGGTGCAGATATATTCCAGCTCATCATAATAAGTTTCCATATAACCGTGCTTCTTCATAAAGTCTATCACTAATTGGAAGGCCTTAACGATATCCAGCGTCTGCTCGGAGAAGCTGTTTAAAAAGCCTCCCTGGGTAGTTCTGCGGTAGTTGTACAAAGGCTCTTCCACAACACCGATACTCTCAGCCTTGCAGCAGGCCTCAAATACCAGAACCAGATCTTCAAAGCGCATCTTTTCAGGGAACTCCAATCCCTCCAGGATATGTCTGCGAAACAGTTTATCCCAGGGGAACGGTGATACATGTGCCAATTCATATTTATTCTCAGACAGCTTAAAATTCGTGTTAATCAGGAAGGTACCGGTGATTTCCTTCTCCATCTCGCCAATGTGCTCACGTTCAAAAACATTGTATCTTCCGCAGACAACGATGTCATTACCGTCTCTCATAGCCTTCTGATACAGCTTTTCGCACATTTCCTTCTCTATGAAGTCATCGCTGTCCACGAACAGGATAAATTCACCGCTTGCCTGTGCAAGACCATAATTTCTTGCATGGCTTACTCCGTGGTTTTCCGTTGAAAAAACCTTCATTCTGTCTGAGTATCTGCTCTGATAATCCTCAAGGATCTTCAAGCTGTTATCCGTACTGCCGTCATTCACTGCGATAATCTCAATCTCCGGCAGGGTTTGGTGAACGACGCTTTCCAGACAAGCTGTCAGATAGCGCTCCACATTATATACGGGCATGATAATGCTTATTTTATAATTTGAATTTTCCACTTAGCATTCCCTCCAAAATACATTTACAACATTACTTAATAATCTACCTGACCGCCGTCTCCTCTTGAAAAATATGTAGATATAAGCGCTCTGCTGATTTTCCATCAAGATATCGGTAATTATTCCTTTTAAATGTCTTAATTTTATCTATATCAAATTGATCCTTCGATAATAAATCAATGATTATCTTCGTATCAGTTATTATCGGGCCGGGTACATACTCTTCATAAGGTCTGTAAAAGCCTCTGCCATGATCTGAAAATTCGTCCAAATCATAGGCATAGAATATCATCGGCTTCTCCATCAGACAATATTCAAAAATGATGGAGGAATAATCCGTAATTAAGTAATCAGACACCAGAAGCAGTGTGTTGATGTCTGAATAAGATGACATGGAAATCACCCGGTCCTGCAAAGCATTTAAGCTTCCCTTCTTTTTATAGGACTCCACGACAAAGGGATGCAGGCGGAGCATAATAACATAATCCTTTGGCAGCTGTTTATTTAGCAGCTCCGTATCCAGGACAAGACTGGGGTCATCCTTTTCCTGGTCCCGGAAGGTTGGAGCATATAGTACCAGTTTCTTTCCCTTTAGCTGTGGATGCTGCTGATAGAATTTCTGTTTACGTTCTTCCATCTTATGATGATCAAAAAATAGATCCGTACGCGGAAGTCCTTCTATGAAAACCTTATCTAACGACACTCCGAAGGCTCCGGCATAATCCTCGTAGGTTCCCTCGGAATTTACAATCAGATGGGTGATATTACTGTTAGCCCGTTGCTCAAGTTTCTTAAGTTTACCGGTATTTACATCCTGTCCAAATCTTTTGATGGTGCCTGTCCCATGCCAAAGCTGTATGATTCGAACGCTTTTCGAAAATTTCAAGTAAGCCATCGGCAAAAAAACGTTATCCAGTAAGACAAACTGCGAGGTTGCAAGATGATAAGGCTTAACAATAAAAAAAGACACTTTTCCCTTTATGATGTTTAAGTTCTTCACCATATTCCGGTCTGCCTTTTTTATAAACTCAAAGGTATAGCCTTCTTCATGTTCCATCAGATATTCTACCAAGACGCCGACATTGCCTTCCCTGCTGCCATCATGTGTCATAATACCGAATACCTTCTTCGGCTTAATAGGACAGAACAATCGAAACATATAATAAAATCCTGCAAAGATAATATAACCGATGATTTTCAAACCCTAACCTCCGTGATGTTTAACAACATCAGAAAAAAATCTAAAAGCACCTATCCTACCTGGCGGTTTATAAGAATTATATTATATTAAATCTCTTAGAAAATGATTATTCCAGATTTATGGTGCGGTATGGGATAGTATCAGGTCTACCACCTTTTTCGATGCCTCTCCGCAATCCGCATGATTATATTTGGCTGTAAATGCTTGGTATTTTACTTCGTATTGCCGGTTATCATAATGTAGTATCTCCTCAGTCAGCTGCTCTGTGGTCAGCACAATCGGGCCGGGAGCTTCTTTCATAAAATCAAAATAAAAGCCCCTCAGATTATCCTTATACTGCTCGAGATCATAAGTAAAAAATAACATCGGCCTGCCCAACAGGCTATAATCAAACATAACGGAAGAGTAATCGGTAATTAATATATCTGAAACCAGATACAGCTCTGCTATATCATAAGAAGCTTCAAAGGAATATAGGAAATTCCTGTATTTGCTGATATCCAGCTGTTCTCCGACAAGATAATGTGCTTTTACGAGAATGCAGTATTTCGAAGATAACTTTTCTTTCAAATAATCAAAATCAATCTGGGAACTGAACTTATATTTCAGATGACTGTAATGCTCATTATCCCTCCAGGTTGGAGCATAAAGGATCAGCTTCTTATCAGGCGGAAGTTGAAACTTATTTTTTATAGCCGTAATGGCATCCGTATTATTTATATGGAACAAGATATCATTTCTGGGATATCCGATTTCCAAAATCTCTTTCTCAAAAGCAAAAGCCCTGCGAAATATCGCAGTGGAATAAGAATTCTGGGATATCAGATAATCCCAGGTTTTTGCGTTGGAAGCAAATTTCTTCTTATAATCCTCTAAGCTCTTTTCCCCTTCCATGGTAACTTGAGTAAGATCCAAAGCAAGCCTTTTTAGCGGTGTTCCATGCCAGGTCTGAATATAAATCGTATTCTTTCTCTTTCTTAGGTATGTAGGCATTCTGGTATCACTTACCCAAAAGCCTGCTTTCGAAAACAAATAAAAGTAGTTAAAGCTGATTCTTTTTACCTTTTTTACATTTCCGGGCAGCTGTATCGTCGTATCTTCCAGTATAAAATAGCATTGGTATACCTTATCCAGTCCTCGTGCAACCATTTCTTCATAAATAAATCTTGGATTGCCGGAGTAATTCCGGCCAAGATTGCTTTCAAAAAGAATGATTTTCTGATCCGCCTTATTCATCAGGATAAACAAATGGTAGAGCAAAAGGATCGGTAATTTAACAGCTTTTTTGATTATCTTTTTCATAAAGATTCTACCCGTATCTTTCTCAGAGTCAGACCTTATTTTCTATCAACCTTCATATTTAAATCTGTTTTGATTTTCGTTGTTGAAATACCTTCCGTTCTGGGGAGATAAACTACCTCGCAGTAATCCTTCAGGAAATCGAACTTACCTTCCCAGTCATCACCCATGACAAAAACATCAATCTGATTATTTACTACATCATCGATTTTCTGCTCCCAGGTATATTCAGGAATTACTTCATCCACGTATTTAATTGCTTCCAGAATAATCTTTCTGTCTTCATAAGGATAATATGCTTTCTTATTCTTGATAGCATTGAATTCATCCGAGGATAGAACTACTACGAGATAATCTCCCTGTGCTTTTGCTCTCCGAAGCAGATTGATATGCCCCACATGAAGTAAATCAAAGGTTCCGTAAGTAATTACTCTCTTCATAATTTTCCTCCATTCCAATGACCAGCAATCTTCTTTGACCTGGCAATCGGTTTTATCTATTTTATTTTCATTTCATAAATATCACAGACGTCATTCACTTCACCCTGTGCAATCAGAGTACCTTTTTCCAATAAAATTGCTTTATTACAGATTGTTTTAACCTGTTCGATATTATGAGATACGAATAATACGGTTACACCGGTCTTGAACATGGACTTAATCTTCTTCTCCGACTTTTTACGAAATTTTGCATCACCTACCGCAAAAACCTCATCCAGGATTAAGATATCCGGCTCTACGATAGTCGCGATGGAAAAGCCTAATCTGGATTTCATACCGGAGGAATAATTCTTAACCGGAACATTGATAAAATCCCCAAGCTCGGAGAATTCAACTATTTCGTTAAATTTCTCTTTAATGAAATCCTTGGAATAGCCAAGAACCGCTCCATATAAATAGATATTCTCAGCACCGGTATACTGCAGGTCAAAGCCGGCACCCAGCTCAAGCAGAGGAGCAATACGTCCTTTGGTGGATGCGTTTCCTTCTGTCGCCTTCATGACTCCTGCAATCACCTTTAACAAGGTACTCTTGCCAGCACCGTTCAATCCCAGGATACCCACACGGTCACCCTGCTCCACGGAAAAACTGACATCCCTAAGAGCCCAAAACTGTTTATAATTCATCTGATGTTTAATCTTCTTTATTACAAATTCCTTTAAGTTGTCCACTTTCTCGCTGCTCATCAGAAATCGCACACCGAGGCGGTCAACCTTTATCACAACTTTACCCATTTTACCTCCATTAACCGAATAACGGCATGTCTATGTTTTTGATCAGCCTGTCCGCTTTATCAAAAAACATACTCCTCTTCCTTTTAGATATTCAGGATAAATTCATCCTGCTTCTTATAAAACATCCAAATACCAATAATCAGTGCGATTACGCTAAATAAACTGGAGTATACAAGTGCGCCCCTATCTAAGGGTATACCGTATATAACAGTATTTCTGAAGTTTACTATAACCGAATAAAGCGGGTTACATGTCAGTATCCAGCCGTAACCAGTCTTGATTACTCTGGTTGGATCATAGAAGATTGCGGAGCAGTACATGATCAACATCAAAATAACACCCCATAAGTATTCCATATCCCTGAAGAATACTGCAAGTGTCGCCAAAATTAGTCCAATGCCAAGAACCATTACAAACAGAATTAGTAACGGTACAATTGCTTCCAACAGATAGATGGTAGGTCTAATTTTTAAAACAATTGCAACACCCACCAATACAATCAACGAAATCAGAAAGGTTACAAACTGGGATAGTATGGAAGACAGGGGATAAATGTACTTGGGTACATACACCTTTTTAATCATCTGCCCGTTGGTCCGAATTGATTTCATTGCTGATTTAGTTGCATTGGAAAAATAAGCATACAGCAGACGTCCTGTTAATACATAGATTGGGAATGCATTGTCTTTCCTTCCGTAAAAATTTTCAAATACCATGGTTAATACCAACATCGTAAGTAAAGGTTCCAGTAAGGTCCAAAGAATACCCAGGTAGGACCTTCTGTATTTTAATTTAATTTCTTTCACTACCAGTTCTGATAGTAAAAATTTATACTTATTAAAGTTCTTAATAATCTGTTTCATCGAAATCCCCTTTATTATTTAAAAACAGCTTCAACTACCCGCTTGGAGGCGTTACCGTCTTCCCAGGAGTTATATTTGTCATAGAAGACATCATACTTCTGACGATATTTCTGTTCAATTTGATTAATGTTATTAACAGCCGTAACAATCTCTTCGGAGGTGAACAGCATCGGTCCCGGCAGTTCTTCCTCAATATCAATATAGAAGCCACGCAGAACATCCCTGTATTTCTCAAGGTCATAAGTATAGAACAGCATAGGTCTCTTTAAATTCGCATAATCAAAGAATACAGAAGAGTAGTCCGTGATTAAAATATCAGAAATCAGGTATAGTTCTGAAATGTCGTCATATTTACTGCAGTTATATGCAAAGCCCTCTAATCCGGTAACATCAAGTGAATCCGCAATAAAGTAGTGGGTACGCAGAATTATTACATACTCATTACCAAGTTTCTCTTTTAATAATCTCAAATCCAGTTTCAGTGAAAATTTATATCTGCCCTTCGTATAAAACTCATCATCTCTCCAGGTAGGAGCATAGAGAATCGTTTTCTTATCCTTGGGAATGCCAAGCTTTTTCTTGATTTGATCAGCAATCTCATCCTTATTCGGATCATGCAGGATATCATTTCTCGGATAGCCGGTATCCAACATCGTCTTATTAAACATAAAGCATCTTCTGAAGGTATCACTGGAGAACTGATTTGCTGCAATCAGGTAATCCCAGGCTCTGGACTGATTATAAAACTGATCCTTATATCTTGGTGAAGCAGAGCTGATATCTCCCTGGTCAAACACAAGCTTTTTCAAAGGTGTACCATGCCAGGTCTCCAAAAATACTGTT
>Ga0207800_1000366_pt1 | contig 13186 bp, 13 predicted proteins | sample LuqExpMetageno11_FD_187769 | JGI IMG/M metagenome (GOLD analysis project Ga0207800, IMG submission 187769) | Tropical forest soil microbial communities from Luquillo Experimental Forest, Puerto Rico - Sample 11 (SPAdes) | ecosystem: Environmental > Terrestrial > Soil > Tropical forest ...
TGGATTCGTGAGATCCGAGCAAAGAAGACTTGATGATTTCTAACTACCAGAACAACCGGGCGGGCGGCCCGAAGCATACCCCATCCTTTAGGGTGGGGTGGCCGCCAGCAATTTGATTTTTTAAAATTATTAATCCACATTTTCGTTAATACATGGTTTTTGACTAAAAACCATGTATTAAAAATTAAAATTTACGGAATTTTTGCATATTGTTCACTTTACAGGGTTCTGGTGCAAAAAATTTCTTTTCGTACTTTGAGGCTATAATTGGTACCTTTAAATACCATTTTTCTTAGTGATAAGAATGAGCAACTTCCCTAATTGTGAATGTTTTCACTGATTTTATAAAATAACCAAATTTTTTTGCACCAGAACCTTAATTGTTTTCTGAAGATTTCTACAGAGCCTAGTCTACGCTTAATAAACGTTTAACTAAAAACACCATACTTAATACCCTCCTCTATGACTTTATTTATTTAAGAGAAACCAAATTTTCTTCCATAATCTGGGTATTTTAATACAAACGCTTGAGTAATTAATAATGAATCATTTGACGTATTATTTGAATAGTTCTCTGAAACAAACAGACAAATGTCATCAAAAACATAATCGGGTACTGATAATCAAATCATGGCAAATAATACCTCCCCTTATCAATTAAATAGAATAACTGAGTATATAAGCATTTACATATGGCAATAAATATAAAAAGCAGATATAAATATAAGTAAAAATGTCCGTTGCAAAACTCTCAGAATGGGTGTTTTTCTAAACTCCCAGTTGACTTAAGGTTCATGTCCAGAGACCTTCCGCAGTAAATTTGATTTAAATCTTCTGACATAGTCCAGTAAAAATATGGAATTCCTCAGGAGTTTCATTGAGTGTTACTGCAGGAGGTCTGTGGACATGAACATTAAGGAACAGCAGTTCTTAAGGCCAATGGATAATCAGGATCCATATCTATATCGATATATAATGCGGAATCACTTTCGCTAAAATCTTTAGAAATAATTCGGGTCTCTATAATACTGTTGTCTAATGTAACTTCAATATATGTTCCTGCTGCCAATGTAATTGGAAATTGGCTTTCCATAATATTTTCTTTTGGAGCTAAAATATACGATTTATTAAATGTAGAGACGTTTTTTGAGTTAAAGGCTTCTATAGAAACTTCATGGCTTTTATTGTCCCAATTGTTTATGAAATAAGACTGTGAGGGATTATTTGTGGATTTAATGCTACCTTGTGAGGAATTATTCATGAGTTTGATATTATTATGTGTACCAGATAATGCTAAAGCACCCAACATTATCAACAAAAGAGCTCCAACTAAGATGACTGCATGTTTCGTGTTGTTTCTCACAGCTATGCCTCGGATTTATCGAGTTTTAATTCAGTTTGACAAACACATTTGAAATCTAAGAAGTTATTTAGAAACGTTCTTTATAAATTTACTTATAAATAAACGAATTAGCTTTTGGGTTTGAATCTGCAATTTTTCGGTGATTTTAGAATGGTATGTTTCAAGTGCATTATTTAGACAAACTTTAAAACAAAAAGTGTAAAAATAGGGATCCGGGAAACAGTTGATACTCAATAATCCAATTGATGACTTCATGTTTATTATTAAATGATTTTTCGAAGGTCTTCGAGTTATCATACACGCAACATCTAAAAATAGTTGAAACTGTTATATACGATATCGAACAAATTAAAACACATGAATAATCAAATGAAAATTAAAATGAATGTAAGAGAACAATTTTGGAAATTAAAGGTTGCGGCTCGTAGAAAATATATAGGTTTGTTTGGATCTTTTGCTGATTATAAATATTTAGATCAAAATGTGCCAATTTCAAAACTTGTTAGTCATGGTAACTATATGCAATATTTAACAGAAATTGGAAACAACAAAGGGCTAAAAATTCTTGAAATTGGCAGTCGTGAAGTAACAGGTAGATCAGACGCTCGTCAGAGATTTTCAAATGCTCATTATGTTGGGTTTGACTATTATTCTGGATCTAATGTTGATATTGTTGGGGATGCTCATAAACTATCACATTATTTTAGGAAGGAAGAATTCGACATCATTTATTCAAGTGCTGTTTTTGAGCATTTTGCAATGCCATGGCTAGTAGCAACAGAAATAGCTAAAATACTAAAGATTAATGGAATAATTTTTATTGAAACGCATTTTTCTTTCTCTTCTCATGAACGACCTTGGCATTTTTTCCAATTTAGTGACATGGCGCTTAGAGTGTTATTCTCGCAAGCTTTAGGATTTGAGTGTATAGAAGCAGGTGCATCTAATCCAATTATCGGAAGGTTTTCATCACTCGCAGATGATTATCTTAAATTTCAACCAGTACATGGTCTATATTGTCATAGTGAATTTCTCGGTCGCAAAATTAGAAACGTTGATGATTTTGAATGGAACAATGTCTCTTTAGATGAAGTTGTAGAAGGGACTGAATATCCTTTACCAAAGAGTTAATGAAAAAACTATATAAAAAAATGCTTGATTTTAAAATAAGTATGTTTTCTCTCCCCACTCCGAGCCCTGGCGTGGATCTGTTTGAGTATGTTGGCATGGAGTGTGACATTTGCCGAGAAAAACTCGTTAAATCTGGTTCCATTGCAAAAAATCTGGCTATTTTACAAAATCACTGAAAAACTTCACAATTAGGGGAATTAATCAATTATATCAACCAAAGAATAGTACATAAAGGCACCAATTATAGCCTTAAAGTGAGAGAAGAAAATTTTTGCAACGGAACCAAAAATAGGACTTACGCACTTAGGGAACAAAACCAATTATAGTAGAAATTGTGGATTAAAATCATATATTAGTTAGTAAACGGTCTGATGCTGTTGATTTTTCAGTTTAACCGCGTAAGTCTTATTAAAGTTAAAATTTCAAAAGTAAAACTAAGGTAATTAATAAAATTGCATAACCTGCAGCTAATGCCAATATGACAATTGCAATAGTTTCAAGGATTGTGGCTACTGTGGCTTTCCATATGCTCACATTGTGTACTATCATGCCACCGACAATGTAGATATATAACAAATAAATTGTAAAAATCCAGCCGAGAATTGGGATGAAGGTTAATATACTTACAGCCGTTGCATAAGATGTGAACCTTAAGGTAACTTCATAGTTTCCTGCTCCTCCAAGGATTTTATAAATTACATGGAGTATTTTAGCTCCTATACGGAGAAAAATGATACCAAAAATGGGTACTATAATCACGGATAAAATTGTATAATCCTCATAATCATAATATGGTGCTCCAATGAATTCATTCATATTTGCCAAAACAAAAATTATAAAGAATAAGATTAACTGTCCAAGACTGGATACTGCTTGAGCAATTATATCCTTATACCCAATTTTAAATATCATTAAACCAATAAACGCATTTAGAAGCCCGAATATGATCAGACTAATTGTTGCAAAGGTTAGCGGGTCACTATATCCTCTTATCGTGGGCATTGTCCTGAAAAAATCAGTGGGGTTTGACATTATTTCTTTCCAGGTTTTGACGTAATTTATAACAATCATTTGTTTTCTCACTATATTCCTACCCACGTCTTTATTTTCTTTTAAAATTTTATCGGCAGTGTGCCTTAATTTCTGTAAAATTAGAAATCTTAATAAGTTTGCAGTTTGAAAATTCAGTAGCAAGAGACTGAATTTCATACAATATGCAAAAATTAATTCAGTTGCAAAAATGTTCTTATCGCACTTTGAGGCTATAATTGGTACATTTATGTACTATCTTTTTGGATAATAAGAATAACTAATTTTCCTAAATTGTAAAGTTTTTCAGTGATTTTGCATCATAGTCATATTTTTTGCAGCAGAATCAAAATTTTTATAAAACTATGTTAAATCGGTATCTACAGACCCCGAAAAAAGTTCCTATGTGTTTCTCTAGTTTTTTTGCATTTGATTATACACTCATCGAAGGAAAAAATTTTGTATTCTGATTAGGATAGCGACTTTTTCCTGTTATTGATCATGATTATTCTCGTCAGACCCTAAAATCCGTTCCATAGTCTTTTGAATGAATCTTTACTAATTCGCATAGCTCTGATTAACTGATATCGAAATTTTTTTTCAAGTAAACAAAATTAGATAAAATTTGAAGAAAATTCTTGACTTTTGGATACTTACATTAATCCCCAATTTCTAGTAATAAGCTCAAAAGGTATATTTCTATTGTAATATTTTGGCGTAGCCTCCAATAATTGTTATTATGGGACAACATTCGCTTAAATTCCCCCTTATAAAAATTCCCTATTCTATGAACCTCTTTTCTATGCCCCTCATTTCTTATATTCTAATAGAGTTAATCCCAAAACTCAAAATCACTTTTTTAAATCTCAAGTTTGTAATTATTACTCGAACTTCTGATCATGAAAAGAGTTCTAAAAATCTACTAATCTGAAAATAAAGTTAGTTTGGGATGACCTCATATTTTCGCAACGGAACTGAATTTACTTAGTAAATTCTAATAATGCATATATTCCATTGATTGTATGGGATAATATTATAAATTTGCTAAAATTTTTTTTTGGTAGTTGGGGCATTTCAGATGCATTGAAATTGACCTATCTTTTAAACTACAGACTACTTTTAATAGTCATTAGAACTCAAGTTATAAATATAAATGAAATGTGAAGTTTATAAAAAACAAGATAACACATAATTATTTTGAGATCTCAAAGTTATAATTACTTGTTACCATTATCTGATCATGCTTGATCCTATTAATGGTAATATCTCATTGCTACTCCTTTGTTTCTATAAAAAAGTTAATAATTATATTATACCGTTTACTTGAATTAACAAATATCTCATTTATTTTTACATTTAAAAGTTGACTTTAACTTGCCCCCAAAATATTTGTTTTTTTTTATTTATTAGCAATGTCACGTGATAATTATATCCTTATCATACAGTCTTTTATTTTTTAGCAACGGGTCAATCTCTATAATGGTTGTAGGTTCATTATGGGATGGCTAAGATTTAGGTAAGTAAGTTGGTTAATTAAAAGTCCAATTTATCTATTTCTTACCGAAAATTACGCTTATATTAAAAGGAGTAAAAGATAGGGGTATAGAATAAATGATTAACAAAAAAATTCTTTTAAGCTTGCTCACAATAGGTCTTCTTGCATGTGTTGCGAGTGCTGGCACATGGGCATATTTCAAAGACAGTGTTACCAGCAGCGGTAATGTAATACAAACTGCAACGTTAACATCGGAATATTCAATTAATGGAGGATCTAGTTGGACTCCATTCAGTGGAGAATCTGAAGTATTTGGGCCATTTGCTGCATTTAATATAGTTCCTGATAGCACAGAATATACAGTTCAATCAATAGGAATTCACAACTTGGGCAATACTAGTGCGTCCGTAGATGCAGTAGTAACTCCTGGCGGTACTTATGATTCAGTGCCAGATCTGGTTATTAAAGTTGGTAGCTACACAATATATCAAAATGGGGACTTTGTTGGTACACTATCTTTTAATCTCGGCACTACGCATGTAGCTGGAGCTGACCCTGTAGATGCAAGCATTAAATACATATATACTAATAACGGTAACCAAAACGGCAATGAGACTAAAAGTATTCCCTTTGATTTGAAGATTTCAGAAACAGCAATACACACCTAAATTAGTTTGATAGGCTATATAATAGCCTATCCAAAAACATTTTTATTTAGCTAATAACTTTCAGTTTATATATCCATCATATGGGTATATAGCCTTTCCATAATAAGATCTGTAATCTATCCTGAAGATATGGCTTTTTTCACATTTGTATTATTTTTCTGCTCATAATATCCATTTTGTTAACTTAAATATTGCTGTCATAAAGGAGTTTAATTATTGAGCCTATCCAAAAACACTAAATTGCTTCTCTGAATCCTATATTCCTAATAATCAATCAAGTTTCGGATCATGAAAACAATCCTGAAAAATTCTTGATGATTAAGAATTAAATGACTTTTGGGACATGCTCATTAAGAGCTCAATATATCGTTAATAAGATATTTTATATGTACAGAAAATCCTTAGTAGATTCGTAATAATATATAAGGTTTTTCTAAGAACAGTCTAATATTCTCTAAAATACTAAGATATGGTACTAAATAAAAATCACTTTTTATTAAAAAACAAATCTACTTATTTATCTGTGGCTAAACATTATTTTATTATATGCTCAATCAAAATAAAATTGATTAAATTAAATTTTTAATATCTTTGTTTAAGCAGCTATTCCAGTACTCTGCTATTGATTTGTAATTAAATGTCTTTTTTATAAATATGTATAAATTTTTATAACAATCAATTACTATAAGTTAATTTTTCAAATTTGGTTTCAAAAAATATTAATCATGTTATTAAAAAAACTTTATATATTCAAGATAAAGTAGTACCCATTGGGGTACTATGAGTGGAAGTGAAAATTATACAAATAATCCGTATGTTAGTGTACAAACACAGCAACAGTTATCCAAGAGTGATATTTTTGGAGTCCTTCAGAATGAAAGGAGAAGATATGTTTTAGAAATTCTTCGCGAGAAGGGAGAACAGAGCGTACGCTCATTATCTGAAGAGATTGCTTGCCTAGAATCTGGAGTTAAAGAGCCCAAGAGCAATTTTAGAAAAAGCGTATACTCTTCACTACATCAGACTCATATACCAAAAATGGAGAGCCTGAAAATAATCACTTACAATAGAAGTACAGATACTGTAGAGCTTCTTCCTATATCTCATGACTTTGACATTTATATTGAAACGGTCAAAAAAGGCGATATTCCGTGGAGTCAATTTTACTTTGGGTTAAGTATGCTTGCTGGTGCTGGTAGTCTTGCAATCTTTACAGAATTAATTAAGTGGGTTACAAGCTCTCAGTGGATGCTTTTTACAAATACTGTCTTCATAATCTGCTCATTAGCCCATGTGTACTATAGTGGAATACGCAAAAATAGCTAATTTTATCTGCTTACAATTGGGGGAGTGGCACATGATAGTTAAAGCTAGTTACATGAATACAATCTTAGCATTTTTTGTATTACTTTTATTTTGTCTAGTTTTTCCATTCTTTGTAGGATCTACAAAAACTTTTATTGTGCTTTCTGGCAGCATGATGCCTATGATGATGCCTGGAGATATGATCATCACACATACAATTAATCCAGAAGATCTCAAAGTTGGTGATGTAATTGCTTTTCAAGATCCCTATGGGGCCTCCAATATAGTGACTCACAGAATTGTATCTATAGATGATAGTTCTGGATCTCGAATTTTTCAGACAAAAGGTGACGCAAATGGCAGCCCAGATGTCTTTTCAGTACCTGCATCAACTGTTATAGGTAAACTGGTGTTTGTATTACCCTTAGTTGGTTATTTGCCAGGTTTTCTAAAAGATAATCCTATTGTCTATGTTCTTGCAATTATAGTGCCTGTTTTATTGCTTATCTCTAGTGAAATACAAAACATAATAGATTATAGTAATTCTATTCGGGTTAGAAAAATTGAAAAGTTGAATAAAAAAGCATTCAGAAAGACTCTATATATAATAAAAGAACACAAACTGGCCAAAATTATACTTATAAGTAGTATTGTTCTTTCCTGTTTAGTTATACCTACTACAAAAGTAAATGACAAGACAATTATAGAGCAGGATGGTACAATTCACAATTCAGGTTATTTTTCAATTGTCTATATATCTACAAATAATGATTACACAAAACATTGGTATGGTGTAGTCACATCCTCTAAGGAGACATTGGTAGAAAAATCTGAAAGTACAGGTGATAAAGTAATCTTAGTACCATATATTCTTCCAGTTTACTGGTTGTTAACGATGGCAAGGATAAATCCATCTCTTCCAATAATTGCAGAGGTATGTTTGTATACACTACTAATTACATTTATAACTGTACCTTTATGGTATCAAAAGATAACTATTGGGAAAAAATACCAGAAAATTAAAAGAGTTGGGGGGATAACATGGAAAATCTAATGATATTAAAATTAAAAAATACATTGCGAAAAAATTGGATAATATTTTTCGCGATATTTGTGTTATTATTTACATTTTTCAGTTACCAGATATATTTCAGATATGTTAATCCTTCTTTTGAGAATAAAAATATAACAGTTTCATCATACACACAATACGGTAATTATTCATATTTTACAAAAATATCAGGGCAAAATCCAATTTACTTAACTGGAACAATACTGGGTATGAATGAGTCAGTATATTATTTTGCCACTTCACCAATACCTGATTTTTCATTCGTTTACAGGATCAATGCTTCTGATTCTGTAAACATAATAGCAACGCCAAAAGTATCAATTATAGCAATGTGCAAGAATAAAGATAATCAGGATCCTAAGATTTTGTGGCAGAAAGAGTTTCCAGTAACACCAACAAGTTCAACTGGCCCATTCATCGTTAAAAATAGAGATGGCTCTGACAATTTTACATATAGATTCACATTCAACGCAGCTGCAATTAAAAATAACGTAGAAAACACACATTATAAATTAGATTATTCTCCTATGCATTCAAGTACATTTTCTACATCTAATATGGAATATGAGGTTAAAACACTCGTAGCTTATAATGGTGTCATAAATGGAAAAGAAGTAGAAAATACGACAAGCTTTGTCTTACCAATGACGATGACAAACTCATATTATGAATTAGCAGATAATACATCCACAAATATAACCAATTATGATAATGAAACTATTAGTGTGCAGAATCCCTTTACAGTCTCAACTTTAAAATATTCACTGGCATCTATACTAATCAGCATAATTGCTATAATTGGAATTATATATTGTAGAGCAAAATATAATCCAGATCCAGTTCACATAGCTAAACTTGAGCAGGAAAAGATGCATGCTAGATTTAGAGAATTCATCAGTGAAGGCAAATTGCCAGAGAACAGAAATTCTCTTATGTCTCTCAAGATTGCATCTTTACAGGAGCTTATAAATGCAGCAGTCGATATGAATGAAAGAGTGATATATGACTCAAGTGAGAATATTCACTTTGCAATTCATAATGGAGTATTATATTACTTTACCAAAATAAATCTTATTAATGAAGCTAAGAATGAAGATATAAATGGCAGATTACCTCATGCTACAACATTTTCTACTTCACTTATTGAACCAGCATTTAAAGATCATTAGACTTTACCCTTGGTTCCAGAAATAATGAATTAGTTTGATAAAATACCCCGCAGCAAGCTGCGGGGATAAGAATTTTCACAAAGACTTTTTTAAACTGATTTATTTAGATTTAAACTTGTCTTTGTATCATAGATACTTATATTTCGGTTCCATTGCAAAAATATTTGTAACTATTTAGCCTATCAAAGCATGTCTAATGATATTGATTCTAGTGAAAGCGAGAAAATCCAAGAAATGACATATAGGAGAGGAAGAAACACAATCAATCGCCAACAGTTCAAGAAAATCAATTTACAGAAATATATCTATTGAATTTTAATAAAGATAGTTATTAATTCTGTTTTACATAGGCTGAATAGTTACAAATATTTTTCTCGTACTTTAAGACTATAATTTGTACTCTTATGTGATATTTTTTCGATTATAAAAATAATTAACTTTTCTAATTGTGAAGTTTTTTATTTGTTTTGTAAAAAAATATTTTGCAACGGGACCTATATTTACGGTGAAGTTGTTAATGTAAATATTAAATCAAACTTTAGTTCTTTATTTTCGTATTGGTTTTGATTTACATTAGCGTCGCCAAATGAATACATAAGACTAAGAGGCACTATTTCTCCTCCAGGAGGTATTTCACAAACGGGAACTGGAGCTGAAGTTACAGGCGCATAATTAATTCCGTTATTGTAGATTATTCCAGGTAAACCACCATCATAAAGTTTGATAATTATTCCAGATCCACTACCTAGAGTATCTACAGTTGGTCTAAGCTGAACATATAGTTTTCCTTTAACTGTACCAAAATTCTGAATTTGAATTGTTTTGATTAAGTGATAAGGAACAAATCCATTCTTTAATGCTTTGTCCGGTATTACATTAGTTATCTGGTTGCCACTAACTGTAGCTTTTCCATCAGGCGTAGCTTCTGTGTAATCAACCCAGAGATCTGTTGATCCTATACTAAGCTCATTTGCCTTACTAGTTACGATATCTTGGAAATAAGCCCAAGTTCCGATACTTGCACTCATAGCTAGCAATCCAATTATAAGTAAACTATGAATTATTTTCTTATTTATCGTCACAACATCATTCCAACTTAAATTAAGTTCAATTAAAAAATTTATACATATTGTGTCTATCAAAAAATCAATACTTCAGTTTGAGTAAGTAAGTTCTATTCAGATTATGGAACTAAATATAATGAGCCTATCCCAAAACTAAGTTTCTTTCTACATCAATAAAAATTTAAGAATTATTTCCCTAATCAGAAAATAGGTTGATTTTACAAATTCGAGATTTAAATATATGATTCTGAGTTTTGGGATAGGCTCAAAATTGAATGACTGTATTTTATTTCTTCTACTATAAAGTTTAGAGAATTTCGATAAACCTCTAATTTCAACAAATTGTTTATAAATCGTTTATAAATTACTTGCCAAAAATTGAGGTTTATCGAAATCCTCTTTATTATACAATTAAGTAAGTAAATTATGTCACATTCTACATAAAATTAGTGTATTCATAAAATTTATTAGCCAGTCTTCATGTCTAGAGACCTTCTGCAGTAAATTTGATTTAAATCTTCTGACTGTTACGTTGCAAAAAACATCTGCTAGGAACATAATAAAATAAAAAGGAAATCAAAGGTAGTGACATGCTATCTAATTCGTTTAAATGGAAGCATTTTGTAGGTGAAATTATTTTATTGAATGTCAGATGGTACTTAAAATATCCATTGAGCTATCGGAATTTAAAGGAAATGATGATAGAAAGAGGAATTCAAGTTGATCACAGTACGATAATGAGATGAGTACATCAATATTCTCCTGAAATAGAAAAGAAGATAAGAAGACACTTAAGACCAACTAATAACTCTTGGAGAGTTGATGAGACTTACATAAAAGTAAAAGGTAAATGGAAATATTTTTACCGAGCAGTTGACTCAAATGGAGATACAATTGACTTTATGTTAAGTGCAAAACGTAATAAAAAAGCTGCAAAGAGATTTTTCAAGAAAGCTTTGAGTTCGAATCATAATCAAATTCCAAGAGTAATAACAGTTGACAAAAATCCAGCTTATCCACCTGCTATAGATAAACTGAAAAATGATAAAATACGGTTCCGTTGCAAAAAATCTCAAAATAAGCATGTGAATCTATGGATTATGAACAAAAGTTAAAATATTCAAGAAGATGTATTATATTATAGAACTATTCCAAATAATTGATTAATATATTTAGCTTCATTAAAGCCAGAGTAATTTAAGTTCTTGATTTGTTCTTTTTTAATCATATTCATAGCTTCAATCCCTTTTAAAGTTTTATTAGCAGATTGAAAAGACTGAAATCCTAACATTGGATTAACTATTCGTTTAATGGATCTATGATCTTGTTCTATAATGTTATTCAAATATTTGATTTGTCGGATGCCTACGTTTATAGGTAGTATTTTAGGTTCCGTTGCAAAAAATCTCAGAATAAGTATGTAAATTTGTTCTGTTGCAAAAAATCTCAGAATGAGCAGTAAATCTATAGACAATGAACAAAGTCAAAACATCAAGGGGCAGGCATTCTACCTATGTGTTTCTAATACTTTTTTTATGTTTGATAATAGGTTTATCGAAAGAAACAAGCATATTCCTATATGGTTTGCAATAGTTGGGCTTGCACTTGCATAGGCAAAACTTGAATTTTCACTTTTGCAAGAAAGCCTCTTTTCAGGGGATTGTGCAAAAAATATCCAATACCTCTCTTTACTTTGATCTGCTTTTTATAATATATGTTTGAATATAATTGACTATGTCACTTGTAAAAAATGCGCCTAAAGCAGCGACGACTATTGTACCTAAAGGGAGAGTCTCGCTATGAAGTTAAAGTATACTAAGTTCCAAATTGCTTTGGAAACAGTAGGGCTTCTACTTTTAGTTGGGATGATTGTCTTTGTTTACACTCAGTGGAATCAAATTCCTCAACAAGTTCCTATGCATTACAATGCAATGGGTGAAATCGATAGCTCGGGAAGTAAATATGGAATCCTTTTTCTACCAGCCATTAGCATTTTGCTCTATGCATTCATAACTGTGGTATCTTTTTTTCCACAGATTTGGAATGTTCCTGTCCAAATAACAGATGAAAACAAAGAAATAGTGTACCTCAGTACTAAGGATCTACTTATATTCATAAAAGTTGAGATATTGGCGTCATTTTTTTATATAAATTATCATACTGTGACGGTACAGCCGTTGCCGATTGCTTTTTTACCCGTTTTTATGATAGTCATATTTGGCACAATAATATTCTTCGTTAGACGGATTATTCGATTAGGGAAGAGAAAAAAGCATCAAAGTATGTCCTAAATGTATGTCTTGCATTAATATACCCTAACTTCCAGCCTTTTTGGGATATTTTCATTTAGTAACACTTATTTAATCGATATCTACAGAACCAGAGAAAAGTGCCTATGTTTTTCTTATAGAGATTTTTGGGTTCCGTTGCAAATATAATTTTCTGTACTTTGGGGCTATTATTAATTCCTTCAAATATTATTTTAACCCTAATTTGATCACTCAAATTGCCTTATTGTGAAAGTTTTCAACGATTTTGTAAAATACTCTGATTTTTTGCAACGGAACCCAAAGACCTAATCCCACCACTTTCAGCGGACGAAGTGCTCAACCTTAAACAGGGTCTGTCAAAATGGACCAAGGTTATCATGTAAACATATATATTTTAAGAACGTTTATACAGTGTTATTAACTTTAAATAGTTTATAAAAGCATTCTTTAAGCTGACAAATTATCCATAGAACTCGAAATATCAAGGGGTTATCATGAAAGGCTCTGAAGTAAAAATGTTTGACGAAAACGACCATGTTTTTATTGAAATGTTAAGGGATCTTGGGATGTCAAGAAATGTTGCTATAACCATGGCATATCTTATGAATGTGGACGAAGCT
>Ga0207800_1000367_pt1 | contig 13185 bp, 12 predicted proteins | sample LuqExpMetageno11_FD_187769 | JGI IMG/M metagenome (GOLD analysis project Ga0207800, IMG submission 187769) | Tropical forest soil microbial communities from Luquillo Experimental Forest, Puerto Rico - Sample 11 (SPAdes) | ecosystem: Environmental > Terrestrial > Soil > Tropical forest ...
ATTTTCAATTTTATCAAGAAAAATATTACTTGGAATGTTATTTATTTCAGAATAATTTTGGGAAAATAGTATGATAGTACTTTGGTTGCTATTATCAGTTTTATCTCCAGTCAGATTCTCAAGTTTACCAGTATCCAAAAACTCGTCAATTGCCTCTACCCTTGCTTTCATTTTATCTATAGATTCATTTATTTTTGGGTTATTTATATTAGAAAAAGAGCCTAATCCTCTACTACAAATTAATACTAGTAGTAGTAAAAAAAATACAGTTACATAAGTAGCTATCTTCAACTCATGCGCCTCTTCTATCTGTAAATAAGCTGAAATATCAATTTATAAGATAAACATGCTTTCTAGAAAAATAACAAATATATAAGTATTCTTTTAAAATATAAAAATATTTTCTTTTGGAATAAGATGCTTACTAAAGATAGGTAAAGACCTTAAAAACAGTACAGTTTTAGATCTTATTCAGTGTGTACAAAAATCAGAAGGAATTACAAAAGATGAAATCCATAAATTGAAACAACGATATCGTCTAAAATTAGCAATTTGTTGAATCAAACTGAAGACCCTTGAGAAACCCCTGATTATCCTTATGAGAAGTAATTTGAACTACTTCAGGATGTAAGGCAAGGATTTATTGAGGTTACAACCTCAAAAATCTAACTGACGATAAAAAGGATGGCATTGACAAGAAGTTAGTAAAAATCAGTAATAAGAACAGTGCAGATACTGAATTAAAAAGGCTAAAAAATGAGATGAAAAAGAATTAAATATGAGATTCAGAAAAGGGTCTTAATTACTAGTAGGCCTCTGCTTCTAGCTTGCTCTAAAATTTCTGGTTATATTAACCAAAGTTTCTATTTTTGTGCTTCATTGATGCATAGTTTTTGCTATAAAACCTCTGCATAAGTAAAAAAGTAAATCCTGTATTTTAATAGCGAAGAAAAAAATATAGAATATAAAAAAAACAATTAATATTAAAATGTTGTTTGCTAAAAAAACCTTTTATTTGGTAATATTATTTGTTCAGAACCAATTTTTCATATAATTTATTTTAAATAAGTTTGGGAATAATTATATCTTGTAATTCCACAAGAATAAGAAAACAGATCCAACCCCAAGAGACTAAGAGAACAAACCCAAATGAACAGATAAAAACGGGGATCAATACAAATGGGAAATGGTCGGTAGGGTATGTGAATAAAGAATTGCTTGGAAGACGTTCTAATCCAAAGAATATATTGAGGAAATATTTTTGGATTACTGTATCGGGGGCTACAGTAAAAGGAATAAAAAGTCTTCCAGGCTTTTTCTAATCTTTTCGAAGTACTTTATTAGGAATTTCAATTATTTCAATTGACTTATGTATCGTCTAAAACACGAATCTTTATGCTTTTTTTATATATCATATTAAAAACATGAATATATCACGTCCGTTTACTATCGTTATTATAGTAATTTACTCAATAAATTATACTTTAAATTTGTGAATCAGTGAAAAAATTAACAATTAGGAAAGTTAATCTCTCTCATCGCCCAGAAAAATAGTACTTGAGGGTACCAATTATAAGCCTCAAAGTGCGAGAAAAAAATTTTGCAACACAACCCATTTTTTCCATTTGGGTTGACTGCAACTCCATCAGGAGAAGAGTCTAAGCCAGCAGAAATCGTGGCTGTAACCTTATTTGTTACTGTGTCAATGTAGATACACTTGAGCCAAAACTATTGGAAATATAAGCAAATGGCTTTGCACCTAATTATTTCACCAGCATTAAAAGAACAAGCCCTGTTATGCCAACAAATGCCGTACAGGTATAACCTCTTCGTGTTTCATTACGTTTCTTAACAAACTGTTGGGTTTTTAATGGGAAGCAAAGATAAAAAGTCGTAACCAATTGTAACTTGGTTACATACAATTAACAAAAATCTTAGCTTAAATCTTTTTTGATTTATTTATTATTAATTTCTTTTTTACAGCTACGACTAATCACGTTTTTCTATATTTTTAATTCAATAATTCAAAGAAGTTCAATCTTTTTGTTTTCAAGATTTCTTCTTTATTTTTAGGAGCTTTCTTTTTATTGTCTGGATGCCATGAGATCCATGCATTTTCTGCGATTTCATTCTTTCAATCGTATGTAACCCGGTTACAACAGGTTACGATGCTAAAACAAGCCTCACCTCTCGGTGCCCTGTATTCTTTTTGCTTAAAAACACATTTGGATACATTGCCGCAGCTTTTTTGAGAACATCCTGCTTTACTTTTCTTATATTCTGGATATTCTCATTAATCTTGCAGTTCTCTGGTAACTTGCATTTCAAAAAGCTGAAAATCTCAGGAGATGTCAGGTGGTCTTTTCCTGTTTCCTTCAAATGGTCTACAAGCGAGACAGCTCGTTTTTCAGTCTTGGTGGTTGGCTGAATCACAGGATCTATAGGGAGCTTAAAACTAGCTGCTGAATTTTTTACTTGCTCTTCTAGCCTGTCAATTTTCTGTGGCAGTGTTGGGGTTTCGGCTTTATCAGTACCATAATCGTCAAGCCCTAAAATCTGTTCTACTGCAGTAAGCCGCTTCAAAATTTGAAGTTCACTCGTTGCAATTGCATTATCCACAAAAACCTTTAAAAAAGACTGGACTTCAGGGTCTTTGAGTAAGGTAATTAATTGGCCTATTTTGTTATTCTGTACTGGGCAATCGAAAACTTTATACCTAAAGCTATCATTATTACAATTGATCATTGCTTTATTCCTCTTTTACGGGGATAAGGGGTTACAGTTGGTTCCTGTAACTCCTACAAATTATCTTTTCTAAAGACTAATGCTGTTTTATTATTTTAACTTGTTTTTAGTTTCTAAAGTTAGTTCTTTTCTGATAGAGGTTTATAGTTGTGAGCTGAATCCGGTAATTCAAAATGTAAAACCCAATCGGTCCAACGGAACTGTTTGTAGTATTAAACAACGGAACTGTTTGTAGTATTAAAGAGAACATTTTAATAGAATCAGAAATAGTTGCCTGATGCTATAGTATATTTAGTAACTCTAACCGAATCATCAACTGGCCCAATTACCTTGAAATTCCAGATCTCACCAGCTTTTAAATTATTTATATTTGCAATGTAGGAGCCTATTACTTTACCATCTGGACCGTAGCATTTTGTAGACACTTCAGTATATCCAAGATCTTTATTAGCTTTTGCAGTGCCGATTATGAAATATACGCCATATTCATCTTTGGTAAGTTTGCTGTCTAGAATTGTCAGAGCAGGTGGTTCAGCCGTTTGTGTTAATTCTGTGTAATTCTCACTTTGATAATTGTCTATGTTTGTATTGCTACCTCTGCTCGAACAACCAATTGCTGCTATTACTACAAGCATTATAATCAAAACAAAAATGTATTTTTTCATGATCACACCATATTGGTTATGGTTGCTGTCACAAAAATTGTGACTAACCATATTAATTTTTTCTTATTTTGTCCCAAAAATAGAGTGATTTCAAAAAGATTTTAATAACGTTTTAGAAAGTGCCTAATAATCCTGGTTCTATTGCAAAAATAACATTTCCACAGTTTACTACTATAATTCTTACCTTTGTGTACCAGTCTTCTCGATTATGAGATTAAGTTTCTTAATTGTGAAGATTTAAACTGATTTTACAACAAGACCAGATTTTTTGCACCAGAATCACTCAGTCAAAAAGCCTTAATAGAAAACACCAGGAAAAAATCGTGGTGACAATTTTGGTGAAGTTTTTATTACATAAACTTTTTATTTAAAACAAATAAATAGAAATCATACTGTAAATAGCGGAAAAGTTGGTTTTAGAATGCAGGGCAAAAAAATCGTTCTAACAAGCGATCCTACTATGATGAGCACATATCACGGGGGAGCGATTCTTGGGTTTACAGCGACGCTGCCAAAGTCGATACTCCCCGATTTTGCCTTCAGGAAGCTATTCTGCCCTCCTATGGTTGCAGCCTCGGACGGATCAGCCCTGCTTGCTCCCTGTGGCATGAGAAAAGTGGAGGCAGCGCTCTTAGAGGCCGGTTTTGATCGATCTGAGGTGATGGTGGCTCATCCTGATCACCTTGATAAAGCTATTGGCCCAGAAACTGAAATCGTGGGAATAACCCACGACGATCCCCTTGGAAAAATCGCTTTACACGAGATCGAGGAGATGATCGGACGAGGTGAGCCTCATAACCGGTCCAAGTTCCTGTCCCTGATAAACCATCCATTGATCAAAGAGCATAAGCCAAAGCTGGTGGTCGGCGGTATGGGGTCCTGGGAGCTAGTGGGTGAAGATGTACCAGTGGACCATATTTTCCTGGGTGAGGGAGAAGATGAGTTTCCTAGGATCTGCCGATCTATTATTAACGGGGATGAGGTTCCAAAGGTAATTCGAGGAACAGCTGTTGCAGGAGAGGACATACCTGTGAACAGGGGCCCAACCATTGCAGGGATTGTAGAGGTCGGCAGGGGCTGTTGGCGTGGGTGTTCCTTCTGCTCTCCTAGCATGCGCACTATCCGTCACAGACCCTTGGATAAAATCCTCGATGATGTAATGGTAAATCTAAAAGCAGGTCAAAGGGATATTGTTCTTCATTCCGAAGACGTCTTTACCTATGGCTCATCAGGTGCCAAGCTCGATGGAGAAAAGGTCAAGAAACTGTTCAGAGAGGTTAAGAGGCTGAGTCCGAGGACAGTGGATATATCCCATGTCAGTCTCGCCACGGTTTATCATAATCAAGATCTTCTTCGGGAAGTGTCTAGGATCGTAGGAATTGGCAGAGATCAGGAGTACATGTCTGCCTGGGTAGGGATAGAGACCGGAAGCTGCAGAATTCTTCAAATGCACATGCCAAGAAAAGCTGCGCCGAAAAACCCCGAAAGTTGGCCCGAGATAGTTAGAGATTGCTATCGGCTTTTCGGAGAAGAGTCCTGGCTTCCTGTTGGCAGCCTTGTGCTTGGCCTCCCTGGCGAGACCGCCGAGGACGTGCTGCAGACAATTGAACTCGTGGAGTCACTGAAGGATTACACCGGCCTGCTGATGCCGCTATTCTTCAGTCCTATGTCTGAAACGAAGCTTGGTGGTACGACTGGCTTTGGAAAGGATCGGGCCTTTCCTGAGCACTGGGAACTGGTGGGGCTTTGCCTGGAGTATAACCTTCGACATCTGAAGACTCTGCACCGGCTTTATAGCGAAAGGATGACCGTAGGATCTGGGGTCCATACAGTTCATAAAGGAATTACTCTTATTGCGGACGTGGCAATGAGCAAGTATTTGAAGAGAATGAAAAGAGGAGAGCCCCCAAATTGATTGAGAAACAGAATGAACGTTTGTTTAAAACCGGGTTAATAGTTAGCCAGAGCGGACTTTATCATGTTTTCGAGATCGCCTTTTTTGCGCAGCTGGTCTTAAAATGTCCGGATCTGACTTTCATATCTTCAATCACAAGCCTACTTTCCCAAGTACTTATTAATTAATTTTATATGGTTTCTATCCTTAATGTATTGCTGTTCTCTCCATGAGTTATTAACAATAGTTAGGAACTGGATTGAAGGGCAGTAAAGGCATCCTATAAAGTTGTCTATGTTGCCCATATTTATTTTTGATTAATAAATGCTCCTGGTAGCTGCAGGCCTGACACAAAAGAGGTCTTATTTCGATACTAAAAATCGTATTTGGTTCTGTTGCAAAAAATCTGTTCATTTTATAAAATCAGTGAAAACCTTCACAATTAAGAAAGTTAATCACTCCCGTCACCTGAAATAATAGTATATAAAGGTACACCAATTATAGTCTTAAAGTACGAGAAGAAAATTTTTGCAACGGAACCATATTTCTCTTCGATTACCATATTCATTAATTGTAAAAAAAGTATAAGAAACACATAGGCGATTGGAATTTACAGAATTTTGGAGATATTGTCTAAAATAAAAAAAAAGTTATTATGAAAGAAAACTGGTCAATAATCGGCCTGTTCTGTTTCTTTAATCTTTTCCTTGAACAGAGTATACACCAACAGCTGGTAGATAATGACTATGGGCACGAATACCAGTGCTCCTCCCAACATGATGCTTAAGGTCATATGGCTTGATGCAGCCTCAAAGATATCTATTCCATACTCAAGAGAAACAGAGGACTTAAGCATGTAAGGATAAATACTTGCAAGCCCGGTCTGAACAACGAAAAAAAACGCCAAGAGATTGCTGCAAAATGCTGGGAATCCCTTGTCCTTTTTTACGAAAAACACAGCAAGGACAGATGCCATTATCGCAAGAATTGGCAATAAGTATAGAGCTGGCGTGGCTGAATAGTTGGTCATAAAACCTTCTATGCCCACAAAGGAATATACTAGAAAAATCAGAGAAAGTACAAGTACAATAAGAGTGCTCTTTTTTGCCAAATCGCCTGCTTTTGCAGCTATGGCACCTTCGGTCTTGACATTGATCCAGAGAGCACCTGAAGTAACACTCATAAACACGAACAAGACACCGCCTATCAATGCATAAAGGTTGAAAAGTCCAAGAAGGGTACCATTATAAACTCCTCCTGAAGTGATTTCAAGCCCCTTGAAGAAGTTTGCAAATGCAACTCCCAGGACTAGAGAGATCAGCAGGCTTCCAGCAAACCATCCCCACGTAAAGGCTTTCTGGATATGGGGATTTTCATCCTTGTGGAGATATTCCACGGAAATGCCTCTTGCGATTAAGCCTATGAGCAGCAACATCATAGGAAGATACAGGAAAGTAAACATCTTTGAGAATACCAGAGGGAATGCAGCAAATGTTCCACCTGCAGCCAGGATGAGCCATACTTCATTACCACCCCAGAAAGGACCTACAGATCTCTGGATTTGTATCCTTTGCACCCTATCTGTAGCAATAAAGGGTATCAAAAGGCCTGCTCCAAGGGAAAATGAGTCTACAATGAAGTAAACTCCCCATATTACACACCATAAGAGGAACCAGATAACAGCAAGCATATCATGAGTAAGGAGATCAAACATCTTCACTCAACTCCTGTTGCATTGACTACGGTTTTCTTTATGAGGTATATCTCAAAGACTATCAGGATCATATAGAGTGCGCTGATAAGTACAATACTTAACAATACATCTGATGTGGGAACCGATGATATACCATTCGCTGTCCTTAATAGACCATATACCATCCATGGCTGCCTTCCTACCTCAGCTACAATCCAGCCAGCAGTGATGGCAATATATGGAAGGGGAATAGACCACATCAGCAGCTTCAGGTACTTATCCGATGTGTATAGCTTGCCTGACTTTTGAAGATATAAGCCTACAAGAGCCTCTAAGATAAATAGGGATCCCAGGATTGTCATCAGCCTGAAGCTCCAGAATATCTTTTCTACAGGTGGTAATTCATTCTGAGGTAGCTGGTTAAGTCCTGTTATCGTTCCACTGATATTTCCTGTATACAGGAAACTTGCAAGACCTGGAATTCCCAGTAATTGAACACTATTGGAACCAATGCTTGAATCAGGTAGCTGTATTAGATACATGGGCACCGAGGAACCTGTTTCCCATATCGCATCCATTGCCGCTCCTTTAGCAGGCTGAAGTTCAGTAACATATTGTGCATAACCGTGACCAAGAACTGGAAGGAGGACTGAAGTTGCGAGTGCTATGGTAACTGCTATTCTGAAAGACTTTCTGAACACTTCATTGTTGTTACTTTTAAGGAAATGATATGCACAGATTCCCATGATCACAAATGCAGTTAATAGGTAAGCTGAAAGCAGAGTATGTACCAACATGTACCACACATAGTTGTTTGTAATTAGAGCAAAGAAATCTGTCATAACCACCTTGCTTCCATCAGCAGCCATCTTATAACCCACTGGGTGCTGCATAAAACCGTTAGCAATGATAATCCATAATGAAGATATGTTAGTACCCAGAGCGACCATCCACATGGAAAACGCCTTTAGTTTCTGGCGGTTGCGGTCTAGGAATATCCATGCACCAAAGAAAGTACCTTCAAGAAAGAAAGCTAATAATGCTTCCACCGCTAAAGGCGGGCCAAAGACATCTCCCATGAATTCCGCATAGGCGCCCCAGTTTGTACCTAACTGGAAAGTCAATGTGAGACCTGATACTAAACCTACTGCAAAGTTTATCTTGAATATTTTACCCCAAAAGTCGGCCATCTTTCGCCAAGTTTCATCTTTGTTTTTATAGTATACTGTTTCCATGCATGCCACTAGCAGTGCTAGCCCCAGTGTTAGTGGAACGAATAGAAAATGGAACGCAGCTGTTATGGCAAATTGAAGCCTGCTTAATAAAAGCAATTCCATCACTCATTATCCCTCTTTTTTCTTACATCAGTTAATCATTATAACCCGGAAAAGGTTCTGAATTGTAGAAGTCACTAATAATCATCATATTTATACTTACGTTTATATTTATTATTGTAAATTTACAAGATACAACGACTTTGTTTATAATAATGGAAAGAACAAGGTTATGACCATTATGGGTCCATTAACTATTACATGTAGTCATATTTGCGCTGAAGCAAGTCGATGTCTTCCATCGTGACCTATTCTTAAGCAAATATGTTACTCTTTCTTTTGTATTCTATTTCACATCCTTGGCATAGTAATATTTAACATAGATTTTAACAGGTTACTTTAATTAAAACAGGCTTTGAAGAAAAAAATGGAGAATAAGGAGGAAGATCTGTTGAAAAGACAGAAAAAAGGATAGTGTAAGAAGCCTGATACCATCGCATCTATGAACTGTATTCTCCAGTACAGCCCTTTGAACAGTGTTTCTCCAAACGCTGTTCAAAGAAGGATAGGTGATTTATTCAGGCAATCTTTTGTGGTGTGGTAGCTTTACAGTTTACTCCTGGTGTGGTAGATTGGCCGTTTACAGTTTACTCCTTTACTCCGACTTCTCAACTCCAGAATATACTAATAATTTAAATTATTTTAAATTATTTATATCAAAAATTGTTTCCAAAAAAACATTATTTTCAAACCAAAGATTTCAATGCGAAAAATTATCCTTTATTTATATTTATAAAGAAAAATTTTTAGTTAAAATATCGGCAATAAGCATAATTATTCATATATGGATATGTTAAACCAGAAAGCTTTTTTTAAAATTCTAACTATTCGTATTTTAAACCAAAGTTAGATTCTATTTAGATCTATTGCTCTTACTTTCTTTACTCCAATAATTTTGAAATGAACTCATAAAGTAAATTCTGTCCCTTGATCCTTATTAAGTACTATACAACTATCCTTTGCTCCTTATTAAGTACTATACAACTATCTGTTTGCTTAATGAGAATATTTACGAGTTACGTATCAAGATTATTTAGACTTTCAAAATCAATATTCTCAAGAATGATGATACCATTGCCCAAAATAATCAAGGATGTTTAGTACATAAAAGAATCATAAAAATTCATTCTTTTGATAATATCTAATTATTTAAGCTCCCGATACAGTAATCCAGAATATGAAAAATTGATTCAGAGCTTTAGCAAACGATATTTAATAATAACTAAAGTATCTTTGATAAGTTAAAAGTATCATTTCACAAAAATTAAAATGAGGAAATTATATTAAGTACTTTATTTCAATAATTTAAGGGCTTCTCGGCAAGCAGCAACAGCCGGAGCTCCTGAAGTGATAAAAATAACGTCCATGGCTTCCATGATTTCTTCTTTAGTGACTCCATGATTAAGAGCGCTTTTCATCTGTGCCACTGTACAAGCTTCACACTGTTTAGATGCCACAACTGCAAGAGCCATAAGGATTTTTGTTTTTGCAGGCAGAGCACCATCAGATAATAATTTTCCATCACAACGTCTGTACTTTGTAAGAAACTCAGGGTCAAGTTCTTCAAGAGTCTCTAGGATCTTAGGCTTAAATCCCATTTTCTTTTCTATACTTTCTGCCACTGTTTTATGGTCTACCAAATTATGCCACCTACCTATAAAATAATATTAACTATTTCTTTTTATATTTAAGAGTTAACTGTTAAACTAAGAACAATGCAATTACAGATCAATTATGGATTTTTGATTGCTTTTGTTTTAAACACAGCCTCCGTCTCCAAGAATGGAGTCAATACACTCACGACACATCATTCTAGGGAGATCTTTCTTTAGCGTCAAATGGGGAAGTGGATATCCTCCTTTCATTGGTAACTCTACTTGTTTGATATGCTCTATACAGAGGCCTTTTCCACATACAATACAAACCCCTACCGCTTCATTTGCTTTATTTTCTTCAGAGCAATCATAACATCTCAGCACTCTTGGTCACCTCAACAAACCTCATTAAATAAGCAGTTTTCTTTCAGGGCTTCATGACAGGGGAGACATAAAATTCTTTTAATGTGCTCAAGGTCAGGTTTCAGTTCAATTGGATAATTTCCTTCCCAAACAGGAGTTTCCTCATGAATAAGGTGTTCTTTGCAAACTCCTCTACCACATGCAATACAGATCCCAATAGCATCAGTATTTTTTCCTTGTTTGGCACACTCATAGCATTTCATAAGCTTTTCTCCAAGTAAGAAAAATTGTTTGTTTATTAGAAAATTTAATTAGAATACATATAAGTTATATTTTATCAGTTATACAGATAATTTTATTTTTCATTAATAAGAGTCATTTCCTGGCCACAGCAAACGAGAGTTCCCCCGCCTACTTCGTCTACTATAACTTCGTTACCACATATCTCACAAAGATATCTTTCCCCTTTAGCAGATACACCCATAAACTTTTTACTCCTTTTATTAAATTTTGTTGTTTCAAAGCTGTTTACATTAAATTTCTCTATTACTAAATATATTCAGTTTGTAACGATTAATCTAAAAAATATATAGATTATTCTCTGAAAACATTTATTGGTAAAAGATCAAGTTCACTATGGGATGAGGCCTTAAGAGGTATAGTGTCGTAGAACAGTTATCTAGAAACTAAGCACTAACAGTTTTTATGTTTTTATGTTCTTTTATAAACATGGAGTGCGCTTATTTTTTGATTAGTCTCAAAGACTCATCCCAGTATCGGATGAAAATCTACTTACTTGCAGGTGTCAAGAAGACCTTTCTTTTTTCCGCCCCTGTTTTCAGAGGGGTGTATGGGTTCAACTTTAGCTTCTTCTTTCTTTGGTTCTGTCTTCTTTTCTTCATTATGGTGGGTCATAAATTCAACTCCTAAATCAGCTTGGTTTATTAAAACAATTTTCTTAGATTTTATCTTTGTTCAAACTATCCTATTAACCTTCAAATAATTCCCAATTTTTATATCATATTCAAATTACTTCTACTAATCTCTCTTTTACTGGAATTAAAGAAGGATTCATATTCTTTGGCAGTTAGCAAATAGTATTCTAGTTTTTTTCCATCCCTCCTTGTTACCAATAAAACATCAATTAAACAGAATTTGAAAATATATACAATATTTAATCTGTTGGGATCGCAAAATTTTGGATTAATTTCGCTAGCAACTAACCTATATTACTCAAATTCTTTCCTATTACAATAAATGATTATCCCAGCAGTTATTCAATTATCTTCATAATTATTTTAAATTATTTATAAGAAAAATTGTCTCTGAACAAAAGGAAGTCCAGCACAAAATATTTTAAAGCCAAAAAATTATTTTATATCAATAATGTTTTTTATGTTCTTTGAGGTTTCTAGTGCCTTGAAAGTTCTGTAATAGGACTATGCGCAATTGAACCGAAAAATCAATAGTATCAGACCGTTAACTGTCTAAAATGTGATTTTCAATCCACAGCCTTTACAGTGATTAGTTTTGTTCCTCAAGTGCGTAAATCCTAATTTTATTATATCCCTAGCAGATATTTTTTGTAATGGGACCAAATTAAGTATAAGCAGTAGCAGATAAATCTGCCATAAATCTAAAATGATGTCGTGCTTCAATGACTAGTTGGTGCTTTATCTTTGAGTGTTTTTTCTTAGTTGTATCTGTTTTCTAAGCTACCTGTGTTTAGGGAATTGAGTACACATAAAGCAAAAGTGAGAGCAAAAAACGAATATGTGAATATTCTAAAATATCAACTGATTATTGGTGGACCACCAAAATGATAGAGTTACCAAAATTTCCACCACTTCTTTTTCTCCCCAGAAGCTTCAATTGCCTTCTGCTTAATTAGAGTCTGCACTTGTCGCATATAGTTGTCATAGAGATTTTGGATGTTTTCTTTGTCTTGATGAGCTTTTTCAAGTTCTCTTTTTAATGTTATGTTATGTTTTTCTAACTCTTCTGACCTGGCGCGCAACTGTGCAAGTTCTATAGGATCTGGAGCTTTTCTTAAGTTCTCTTCCAGATATTTTATCTTCATCTGTGTCTCTTCTATTTGCTTTTCCATGTTAGGAATAATAATTTCCTGATATTTTTTAATTTCTTCCTGGTTACTTTCAATAATTTCCTGAGTACTTCCTGTTTCTTCCTGTAAGGCAAGAGCTTCAAATGCTGCAATTGTGGATTTAGTGGGGCTGTCATACCCTAAGAGTTCTATTTGCTTCCATAATCTTTCAGGTATCCAAACATTGATCTTGTGTTTTTCTTCAGGGGGCATTGGAAGCATTTAGGAAGTAATAAGATAAAAAAATTCCTAAATTCCTAGAGCTTCCTAAGAATCGAAAGTTATAGGAAGCTTTTAGAAATCATTACTTTTATTGTTTTCTTTTTATAATGCCTATGTGTTTTTTACCTATTCTGGCTGTCAATGTATCACTTATCAAAGGAAAAAAATTTGTCTCCCGATTAGGATAACAACTTTTTCCTGCTGTTGATTATGATTTTGCTCTTTAGACAGTAAAATCCGTTCCATAGTCTTTGGAACGAGTTTTTACTAATTTGCATAGCTCTAATTAGCAGATATCGAAAATTTTCTTTGAGTGAACGAGATTAAATAAAATTTGGAGAAAATTCTTGACTCTTGGACACTTACATTAATCCTAAATTTCTAGTAGTAAATTCAAAAGGTATATTTCTATTGTAATATTTTGGCGTAGCCTCCAATTTAATATTATGGAACAACATTTGTTTAAATTCCCTTTCTAAGAATTCCCCATTCTATGAGCCTCTTTTCTATGTCCCTCATTTCGTAATCTGTAAAGGAAAGACTCTGGTAATGTCTAAGACTGGTAATAGG
>Ga0207800_1000369_pt1 | contig 13178 bp, 13 predicted proteins | sample LuqExpMetageno11_FD_187769 | JGI IMG/M metagenome (GOLD analysis project Ga0207800, IMG submission 187769) | Tropical forest soil microbial communities from Luquillo Experimental Forest, Puerto Rico - Sample 11 (SPAdes) | ecosystem: Environmental > Terrestrial > Soil > Tropical forest ...
CCCGAACACGGCAGTTAAGCTTCTCAGTGCCCAAGATACTTGGCTGGTAACGGCCCGGGAAAATAGGTCTTCGCCAGATTTATATCAAAGCCCTGTGTTGATAAACACAGGGCTTTGTGCTGTATTTTAACCGTTTTTGAAAGTCTGGGTTCACAGGTTTTGTGCAGATAAAAAATCTTTCCCGGAGCGCTGGTCTGGCAGCATCCCGGAAAAGATTCCTTTGCTTTTTATACTGGAATTATAGCTCCTGCTTCCGAAAAATCAGCAACCCGGCAGTTACAGCGGCAATACCGGCAGTTAATGTTACAATGACGGGAACAAATATATCGGATACTGTTTTTGTGCTGTTAGTCAATTCATATGACAATCCCTGCAGCACACCCGGCGTGTATTCTCCAATAAAAGGGATAGCCCCAACAGCGCTGATCAACGCAAAACATGCAAAACCTGCAACAGCAGCTGCAGTCATGGATTTTGAAAGTATGCTTACGAATATCGTAAGAGCGATCATCAAACACCCGTAAAGCCAATACAACAGCAAAGCCCATATAACGCCGTTGCTTATGAAATCAGGGAACAACAGAGCGGTGTATAACATACAAATGCCGGCTGCCGCTGCATACGATACAGTAAAAATCAGTATCGCCGAGATCAGTTTTCCAAATATAAAGGCATTTCTGGACAAGTACTTGGTCAATATTAAAACGATCGTACCCCTGGATTTCTCTTCGGCTACAGATCCGGCGAATACGAGGATCGTTACCACAGTCATCATAAAGTAAATATTCTTAAAGAACTGTTCATAGGATTGACGATACGTTGAAGGTGGCAATTGAATGCTTACTCCCTGCTGCTGTCCGACCAGAGCCAGGATATCGTTCATATATTTTGCAGTCAGCGGGCTTAAAATACCGAAAAAGAGAAAGATGATCCCAATGATGATTCCTTTCGGAGTTTTGTATGCCTCATATATTTCTTTTTTCAAATATGCAGTAAAACTCATTTTGCATCTACCACCTTCATAAAAATATCTTCAAGCGTAGGCTCGAGCAGTATGAACTTTTTCAGGCCAGCATTTTTTGAAGCAAAAAGTGAGGGTATTTCATGCTGGGCCTTTTCCAAATTCCTTGTAAAGACCTTGAATTCCCCATCCTCCATATTTTGGACCTTGTCGATACATGACATCCTTCTAAGCTCATCCATAAGCAGAGCCTTACTCTCCGGCGTATCCGCCTCGATATCGATCACTCCGTTTGAATATTTTTTCCTAAGAGCTTCCATACTGTCTTCCAGGACCACCTTTCCTTTATCCATAATCAATACTCTGTCACACACTTTTTCAATATCGGAAAGGATGTGCGACGAAAAGAATACCGTTACCCTTCCTGAGAGCCTAACAAGAATATCCATTACTTCCTTGCGCCCTATCGGATCAAGTGCCGAGACAGGTTCATCCATGAAAACGACCCTGGGCTGATTGATCAATGCCTGCGCGATACCAAGCCTTTGCTTCATACCCCTGGAAAAGCTGCCGATTTTCTTTTTTACACCGCTGAGTCCGACCAACTCCATTAGTTCATCTATCCTGCCGTTCAGCTGCTTTTTATCGATGGAGAACAACTCTCCGGCAAACCGGAGAAATTCAGCCGGTGTCATCCAATTGTAGAAGTTCGGCACATCGGGGAGAAAGCCGATGTCCGTACGGTTCCTATGGCTGCCGAAATTCACCTCCCGCCCATAGATACGGATACTGCCGGAAGTCGGCTTAGTGAGACCTGTAAGCATTTTCAGGGTTGTGGTCTTTCCCGCGCCGTTGGGACCGAGGAATCCGTATATAGAACCTTCCGGTACGTTAAGATCAAGCCCGTCGACAGCTGTCATACCCTTGTACGACTTCTTCAAGCCTATCGTTTCAATAGCAATGCTCATTCCTCATCACCTCTGAATACTAGGTAGGACACGGCGCCTAAGATCTGAAAACAAAGGATTATAACGCCCCAGAAAAGCTTGTTGTTAAAACGGACCTTTTTTCTTCTTACCAGATTGACGATGCAATATACCTGAAGACTCACCTGTATCAGAATAACAGGGATAAGGAACGGTAAAATTTCTTTTATGCTTGTCATAAAAAAACCTCCCAAAATAGATTCTTCAAAGCGGAGCAGTAAAGATTACGTGTGCACATTAATCTTATTGTTCTTTCGAAGGTACTACGCCAAGGAGGTTTAAAAAGTTCATTTTCTTTTTGAAAAAATTTTTCTGACGACGATCAGGTATACGATAAGGGGCGTCGGGAAATTTGTCAAGCCCCACAAGCCCCATAGCCAAGGATATGCCGACCGCTTCTGGGCGTCCCGGAACATCCACACGCTCTGCGACAGCAACAGAACACCGATAAGGATCCATTGATAAATATTTAAATTTGTTATGTGCCCAAAATGCATCAGAAGGTCACCTTCCTGTTTCGTTTCTTTTTAAATAACACGATAAATGGGACCACGCATGATAACGCAACAGCCTGTATTATAAGAAATATGGCGGTAGATCTGCTGAACAGGAATATTTCTGCACATATCGAAACTGCTGCAACCATCAGGAATACCAGAAACTGTTTGTTCTTTTTTGCGTTTCTTTTCTCTTCGACTGTATTGATCAGATCAAACAATTGCAGGACATTCGGTTTTTTCACATCGACACTGGTATCGAGGAAATCAAGGCTTTCCTTTATTTTCTTCAAAGTTTTCTCATCATTGTCATGATCTTTATTCATCCTGCTCCAGCTCCTTTCTGACAGCCTTTATTGCATTATGGATACGGGACTTGACCGTCCCAAGCGGTATCGACATGATTTGTGCGATCTCTTCCAGGGAATACCCGTGATAATGCTTCATCACCAGAGGTATCCTGCTTTCCTCCGACAGCCTGGAAAGCGCGTCCAGGACGCGGTCCCAATCCTCATCATGTTCCGTCTGCAGGTCGTACAGGTCCTCCAGCTTCAATTCTTCATCTATATGCGCCTTTTCCCTTTTTCTTTTCCTAATCCCGTCAAGGTATATATTCTGTGCGATAGAAATCAACCAGGTTGAAAATTTCGCCTTATCGGGATCAAAAAGCTGGAACTTTTCAATGGCCCGAACCATTGTTTCCTGAACCAGATCTTCTGCAAGAGTCTTGTTCAATGTAAACTTGATGAGGTACCGGAACACCATTTCATAATTTTCATATAAAAGCTTTGCAAGGGAATGCCGGTTGCCTTTCATGGCATCTTCGATCAAGTGCTCTTCCATCTTTCGACTCCTCGGCAGGTTTTTGCAATGATGCAAGATGTCTCCGAAACACCTGATACGATTATACTCTATTTTTCCCCTGCTGGTAATACGTTTTGATCATGCAGGAAGTTCACGAAACCAAAAATATTTTTGCGATTTTTCCGTACATTATTAGTGTCTTTACAAACATTGTGCCAAGTATTAAAATTAATTAAAGCATGCAACCCGGAAAGCCCGAAATTGCATTACGTTATGCAAACACACTTACTGTTGGCGAGGATTATGATGAATAAGCAGGAATTGATCGAAAATATTGCAGAGCTGAAAAAAGAAAAAAATGCAGTAATAGTCGCACATAATTATCAAAATGACGATATACAGGAGATCGCAGATGTTGTTGGAGATTCGTTTGCCTTAAGCAGATACTGCGCACAAAGCTCATACGATGTTATCGTGTTCTGCGGAGTTCATTTTATGGCAGAGAGCGCAAAACTCCTTTCTCCTGAAAAGACCGTGCTGCTGCCGGAAATAGACGCAGGCTGCCCCATGGCGGAAATGGTCACTGCTGAAGCACTAAGGGAAGAAAAGAAGAAATATCCGGGCGCCGCAGTTGCCTGCTACATAAATTCAACAGCCGAAGTCAAGGCGGAATCGGATATCTGCTGCACCTCATCCAATGCGGTGAAGGTTATCAGATCGCTGGAACAAAAGGATATCATATTTGTTCCTGACTGCAATCTCGGAAGCTATGTTGCCAAAATGGTTCCCGAAAAGAACATTAAATTATGGAAGGGATTTTGCGCTACTCATAATAAGATCAGGCCGGACGACGTGAAAAAAGTTCGCGAGCTCCACCCGGAGGCACTTCTACTTGTGCATCCGGAATGCAAGCCTGATGTCGTTGAGCTTGCGGATTTCGTAGGCAGTACGAAGGAGATCATAGATTACGCCCAGTCAAGCAAAGCAGCCAAATTCATTATAGGTACTGAAATGGGCGTCCTGTTCAAGCTGAAGAAGGATAATCCTGAAAAGCAGTTTTATCTGCTGTCGCCCGGGCTGGTTTGTCCCAATATGAAAAAAACGTCTTTGCAGAGTGTGTATGATTCGCTTAAAAATATGAAACACAACATCGTCCTTGATACGAGAATCAGTGAAAGAGCCAGAATACCGCTGGACCGGATGCTGCAGGTATAAAAGCCACAGGCAGGAGCAACAGCACGCGGTTATAAAAAACAGTATGCAGGTATAGAAGCAGCAAACGGGTAATAGAAGCAGTTTGTTTGTAGTACAATATCCGAATAATCGAAAGAAGGAAGAACTATTGGGTAATTACAGGTATTTGGCCGACTTTGATACAAAAGATATTAATAAGGAATATCACGATGTAATTATAATAGGAAGCGGGATCGCAGGCGTGTATACCGCGCTTGAGATACCGGAGAAGTATGATATTGCCATACTGACAAAAGAGACTCTTGACATTAGCAATTCCGTTCTGGCACAGGGAGGCATTGCGGTTTCTCTTGATAAGAACGATTCACCCGAGCTGCATTTAAAGGATACGCTTTATGCCGGAGCCGGACTTTGTGATGAGGAGACTGTAAGGGTGCTTGTCAATGAGGCTGCTCTGAACATCGAACGTTTATGCGAATATGGAGTCAACTTTGATAAAGCCAACAAACAGGAGCTTTCTCTCGGCAGGGAAGCCGCGCACAGCATGAACAGGATAATCCACGCAGGTGATACTACAGGCAAGGAAGTACTGGACAAACTGATAGCGGTGCTGCGAAACGAGCACAATATCAAGATCCGCGAGAGAAGCTTTGTGCTGGATATGCTGATCGAGGACGAAGCATGCAAGGGCGTTTTGACTTATGATGAAGATACTGATAGCTTAAAGCTTTATTTATCAAACATCATAATATGCGCAACAGGCGGTTACGGCCAACTTTTCAGCGGCACTACCAATCCCGAGGTCTCTACCGGCGACGGAGTTTGTATGGCATACAGAGCCGGAGCGGAGGTCATGGATCTGGAGTTTGTCCAATTCCATCCCACTGTTTTGTTCCATCCTGAAAATAAGAGCTTCCTGATTTCTGAAGCCGTTCGCGGCGAGGGCGGCCTTTTGAAGAATAAAAACGGCAAACGCTTTATGCCCGAATACCATCAGTTGAATGAACTGGCGCCCCGGGATGTCGTTTCAAGGGCCATTTTCGAAGAAATGAAAAAGACCGGTTCCGACCATGTTTATCTTGATATAAGGTTTAAAGGTAAGGAATACCTGGAGAATCGGTTCCCCAATATTTATAGAACATGCCTGGGCTACGGCATAGATATGGCGGAGGATATGATCCCTGTCGCACCGGCTGAGCACTATTGCATGGGCGGCATCCGCGCCGATGTCCATGGAAGGACCAATATCAAAGGCTTTTTCACTTGCGGGGAGTCCGCCTGCAACGGTATTCACGGCGCAAACCGCCTGGCCAGCAATTCACTGCTCGAGGGTCTCGTATTCGGACGTGTTATCGGTTCACAGGTCGAGGAGATACTTGCCTGCATAGGGCGCAGCATTGCGCTCAGCGAGGTAGTAAGCAAAACGGACAGGAAGACGCTGGATTTTGATAAGCGGGCTGCGAAAGAGGATATCAGAAATACAATGGCCGGCGATGTCGGTATAGTACGGAACAAAAACGGCCTGACAGAGGCACTGAATAAAGTCAGGGGCTACACGGAAAAGATATCCGACATGAAAAACGGGACGATGCTGGACTTTGAGCTTCAAAACATCACTTTATTGTCGGGACTTGTCATCGAATCGGCGCTGGAAAGAGAAGAGAGCCGCGGCGCCCACTTCCGCACGGATTTTGAAAAAACCGATGATGAGCATTGGAAGAAGCACATCGTAAAGAGGATCGGGTAGGAGGTAAATATGCTCGACAAGATGAATATAGACGACTTGATAATGACCGCATTAAAGGAAGATATGCCGCTCGGCGACATCACGACGGACAATACCGTCAAGCCGGGCTCGAAGGCAAAAGCCGTTCTGCTTGCGAAAGAGGATATGGTAGTGGCCGGCCTGGATGTTTTTGAAAGAGTATTCAAACTTCTTGATGAAAATACGATTTTTATCCGGCATGCACAGGATGGCGGGCATATATCGAAAGGTACCGTATTCCTGGAGTTTGAGGGTGAAGCGTCAGTTCTGCTCAAAGGCGAAAGGACGGCATTGAATTTTCTTCAGCATCTTTCCGGGATAGCCACGAAGACGGCCGAATTCTGCAGGCAGGTGCAGGATCTGCCCGTGAAGGTCACCGACACCAGGAAGACAGTTCCGGGACTGAGGAATCTCGACAAATACGCCGTACGGGTCGGCGGAGGTCATAACCATAGATTCTGCCTTTCAGACGGAGTCCTGATAAAGGACAATCACATCAAAGCTGCGGGAGGGATCACGCAGGCAGTCAGACAGGTCAGGGCGGGAATACCGCATACACTCAAGATCGAGGTGGAGACAGAAACGCTCGAGCAGGTAAAGGAAGCGCTCGAATGCGGCGTAGATATAATTATGTTCGACAATATGACGACAGGTATGATGACGGAAGCGGCCAAACTTGTAAATGGCCGTGCCCGGACGGAAGCCTCGGGCGACGTCCATCTGGATACTATCCGGGATGTGGCGCTTACTGGAGTGGATATAATATCCGTAGGAGAGCTCACACACACGGTCAAAGCAGCCAATATAAGCATGAGGTTTATTTGATTCATATTTTGTTAATTCATTGTTAAGACAGGATGTAATGACGACCTGTGGATAAAACTTGGTTTAATCCACAGGTTTTTTGTACAAATGGGATAAAAAAAGTATAAAAGTCGTGAAAGCCCTGATAATGCGTGGTTTTGGAACAACCTGTGGAAAATAGGTTTTCCACAGCCTTGTGGATTATAACCCGAAAACTGCTCAAGAATATGATTTTTGAATGTGTAAAGGCTGTTGATTATTTGAAAAGCAACGTCGGATACGGCATTTGTTTACCAAGCATTTCCACTATTCTCTGATAAACCTTCATATTATATAATATACACTTGTGGTTGGTCGCCTTCAGGATTTCCCCATTCATAAGCTTATCCACAGTAAGGTTGCTTTCTCCCACATCGAATATCTCAGTATTTATCTTCCACTCGGCCAGGCTTGCGTTCTGAACACTTACGACTTCATCGAACCTGTCCAGGATATTTCCGGTTTCGATCGAAGGATTCAGACCGGAATTTATCATCGAGGGGAAAACATCGGTCATCAGTTCACTGTCCGTGGCCATGTCACGGATACTGTTGTCATCACTGTAATACTGCAGTCCGAGCGAAGCGAACGGCGAACCCTTCTGCGGCACGGAAATAAAGATCAGCTTCCTTACATTATTTTTAGATAAATAAGCATCGCTGCAGGTATAATACCTGGCAACCAGGCCTCCCATACTGTGAGCTATGAGATCGAACCTTTTTGCCTGGATACCTTCGGCTTTAAGCTCTGACAATCTCTTATCCAGATATTTTGATAATTCCGCTGCCGCAGGCGCTACGCCTTTTTCCGAGTCGTAATCGAAGGCTGTGGATGAATATCCCTGCATGGACAGATACTCCCGCAACCCCGAAAAAATATCTGGCGAAGCCTGGTAACCGTGAACCATAACTATAGGAACAGGTACCAGTTTAATTCTCAATGTGCTGGTTTTATCGGTTCCGGCAAGCTTTGCTTCAAGTTCGGCCATAGCTGTTCCGCAGGCATTTTTATCAACGGGCGCGCCTGCCGGCGGGATAAAATATGAGGTGAAACAGCCGTCTGTGCCGGTCGTTCCATTTTTGGGGTCAAACGAACCTCCGGAGGCTGCGGCTCCGACGGCCGAAAGCTGTACATCGGCAAACGGTACTGCTGCTCCTTCTCCGTCTGTTACCTTTACTTTCACTTCGTATTTATTTTCCGGATCGGCGGAAAGTGTCTCGATTGCAGGATTGGCAGCCGTCAAGCTGATAGAAAGGCCGTTTTTATCCAAACCTGCATATGCCGGTTTCACCGTCGGCTCAAGCGTTGCTGCTGTCGGCTTTGACAGGGCAAGCAGGGTAGGTATGAACAATAGTACTGCAATAAAAATTATGGCATTTTTCTGCATTTTTTTCGGTTAGATTTCCTTTAAATGTGAATATTAAATATTTGAAATATTGCAGTTTATTCATTATCAATATTATAAGTCAAGTGACATACAGACTGTAAATGGGAATATCTGCGCATCTGACAGCTGTTGCGGCACTAATTGCAATAAATAAGAACAAGCTTATCGGGGAAAATAAATACGTATGAAAATTTAATTATATAAAGGAGGAAATAATATGAAAGTAAAAGATGTCATGACGAAAAATGTAGCATATATAAAACCTGATTGCTCTGTCTTTGACGCCGCAAAGATAATGCAGCAGAACAATATAGGCTCGATACCGGTCTGTGACCAGTCGGGAGTAGTCGGGGTGGTCACCGACAGGGATATAGTAGTAAGAAACGTAATTACCGGCTCTGATCCGAAATCGACGCCGGTCAGTAATATAATGACTACCAATGTTGCTACCGTTTCATCCGCTACGGATGTGGAACAGCTGAGTGATCTGATGTCAAAGAAGCAGATCAGGAGGATACCTGTTGTGGATAATAACACGCTTGTCGGCATAGTTGCTCTTGGCGACCTGGCAGTAGACAGCGACTTCGGCACCGAAGCTTCTGTTGCGCTTACGGATATATCCAAGCCGGTAAAATAAGTGTATATTATCGGGTACGATTAGACAGCAGGTATAACTGCAACAGCACAGTACGGCAGCAGAGGGGAGACCTTCTGCTGCGTGCTGTCATGTAAGAACCGGATGGGTAAATCTCTACATAAATATCGTAACAAATTTGATCGAGTAGATATCGCAAAGCATCAGATCGTCTGAATCGATCAGCCTGATTATTATATAACTGGCGCCTACGGATACCAGAGTCCCCGAACGGTCTGTGAGATTGCTCGTTCCTATAAGGAACTCAACTCTCATTCTTTTGCCTATCTGCGTTCTAAGGAAACCTGGCGTATAAAGCGGGCTGGATACGGTAACCGGCATTTGCTCGGGTGACAATGTGAAAGAACCCGGCGCCTGGGTAAATCCGGGTACTGCTTGCTGCGCGGGGGATACTGCGCCCTGGGGTCCGGTAGGCACCGCGGTCGAGGACGGAGTGCCCAAAGGTACGCCGGTCGGTAACGACGGGAGCGGAGATCCCTGCTGGGGTGTACTCTGAAACGGTCTGGGCAACGGCATGCTGTTATAAGCGCCGCATGTGATTGGCATATAATTTTCTCTATATTGCATAGAATCATCTCCTTTAAATATATAAAAAAGTAACGAATACATTTTTTGCTATGTTTGATAATACGCTGATGTCGGCTGGTAGAAGCAGTGCTGATTGATCCTGTTGAACAGGCTTCCAGATCCGTTTCTCGGAAATTCACTTTCACATGTGGCGCTGAATGGGTTATAATACCACAGACAAGGTGCCACGGCAGTCAGAATATTGCCTGATAGCGCCCAGTCCGCGATATCGTAATGCTGCTGTTCCGCCGGTATATTATAAACATTCTGGGGATTCGGCTGTCCGTAGACTTCGGTCATCATGCAGGTGAACTGGAATGGCTGTTCGATGACCCTGCGAAGGCTACCCTGACCTGTCCGCAGGTATTCCCCGCCTGACACGTTTACCCTGTTCATTATTACGCTGGCGACTGCCTTCATTCCGTCTTCGCCCTCGCCCTCCGCTTCGCAGCGTATCAGCCTGGCAAACAATTCCCTGTCTGTTAAAGGCATATTCCGACCTCCTTTGGTATAGTATATTAACATAACATGGATTTGGTAACCTTTATGGTGCGATTTTGTTTGGCTTATAGAGTTGTGGAAAAGCTTTACTAATTGATCAAATTTAACTTTGATAAAACCAATATTAGTGGAAATGCTAATCATGTACGCTGCTCGCTGGGTATTACCCGAAAGGAGGCGTTTGCTGTGAGTAGACACAGGAGTTTGATGTCTGAGGAGTTAAAAGCCGAGATAGCAAAAGAGCTTGGAGTCTACAGTACGGTAGAGGCTGAAGGCTGGGGCGCCGTCTCGTCAAAGAACTGCGGCAATATTGTGAAGAAAGCAATAGAGATGGCCGAGAGAAACCTTGAAACCAAATAAAATAGCCTCTTTATCAGCGTAACAGGAGCCGGTTGTCAAACCGGCTTCTTTATTTTCTCTATTTTCTGTAAACACTTTCTGTAATTAAACCAGGTCCTTTTGACATATAATTTTACAATTAAGCAGTTATTTATTGAAACGGGACTACCCAGGTGATATAATTAATTTGCTAAATTCTGGGGAAGTTTTATGCCGTTTTTTAGGCTCCCGGAAGGAAAGCGCATTATTACCGGCAGGTATACCTTTCGACGCATGAAGATAAAGTGCCTGAAGTGTACAGTATTGCTTTGTTGCAAATCTGTTACAATTTCTTTACACTTGGTTTGGATTTGTTGACTGGTAAAAATGCGGGTGATATAATCAACTTGAATTCAGAAGGGTGAAGCTTGCCCTTGCTGAATAAAGTGGTAAGGCAAGTCGGGTTATAACACAGGGGAGAGGCGTAATCCGATTTGAAACGAAGCCTATCCCAAAAATTTACGAGGAGGATTTGAGAGTATGAAAAATCTCAAAAAGCTACTTGCAGTTATCGTAAGTATTTGCGTGCTTGCAACATTTGCGGTTCCTGCATTTGCTGAGACAAAGACAGAGATACAGATCTGCCAGGATCTCGGCATGGTACAAGGCACCACTGGCGGCGTAACTGACGCTTACAAAGCATCGACTCCGGCCAGATATCAGGCAGCTATCATGTTCCTGAGACTCAAGGGTCTGGAAGATGAAGCAACAGCATTTATCCCCACAGAGAACTTCTCTGACCTGAAGGGATTGAATGAAACCAACAAGGCGATACTCGGTTACCTCAAAGCTAACCCGGAACTTGGTTTCGAAGGAATCGGCAACAACAAGTTCGATCCGCTGAAGCCTATTACCGCAAAAGAGTATTACAAAGTTTTACTTACAGCTCTGGGCTACAAAGAAGGCACTGACTTTACTTGGGCAAACGCTATGCAGTTTGCTGCAAGCAAGGGTCTGTATGCACTCGTTGACAACACCAAGTTCACTATCAACGATATGGCTATCGCAACTGTTGAAGGTCTGAAAGCTACCGTTAAGGGTGGAACTGACACTCTTATTGCAGCTCTCGTTGACGCTGGAGCAATCACAGCTGAAAAGGCAACTGCAACTGGTTTATACACTGCAGTTCCGAAGGCTCTCACAGTAGTCAGTGCAACCGCTGACACTCTGAAGACCGCTAAGATCGTATTCAACAAGGAACTCGACAAGGATACGATAGTAAAAGCTAACTTCAGCAACTCAAAAGTTACAACTGATCCTGTACTTCTTGACGACAAGAAGACTGTTGTAGTTGTTCTGAACACTGCAGAATCAATGAGTGCTTCGGAAGACATAGTTATCGACAACGTTAAGTCAACTGACGGCGTTAAGATAGCGAAGATCACCGAAAAGGTCACTTTCGTTGATAACACTATTCCTACAATCACCGGTCTGACTGTCAAGAACGCAAAAGCTCTCGTTCTGTCAGCCAGCGAACCTCTGAATGCTGATTATTCAACTCCTCAGATGTTCAATGACATAAAGATTGACGGAAATCCGATGACTGCTTCCACGAGCATCGACTTCGGAAAGAACACCATTACCTTCAATCTTACTTCACTCCTTGCCAAGGGAACTCATACTGTTTCAGTAGCAAAGCTGGCTGACTATGCAGGATATGTAGCAGTAGCTCAGACTTACACCATCGATGTTCCTGAAGATACTACAGCTCCGGTAGTCACATCTGCAAAGTTGAACAATATCAACGAAGTTGAAGTTACCTTCAACGAAGATATTGGTACTAATGGTTCGTTTAGGATCAATGATGTTGATGTAACAAATGCAGCTATACAGACTAATAAGGCTGTGTTCAAATTAGCTGCTCCCAGGACTCTTGACATCGGCGCTGTTGTCGAAGTCAAAGTTTCGTACAAAGGTCAGAAAGACGTAGTCGGTAACGAAGTCAAGGATTGGACGAACTATACCTTCAAGGTAACAGACGATACCACTCTGCCGACAGTTACAGCTGCTATAGACTCGGCTAATAAGATAACTCTTACTTTCAGCAAGAGCATGCTTACTTCCGCCGGTAAAGTTACAGTATACAAGGATGACGGAACGACCAAGCTCGGCGAAGTAGCCCTCGCTGGTCACTGGAAATCCGATACGAACAATACCGTAGCTGAAATCGCTGCTAACCTCATTGGTGCTGATTCTGACCTCAACACTACTAATCCCAAGGCAATAGTAGTTAAGGTTACAGGGTGCAAAGACGCTACAGTCAGGACAAATTCCATGGTTGATGCTTCATTTACCCTGAATGCTAACGATACCAAGCATCCTGTAATAATGGGCAACTATAAGATCACTCCTGATGCCAACAATCACGACAACGACACTATTACGTTCTACTTCACCGAGGCAATGGACAATGATACTCTGAAGAACCTCAGCAATTATGTTCTGGTTTCCGGAGCATCAGGCAGCTATACTGATGATCAGACATTCGCAGCTCAGACTCCGATCTCCTTCAGCTCGATAGCTTCCAACAACATGAGCGTCACCTTCAAGGCTAAGGGAATCAGCGCTCTGACTACCCCGACGTTCAAAGTATATCCGGTCAAGGATCTTGCTGGTAACTACTCTACTACGACGGCTGTT
>Ga0207800_1000370_pt1 | contig 13168 bp, 13 predicted proteins | sample LuqExpMetageno11_FD_187769 | JGI IMG/M metagenome (GOLD analysis project Ga0207800, IMG submission 187769) | Tropical forest soil microbial communities from Luquillo Experimental Forest, Puerto Rico - Sample 11 (SPAdes) | ecosystem: Environmental > Terrestrial > Soil > Tropical forest ...
TATGTATACTGATATCTTCACATTTCCCTATTCTGAAAAATAGAGTTACATCGGAAATAAGTGTATATGTATACTGATATCTTCACATTTCCCTATTCTAAAAAATAGAAGTCACGTCCCTAAATTATTGAACCGAATTCTTAATGTTAATAATTCCTTTAAACTCCATATATGATCAGTTATATTTTCCGCCATTGCTGAAGTAACTGTCAAATATTTTTTATATACTTGAGAGTGTTCATACATCGTTTTTTCAGAGCCTTTTTAGAGCTTTTTAATATCTTCTGTATCTCCAAATTTATCATTAATTTCACTAGTAACCGACTGTACCAATCAAAAACTACGAAAATAATAAAAAGTTTCTCATTTGTATTCGGCTAAGATACGATCTATAAGAAATGTGTTATTTTTGTTGCTATTTCTGTAAACCTATAAATGTAAATCGAGATGCATAGGTTATTGCAGTAGTCATTGTAATGTTAACAGATTCCGGTAATGACATGAGTTATTGAAAACCATAAGCACAAGAATCTCTCTACATTTTCCTCAAATAAGGTGGGTGTACTCGCTTTTTCGGAATTGATCAATAGCTCATGGACACGACCCAGATTTCTTAACCGGATACAAATGAAAAGTTTCTATGTAATCATTATCTTCTTAAAAGACTCATACTCCGCAACGTCCTGATTTCTTTTGCTCGGTCACCTATTACTAATGAATTCGGTTTTATATTTGTGGCTACAATAGATCCTGCAGCTATAACAGATCCTGCACCAATTGTCACTCCACCTAAAATTATAACGTTTGCTCCAATCCAGCATCCATCTTCGATAATTATTTTTTTAGTTATGTGTTTTCCAACTCTTTTTTTTTCATTTCCTAGTTCGTGAGTGTCAGTAATAAATAGTGTGTTTGGTCCTATGCCAACATTATTACCAATAATAGTATGGTGCCTCACCTCAACATTATTACTCATTGATACGTTATCTCCAATTTCGACTGGGCCTATTAACTTACAAAAATTTGAAATACGAACATTTTTTCCGAAAACATATTTTCGAGTTAGCAATTCAATGAAGTAGACATCTTTCCCAATATATGGAACTGAAGCGCATTCTATAAAAGGAAATAATATAAGTCCTCTAATCTTCCATAGCGGTCTCAATGATGTGTCTATAAACATTAATTTTGTCATCAATAAAATAATGGGAGTTACAACTCCATCGATTGCTACTAGTATATACTTACATGCTTTTAACAGATAAGAAACATAAGTTATAATAAAAGTTACAATTTCATCGATTGCTATTGATATACATCTATCTGTTTTTAGTGTACGAGAATTAGAGTTTATTTTTAATAGGCAAATGTCCTTATTATTACCTTTAATTTTAATATTAGCACCCCAAAATCCCAAATAATAGTCACACTAAAGAAATATTTCTAAATATTTAACTTTTATTAAACGTCTTAAAATTTTTATATACACGTCTGAAAATAAGCTCAATTATTCTGATTGAAACACTTTCCAGATGTTAGAGTAATTACTTTCATATCCTAGAGCCCAAAAACCTACTCCACCTAAATTTTCGGATTTTGCGTATTGGTACTTTAATCTAAGTGATTCATCGTCATCGTACCATACTTGGTACCATGTATCACCAGACCTATAACAGTACCAAGGAGTATTGGAATCCGAATCCCAAATTCTACCATAAATCTGAGAATTATTAATAGCATCGCCTATACGTATGGATTGTTCACTGGTTATGTCTGCCCCTGGTTGATTGGAATCAGTTAAATAATTGTAACCATAAAAAGGCAGGCCTAATATTATTTGGTTTTTACTAAAGTACTTTAATGTCTCACTTACTGAATCAATTGCATCATATCGTATTGGGCTGTTATATGGTGAATTAGGAGCCGTAGTTTCACGATTACAATAATCGTAACTCATGAGAAAAACGGAATCTACATATTTTTTAAGATTCGAATTTTTAAAGGTCGCAGCATGCTTTATTTCCCAAGGGATATCAAGAGAGATATGATAAGCAGTATTTGCAGTTTTTAACGTTATATAAAGATTTTCCATTAAATTTTCGAACAAAGGAACATTTGAAGTCCCAGTGATACTATTTATATCGTTTGGTGTTTCCAAGTCTAAATTTACTCCATCTGCCCCATACATCTGTAACGAACTTGATATATTATTTATGAAATCCGTTTGGTGGTTTGCAATTACATTGTCTATTACATATGGATCACTTGATTTTATACACAGTGTAATTTTTACTCCGTGTTGATGTGCTTGGTCCCTAACAGCGTAATAGTTACTCATGTTTTCGGGGTTAGTAAGTGCACCATCACTGTTTAAAGTCCATTTATAATATGAAATATGAGTTAATACATTCCAATCTGGTTGATAAGACTCAATATAAGGCCAGTCAGGCCAAAAGCCATATACTATAGTATTGTTGAGCATTTTGGGCTCTTGTGATAGTATTGAGTATGTATCTGTAACTGTTGCTGCGTAATCGACTTTATCGCCAATTGTAAAGATGAGACAAACTAATACAAAGAGGATGACCATTTTCTCCCACATTAAAAACCGCCGCTTTTGAGATTATTAAGTAATGTCTGTAACTCAATATGTACGCCTCTGTATAAAAATATATACTGAGTTCAAAACAAACATAGTATATATCGTGAAAAATAGCAGTTGCTTTAGAACAGTATAGTATTAATTGAAATACCATTGGCCTTCGATTTTAATGGTAAAAACTGTTATAATTAATAAACATTTCTTACTGAATTTTACGGGTTATTTTCTGGAACCTCTTCTGTTTCTTCAGATTGCAGGAGTTTGTGCAAGATCAGATCTGGCAGTTGACGGATACTTTACTGAAGATTAGACCATGTAAGAAATAGTTTGTAACTTTGTTATCTGATACCAAGATTAATTTTGATTTCAATAACTTAAAAATGAGATTCAGAGAGGTTGTATTAATTTCTGGTAGGGCCAGCTTAAGCTCTATTTAAGTAAATAAGTTGGTTCTCTATTTTTTGAAGAATTGAAATAAGAATATAACTCAATAGTTTTTGTAAGTCTTTTACTCTTTCCTGTAATATATGGAAAATATCTATTAATTACAACTATAGTAGGGATCAATAAAAGCAATGTGAAAAACATACTAGTTATAAAAAATATACTTTCATTAACTCGTAGGTTAAAATGATTAAATAAAATTGGAAGCGTATATTTTAATGTGGAGATTATTAAATAATGAAGTCCCAGAATAATAAGGCTATTTTTTCCATAAAACTGTAAAGCTTTTAATGGTTTTATCATCCTAAAAACATATACATAAAAGAATATTCCAGAAAAAGCAGAAAGATAAAAAAAGAAATAATTATTATAAATTAATTTATACATATCGACCTTAGGGTTTATGAAAGACAATGTTATATGTGTGAGTAAGAGAAAAAGAATAAAAAAATAACTCTTTTTAAAAAAAATATCTTCATATTTTCTTCTAAAAAAATAACCTGCTGAATAGAAAACTGTTCCTGTTAATGCTATATCAATGCCCCAGGGCATCCTTAATGGTATGTAAATACTATATAAGAAGCCAATGAGCGAAAAGATTATTATCAGAGCTAAAAGCTTATAATTTTGTTTAAAATGTTTTATTGACATAAAAAACAATATCTCAATTATAAATAAACAAGGTAAAAACCACAAAGGAGTATCTATAAGATATCCATTTGCGGAGCAAATGACAGCATATAGATTGAAGAATACACCTTTTCCAAACAATTCAATATTTTGGGTTTGGGGTTGATATAACCAGTCCATTATAATATAAAATATATAAGCTATTGTTGAAAAAAAGAAGTATGGAATAATTAAAGAAAAGCTTCTTTTTATTAAATAAACTTTCTCTACATTTGCATACTTTTCAAAATTGAATAAATATCCAGATATGAAGAAAAATAATGGCATGTGAAAGGAATATATATATTGATTTAATCTACTGAATATTAATCCACTTGGTATAGTACTTAGATGGCCGATAACAACTAGTACTATTACCATACCTTTTAAGGAGTCTATCCAGTCATATCTCATACAAACCTCTTTTTTAACTTATCTAAGCTTAACTGAATAAGGTGTAAAGAGACTACTTTCCTTACATAACCAATTACATTATTTTTGGAGACGGTAATTAGTGGATTATCTGGGTATGATGTCATTAATGGAGAACTAACGTTGTCAAAGATACTGCGGCTCAGAAAGTAGGTAGCAATGGAACTAGCTTCAAGACTTGTAAGTCAGCCTGTAAAGGTTTGGGTCTAGATATACTGTATGCCAGATTATGCTAGAGCTTCCTTATTTATAATATAAGTGACAATTTCAGGATTAAGTCTATTTTCCCTTGAAACCTTTACCTCAATATCCTTATTGGATTTACCTTCAATTTTCATATCCCTTATTTTTTCAGTTACTGAGGATGGGATAGCATAATACTCACTTATACATTTTCTGTGACCCAAAACATCTCCTTCGATGAGCTGAATTCTCTGCATTTTAAGGAACATCTCCATGGATTTTGAGACCGTAGCTATGTAGGTTTTAGGTAATTGAATTACCTCAAGTTTTGGGCAAGTCTCAATCAGTGCAAAAACATCTTTGTTTGATGGTCTGAAGATAAGGTGAACAACACGTTCATTAGGATTTAATGTAAAGATTTCTTCTCTTGAACTAACTACTCGAATTCTCATAATTTTCTCCACTATAAACTTTTTTTAATTGTACTGTGATATACACTACATATACTGATTATAAATAATTATCTCATTGAACTAACATTATTTAAACAGTATTTTGGAGGCGACAATTACATTAGATCTTTAATTTAGCTTAGAAAAGCCAAAAAAAGAATAAAAAGCAATTTTTAAAATTTTCTTTTTCTATTTCTTTTTTCAATTTTACTCGGATTAATACTAAATTTTCTCAAAGATAAACTGATTACTATAATTTTCGGTTCTGTAGAAATCCTCTAAATTGAATTCTCGCACTATATTTTTATAGCCATTATGTTATTATATTAGGTTCCGTTGCAAAAAATCTAGTTCTATAAGCTACTCCAAAATACGAACCTTTGAGCTACAAATTTCGAGTATTTACCCTTTTTAACCTAGTTTTCCAAGCTAATCATTTTTATAAAATCTAAAGTGCGAATGTTTTTGAGAAAAGTTCTTATGTCTTTTCAGGAATAATGGACTTGTAATCTCTGATGGAACAAAGGTTCTCACAGTAGCAGAACATGACCGATTTGTTAATTTGGTTCAATTGCAAAAAATACCTGTGGTGTTAAAGCCAGTTTTTTAATAAAGAGTTGGTTTCAAAATCCCTAATATTCATGTTTTTGGCCACAAACAGGTTTTTCATTTAGTCATATTGCTTGTGGTTCTCTATTCCAAAATATTGATTCAAAAGGATGGGAGGTAGTTTTGAAACAGGCTCAAAACAAAATCCTTTTTTATGTCATATGCTTGTATGTCATATATGACAGCTCAGGAAGAAAAAATCCGGGTTAATGCCAGGGTTCCTAAAAACTTGTATGACTGGGTATGCTCTGAATATGACAATGTAAGTCAAGCTATCAACGAAGGCCTTGAGAGTCTCAGAAACTCAAAAACAAGTATATTGTCATACAGTCAAGAAGATAACATACCAAGCAGTCATACAATTGATGAGCATGTCATACCAGATGTTATACCTAAACCGCAAATAGTCATACATAATGACATACAAACATTGAAAACAATAACTGAAGAACAAAAAACTAGAATTGATGATTATAAGATCCAGATTAAAACTCTTTTTGACGAAATTGAAAGGTTAAGGGTTTCTCTGAATAACTCCCCAGATCCCTCCGAACTTGCCCAACTTCGAGGAAAATACGGAGAGTTAGAAAAACATAATTTAACATTAAGGGAAGAACTTGAAAAAGCCCACCAAGACAAAGATGATATTAAAAATCTATATGACAACTATATGCGGCAAATGCAAACGTTGATTCAACAGAAGGCAATTGAAGCACCTGGAGAAAAGAAGAAATGGTGGAAATTCTGGTAACAATGTTCAAGCACACTATTTTTTGATTATGAATCACTACAACAAGAGCACTTAATATACCCCATCAAAACAGCAATATAAATCGACACTATAAAACGAATTGTCCCACCCTTACCCATAATACGACATATGCTGAACAACTATAATAAATAGAGTATTCTATCACTTGACAAATATAATAAAAGAAAGCAATTGAAGCGCCTCAGGCGCAAGCGTTGAATAGTAATTCTAATAATTAGTTTTCTAGTGACCAATTTCTCATTAGTCACTATACACGCTGATTTTATCTTAATAAAAACAAGTTTTAATATCAAAAAGAAAAGAATAGGAAAAATATCTCATTTTTTAATTATCGCACTCAATCTGATGGATCAAGTCACTTGTATATGCTTCAGAGAGATATACATCCGGGTTGCATGGCGCGACTTTTACCAGTCTCCCAAATCGTGAGACATATATGTCAGAACCGTGTGAAGTTCTCACTTTTGTAAAAGTATATCCTTTTGCAAAAATCATTTTATTACCTCCAACACTTAATATGTCAGGTTAGACATATTAAGATTTTTTTAGTTATCAATCGTTACATTTTTACAGGTTAAATATTGATTAAAAAGAAAGCCATTCAAGCAACTAGATAACAGAAATTATAGGTTTGGATGACTTGTTACCAGTACAACCGCAATTAGATAAAGATGATTTTGAATTGCAGGAAGCTTACCCCACAAAGCTCCCTGCTCATCTACAAAAAGAGGTCTTTTTCGCAATCTAAATACTCCATTCAGCCTTATAAAAACTAAAGAAGAAGTTCTTCTGAATATTATTTTGAGAAAAAAGAAGTAAAAGAGTTGAAAAAACTTACTAAATCAGAAGGCCATTGAAGCACCTGGGCGGAAAGAGTGGGGGAAGTTTTGGTAACTCCATCATCTTAGATTTCTGATTAATAAATCTTCCACTCTCAATTCTTGACTGTTAGTATTTTTAATTATAGAGGATTTCGATAAACCTCAATTTTTGGTCGTGCACTATTAGTTAGTTGACGTTATTTCCAAAATACTCTCGCATAACACCTTTTTCAATATAGTAAAGTTAATAGCATGCTTGATACACGAAACGTCATGCATTTCCAGCAATGGAAAATTAATTATGAAAACATCAACCACATAATGATAGACGACCCTTGTAGGATATCTTACAAAAATAATTAGTAACATTTTTAAAGATTTTAATATTAAACGATTACTTGCTAATTAAATCATAAAATCCAAAATTTGGTTCTGTTAAGTCTTGGTCTGCTAATATTATTGAAGCCATTTTATTGGTTCCGTTGCAAAAAATCTGGTTATTTTACAAAACAAGTGAAAAGCTTTACAATTAGGAATGTTAATCATTCTCATTACCGAAAAAATAGTACATAAATGTACCAATTACAGTCTCAAAGTGCAAGAGAAACATTTTTGCAAGTCAAAACACGAATTAAATATTAAAGCGTTCGTATCTGGTAAAGAATATTCTAACTTTTGATAGAAAAAAAGTGGTTTTTTGCTTAATATCCGAACTTTGTACATCATAAAGTTCGGATTTTTCTCATCCAAAAAAATATTAATACAAATTATTATGAATAATTACCAGATTTGCTTTTTTCTAAAAATTGGCACTGTAACGTTTTCGTCGATTAATATTATAAAATAAAAATGATATAAGTTAGATACTTCATAAAAAAGCTTTATCAAATACCCGACGAAGATTTTACAGAACCATATTTTACATATGCTTTTATACTTTAATTAGTTCTTTACCATTAACTTTCAATATAAATTGGTCTCTATCTGACTCATTACTAAAATCTAATTGTACATACTTTTTAACTTCCTGTTTTATAACTTTTGATCTTAACTCTTTTACCATGTGTTTTTGTGCCGGGTTTAGATTGGCGTAACTTTCTGTTATGTCTTTTATAATCATTCCAAGATTTAGATGTTCTTCTATTGCCTTACCTAAAGTGGTTGTTGGAGACGCTCCAAAACTAAGTAAATCTTGTTTACTATATCCTTCAATGATTATTGAACTTTGCAAAAAAACACCTCAGCTTAAATAATTGTTGTTAATGTATATATTATTTTGTAATGTATCTTTTAATATATTTTGTTATCAATTTAAATCTAATGTAATTTTTTATAACATTTTAATTGGTTACTATTTTAGATTAAGTTAGGATTTACGCACTTGAGGTATAAATCAAGCACATTAGACATTGTAACGAAATGTGTGATATAGATAGTTAAAGGTTTAAAGCATACTGATTTCTCAATTCAACCGCATGAGTCCTATAACTATTCTGGCATGGTAATGCTAGATACAGTAAGCTTCAATTTCTACTTCGGTAGGACTCCTTTGCTCCCAGAATAAGCAGTGATTGCGGGCAGGTCGAAGCATGTTATTACCACTGCCATAATTGGGACTTCCTTGACTTGTTTTTTGGACTGTCTCCTACTCCACGTATGACGTAGCTGAGACGGCTGCATGCTTTATTAGGGGGTGAAGTCTATCCGACCTGACGCGAAGGGAATCTGCACGCATGTTACAGCAGTCTTTTTTTTGTGCAACCAAAAGTATAACGCGCCTATGCCTGCAACGATGGCTAAATTGATGCACTCGAAGAAGAGTACAATTATATCCATGCTGTCATATACGTGCCTGATTGTAATACTCTTTTAAATAGTTGAACCCTTATTATGAAGGCTAAAATGTGTCTATAATACCTGCTTTCCCGTCGGCTTATGTGTTCCTGCATGTTTTTACGCGTTTGATGATGCGGTTATCGGTAAAATACCCCATATTCCTATAAGATATGGAATGACCGGGTTCAGAGAAACATACTTGGTGAGTTATAAACTTAGAATGGAAAACTCGAAAGTTGGTAATAAAAATAGTGAATTAGTTATTTTTATCAAGTCGATATTGAAAAAAGATATTACTATTGATGTTACATTAACCGCATGGGTAGAAATACAGAAGTACAGAAAAAAGAAAAATTGGTGGAGAGAATATCAAATAAATTTAGGTTCATCAAAAAGACGAGGATATTTTTCTTTTAATGATATGAAAAGTTCTTCGTCTAATTCTGCACCATAAAGTGTTTTTACTTTTGAAAGTTGGTCGATTGTTAAGTTTCTAGCCCCAGAAAGTTTAGCTCCAGAAAGTTTAGCTATAGAAAGTTTAGCCCCAGAAAGATCAGCACTAGAAAGTTTAGCATTAGAAAGGTCAGCAAGAAAAAGGTCAGCACCAGAAAGGTTAGCCAGAGAAAGATCAGCCTCAGAAAGATCAGCATCAGAAAGTTTAGCATTAGAAAGGTCAGCAAGAAAAAGGTCAGCATCAGAAAGGTTAGCCAGAGAAAGATCAGCCTCAGAAAGATCAGCCCTAGAAAGGTTAGCATCAGAAAGATCAGCCCCAGAAAGGTTAACCCTGGAAAGGTTAGCATCAAAAAGGTTAGCCCCATGAAGGTTAGTTTCTTGAAGACCTAGAGAGTTTGCCTCTCCATTTTCGAAAGAGTGTTTTCGTCTTCGAATTACAGTGATAACCGCTTGAATATCTAATGGTATGTTTCTTATTTCTGGAACTTTGCTCGTAATACTTTCGTTAGCTTGAATATCCATGGCTAGATTTGTAACTTTTCTGTTCTTAGCTATTTTAAAAATCGAATTTTTCCTAACATAAGCTGTTAGAATCTCCATAATTGGCCAGTAGTCTTCTTCAGACTCTTTTGAAATCCGTTCAAGTGCGTATATTCCACCTAATCTAATCTCAATTGCTGGATTCCCTAATTGGTCAATAGCCCTTGTAAAACGTTCTGTTATTTGGCTTTCTTGAGAAACCTTGAGATTATTCTGAGCAATTTCTTGAGTAGCTTTAAGATTTTCCTGAGTGGTTTTTAGCTCTTCCTCAGCAATTGCAATTCTTCGCCATGTATAATAGAGACTAATTCCAATTGCAGCACCCCCGAATACTTGAGCTAAAGTGGCACGGTACTGATTTTCGAGAGTAGCTTTTACTGTGCTATTGCTTATCCCTTGATAATCGACTTGCAAATAGGGAATTATTATTAAAAATAATACTGCGATTATGAAACATAGACTAATTAACGGATACCGTTTCACCTTTTCATAAAGTTCGGTACCATCTTTTTTTAGGTTTTCAGAAAAATGTCCGATATCTCCATTTTTTGATGGCATAGCATCTTACTTTACCTTAAAACATTTAAAAATGTATTTTTTTCTTCTCGATTTACAAGCAATCACGACAGTAAATATTGTGACGGTTCTATGAACCATTATGGCAACAGTCTTTCCAGGTAAGCACAATTACTCTGGTATGAGGATAATCTGGCGTGTAGGCTTCAAAGAGGGAGTTTACAGAAAAAACCTTGCATTTCAGGGAGACTCTCTGGCAGCATTTGACCTATTTTTTTCGTAGTTATCTTCGAGTTTTTGAGCTTTAGGTATCGAATCTCACATTTTCTATCTTTAAACAAATAATAAACTGATTTTATAATTAATCCAATTTATGAGACATTATTAGAATAAAAAGTCGCTATTTAATATAGAAAATGAGCCGTTAAGAATAAAATATTAGATTCATTATGAGGTGAGTAAGTGACTGGAGTATCGAATAAACCGAAAATACCGTCTAATGGGACTATTAGCTATCTGCTTGGAGCATTTTTTTTATTAATGAGTTTAGGCTCCTTCGGTTCCCATGGTTATATTGCAGGACTACTTTTCTTTTTAGCGGCAATATTTACAATTCCGCCAGCTGTGAATCAATTGAAAAAGAAAATAAATGTTTCAATGCCGGGAATTGCACAGTTTTTTGTCGTTTTTCTTTTGGTAGCAATTGCATTTGCTGCTTTCCCTGCCACTCCAGCGGCAACAAATAATACTTCTAGCAATACCGAGAGGATAGCAGCACCGCCGTCTTCTGTCAATAGCAGTGAGGCAATAGCTGTACCAGCCAATCAAACTCCAGTTACAATATCAAACTCTACGCCAGGTCCAGCTAATGCGTCAGCTGCTAAAAAAATCCCAATGCCCGTAACAACTCCGGCTTCGACACCTACTCAAACACTTGACAATAAAGGAAAATTGGACATATTAACAAGTCCAACTGGTGCTACTATTACAGTCGATGGGATTTCTGAAGGAGTGTCACCAATTGAAGGATTGTCTGTGGATGCAGGACCTCATTCTATTACCGTATATCTCTCTGGATATGATTCACAACAAGAAAAAGTAGAAGTCGCAAATTCTGAGACAAAGGAACTGTTTTACACTCTAGTTCCAACAGTAAAACAGAGCTCGACATCGACATCTACTTCAGAAGAAACATCTACTTCGACTTCAGAAGAAACACCGACTTCTACATCAAAAACATCAGAGTATCAAGATGCTCAATGGTTGACAGCTTGTAGCCCAGATGTATCTTATGTGGCAAATGATATGGACCACCTATCGACAGCTGCTAGCGATTACGATTATGCGTCACTTTCTACGTATGCAGATGCTTTGTATAAGGATAGTCAGAACGCTATTGATGCTAGCGATTTATACAGCGTCTCACCTGATCTGCAAAGTGCAAAGGATGAATATAGGTTAGCAATGGTACAGGCTAACTGGGCTGCAGTATATACTCGAATGGGAGTCGACGAATATAATAAAGGAAATGTAAAAGAAGGAACCTCTTATTTGGAACAAGCTATTCCATATATAAAATCGTGCGGTGAAGATTCAAAGAAAGCAACAGAACTAATAAATGCTTATAATTCAAAGAAAAGCTAAGCACCATATTTGCATGGAGTAATTGTTGAAAGAGAAGTTACTCTATGCCTTCTTTTCTGCAACTTTTCCTGATAAGCTGAATTACTCTCGTATGAGGGTGATCTCTTCTGTAATCTTCAACCTCTGCTTCGGTAGGACTTTCATTTATTCCGAGAATAAATACCTTGCAAACAGGCTCGTACTTATAAAGAAGGGAGTTCCGAAGTTCTTGAATTTCCTTCCTCATGCTCTGGAGATTCATTTTTTACCTTCCGCTAATACTGCCTTGATTACAGGACTGAGCTTTTATCAGTTCTCTCACTTCTTCCAGCTCCTTCTTTATCTCAGTGACCTTAACATCGCGGAGCACTTGATTGTACACAGAGATAGCAGAAACCAGACAACGTAAGTAACCAAGTTTCACAGAATCGCCTTGCTGAACTCGAAATCAATTTTGATTGTGTTTTTTCTCTGGTTAATTATTATCGAGGCCATCCCAAAACCAACCTTATTCTCAAAATCATAAAATTTTCAGAATTACTTTCATAATCTGAGGTTTGAATGATCATTGCAAATTCGAGATCTAAAAAAACGATTTTGAGTTTTGGGATAGGCTCATCTAATATTTATAAGGTTATGATTATTTTACTCAGATTTTATGTTGAAGGTGCACGTTTTTCGGCAGAAACTTCTATATTCCTATAATTATTAGAATAATCGACTTAACAAAAACATAGCTCTATTTTTAGTCAATATAATTGAATCAAAAACGTAAAATCTCAAATTCACTACTTTTCTGGTTAACATATATCAAAAACGCTATCTAACAAACAATGTACAAAAATGAACATTGAAATTTACTTTTATTTTTTTAGAAAATATTTTAATCAAAATAGAAGAAAATGTACAAATTATGCACATCCTTTTATTTGAGCATCAATGTATAATTTTATGCAATTAATGAAAAGATAAGTTTTTTGTTTGCAGAGGGTACAGGTTGAAGAATAAAAATTGGAAGAAAAGTATAGATATATTTTTTCAGTATTTATTTGCAATATATTCTTCATCTCTTTTATATTTCTCAGTTAACCTTTCTCTTTCAGACTTCGAAAGTTGCTCCATCCTCTCTTTTGAAGTGTTATGTAAAATATCAACTTTCTTAACTTCGAAAGCTAAATTATTTCTCATTACTCTATCTAAATAGGCAAACCTCTCT
>Ga0207800_1000371_pt1 | contig 13166 bp, 8 predicted proteins | sample LuqExpMetageno11_FD_187769 | JGI IMG/M metagenome (GOLD analysis project Ga0207800, IMG submission 187769) | Tropical forest soil microbial communities from Luquillo Experimental Forest, Puerto Rico - Sample 11 (SPAdes) | ecosystem: Environmental > Terrestrial > Soil > Tropical forest ...
GGACCATCTTCTTGCCGATTAGTCCATCAGCGCAGCCAATGGCGATGTTCTTGAGAGAGCCGCCGAAACCGCCCATTAAGTGTCCTTTGAAATGGGTCAGCACGACCATCGAGTCGTAGTTCAGCATGTGTTTGCCAACCGACATCTCCTTGAAGTGCTTCCCGCCCTTGACGGGGATCATCACCATGCCATCCTCGTCCATGATGTCGACCGCGCAAAAATCCCAGCCGTTCGTCTTGAGGGTCTCGCGATGGTCGGCTGTCGTATAGCGTTTGCCTTTATAGAGCGTGTTGGTCTCCACAAGGCTGCTGCTGGGAATGTGCTGCTGCAGGGCCTTTACCATTTCCCGAGGCAAAATGTTTGGGCCATGTGGTTCACCGGTATGTATCTTGATGGCAACCTTACCGGTTATTCCAGAATCGATCTTCGAATAAACCCTCAACAACCCTTCGTCACTAAGGTCCTGGGTGAAGAAGACTTTGGACTTGCCTCTTTGCGTAGCCGCAGCAGCATTCACGCTGCCCAATTCGCCCAAAGCAACACCGCTGAGTGCAAGTGTGCTTCCTTTCAGAAACGTGCGCCGTTCAATTTTCTTTTCCATCGTTCTCTCCCGATTGCCAGTGCCCTAACACGCGACCGTGGTCTGTCTATGTTGCTAACGTAGCTCTGAAGTGGGAGACCTGCCACGCGAAGTGCGCCAAACTTACGGCAGGTCGCGCCATTTCTTCAACTGTTGCACTGGCAGCGATATGGCGCATTCTGCATGAATTTTGGCATAATCTGCATGGCGGAAAAGGCTCAGATGCACTAGCGTGACTGTAGGAATATCCGAACTGCTGGAGTGTGTCAGTTCGCATGTCGAGGGAATTTATTCGGAAAGGAAGTCGCTGAATGACGAAACACTTCCGTGTTGCCGGAGGTCTACGAGCACGGCTTGAAGAATCCGGCGTTCAGGCACCCGCAGTTCTCCGTGCAGCAGGATTGCCGCGAGACTTCTTCGATCAATCGCGAATCCTCGTGAACACCCAGGAACTATTCGCTCTCTGGCGCGCCATCGGTGACGTAAGCAAGGATTCTTCCATCGGTCTGAGACTGGGTACGGAAACTAGGCTTGAACGCTACCATCCGAGCGGGATCGCTGCGCTTTCGGCTGACACCTTTGGCGCAGGAATCGAGTACATGGCGAAGTACAAGAAGCTTTCGGCACCCGAAGAGATCTGGCAAGAGAAACGCGACGGTGAGTGGGCAATCCGATTCAACTGGACGCTTGCCGTGGAAGTCGAACCGCCGGCGCTCATCGAAAACTGCTTCGCCTGGCTTCTGAGCATTGCGCGTGTGGGGACTGGGACTCGCCTTTCGCCGCTTCGGGTAGAACTCGTTCAGATTCGTGGACACATCAAGCAGTTGGAGAAGCACTTTGGTTGTTCCGTGATTTGTGGAGCGACACGGAATGCCATGGTTTTCCATGCAACCGACGCGGATCTCCCCTTCGTGACGCGGAATGCTGAACTTTTGGAAATGCTTGCTCCTCAATTTGAGCAGGAACTGAAGCAGCGTTACGCAGACAAAGAGGATACTTTTATCGAACTTGTTCGTGGGGCGATTCAGCAACGGCTTACAGGGAAGCGTCCATTCATCGAAGAAATTGCAGACGATCTGCACATGAGTTCGCGTACGCTACAACGACGGTTACAGGATTCCGGCTGGAGTTTTCAGCGTGTGCTCGACGATGCCCGTCGCCAACTCGCTCGATACTACCTGAGCAATTCAGTGCTCGAACTCGGAGAAGCTGCCTATCTCCTCGGTTATGAAGATACAAATTCATTCGCGAGAGCGTTTCGTGGCTGGGAAGGCATCCCGCCGAAGCACTGGCGCGAAAGCCATCGCTCAGCGGTTGTTCAGTAAACCAACGAGATTTCCTGTGAATTCGGTGAGTGCTGGCCGATGTTTGTATTTACGCTGCTCAATTTGTATTTACGCTGTCTGCCACGTTCAACACGCGAATCGAGGGGCCTGAGGTCGTCGCATCACGCGCGAAATCGAGCGCGAGTTTCCAGAACCCCAGATTGAGGTTGCCGATGAAGAGCGGCCCGTAGTGGAGACGCTCCCGTACCCCGCCTGGTCTGGGGGTACATTTGGGGGTATTCCTTCGGTCGTAAAAATTATCTAGCAAAAGAATCAATCGTTTACGTTATGATTCGAGTCTCGCTGTCGCTGAAGGGGGAACCGTCGCGCGGAGCTGGCATGTCCGTGCTTAGCCGAAAAGCCAGCCTTCGGGTGTCAATCGGAGGCAATGAGCGCATTGGCGATGATGCATCAATCCAGATCGCACCACTTGCGAGAAGCCCGTATGCACGGTCAAATTTAATCAAGATAGGCTCCGCAAATGCCATGTAGTTAGATCTATGAGTCCTGAGAGAAAATGATGGCCGAATAGGGGCCGGTGCCAACGTTCCCTGAGAAAGGGAGACCATCCACACTGTCACTGGACGCTTCTGTATCGTAGCTGGACCAGTTGTCGAAGTAGGCATCGTAGTCAATCCAGTCACTATTGAAACGCACTCGCCACTGGCCTTTGCGATCCATCAGAATCAGCAGGTGAGCTACTGGCGGGAAGAGCCGATCGAGGTGGATGGCATCTTTGAGGGCAGCTGGGGCAAGTGGGCAGTGGAGATCAAAACCGGGCGCTTCACGGCGCAGGATCTGCGCGGCTTGCTTGAATTTTGCCGCCGGTTCCCGGAGTTTCGGCCACTGGTGTTGACCGCGCCTGGCGATGAGGACGGAGCGAGGAAGCATGGTGTGACTTCCATCAGCTGGGTCGATTTTCTGATTGCAGGGCCGCCGACAGCGAGCTGAGGTTGAGTGTGCGCCGCTGCAAGAAGAAATTACTCGGTCTTGCGGGCGGGAGCGAAGAGAGAGCCGGAGAGTTGGGTGAGCAGGGAGCTCAGCTCGCTGATGTCGGCTAGGTACTGCGTACAGGCCGGACATCGCTTGAGGTGCTCTTCAAGCTCTTCAAGCTCAGAGGGTGAGGCAAAGCCGCCGGCAGCAAGGCTGCACAGTTGCTCGAAGTGCTCGTGTTCGGCTGGTCCACTCAACAAACAAAACTCCATCGTACTCAGAACCTTCCATAGCCTAATCAGGGGCCTTGCACTTGCGCAACAAGGCCCCTGTGAATTTATTGGGGGGTAGCCAGAAGGTACTTTTCGACAAACAGGATCTTGAGATAGAAGCCGTAGTCGATATTGGGCTTTTTCTGGAAGACATGGCCTTCATCGGCCATGCCGAGGAACCAGACGGGGGCCTGGTTTTTGCGAGCGGCTTCGGCCATCTGCTGGGACTCGGAGTAGGGGACGCGCGGGTCCTTTTTGCCGGCGAGGATGAACATTGGCTTGGTCAGGTTGGCGGCGAGATTGGCGGGAGCGATTTTGCCGAGAGCCTCGCGCAGGGCGGGGTCGCGTTCATCGCCGTACTCGGTGCGGCGGAGCTGACGGCGGTACTCGGCGGTGCGTTCGAGGAAGGTGATGATGTTCGACAGGCCGACGGTATCGATAGATGCGGCGATGCGGTCGTTGTACTGGGTGGCGACGGAGAGCGTCATGTAGCCGCCGTAGCTCATGCCGGCCACGAGGACGCGCGAGGCATCGAGGTCGGGCTGGGTCTTGATCCAGTCGAGCAGGGCACCGATGTCGGTGACGGAGTCTTCGCGATGGATGCCGTTATCGAGCTGGTTGAAGGTGCGGCCGAAGCCGACTGAGCCGCGGACGTTGGGGTAGATGAGGGCGACGCCCATCTCGCGGAGGAAGTAGTGGTATTGATGGTAGTCGTCGAGGTACTCGGGGCGGGCCTGGCCTTCGGGTCCGCCATGGATGTCGATGATCACGGGGCGCTTGCCGGTGAAGCGGGCGGGCGGCATAAAGAGGAAGCCGGAGAGGCGCACGCGGTCTTGGGCGTCCCAGTGAATCAGACGCGCTTCGGGCTCGTCGCGCAGGTCGAGGCCGCCGGTTTCGCTTTCGGTCCAGCGCACGAAGGCGGCTGCGCCTTGGGGGAGGGTGTAGACGTCGTTGGGCTGGGTGGGTGTTGAGAAGGAAAAGGCGAGCTCGCCACTCTGGGGATGGAAGGTCAGGTTGCTGACGACGCCGATGGGCAAGGCGGGCACGGGAATCTGCTGGCCGGTAGCGACGTCGAGCTTGTGCAGATGGCTGATGCCCTCTTGATTGACGCTGTAGGCGATGGTTTTGCCGCCGGGGGCGATGGCGTAGCTGTCGATCTCCTGGGTGGTGTCGGGGGTGAGGCAGACGGGCTGGCCGCCATCGAGAGGAATGCGCCAGAGCTGATGGAACTCGGAGGCGCGGTCGGAGAGCGCGAAGAGGGATTTGCCATCGGGGGCGAAGCGGGCCTGCTCCCAGGAGAAGGCCTTACCGGCGTCGAGGGCGTTGGTGAGCGCGGTGACTTTGCCGGTGGCGACATCGACGAGGGAGAGGGACGCAGCGTTGACGGAGACGTAGTTCAGCACGGCGATGGTTTTGCCGTCGGAGGACCAATCCTGCGGCTGGAGGCCGCCGCCTTTCCACTCGGCGAGCAGGCGCGCGGTTTCAGGATGCTCGAGGTCTTCGATCCAGAGATCGAGATCGGCGCCGTTGCGGTGGGTTGAGGCCCAGGCGACGCCGTGGCCATTCTGCGCCATCACCGAATACATGTTGCGCGATGTGCCATCGGTGAGCAGGGTATTGCGGCCATCGGCGCTGTGACGGTAGAGCTGGTATTGCTCGTTGCCGCCGGCGTCGCTCATGTAGACGAAGTAGCGGCCGAAGACGGGCTGCCAGTGGGCCTCACGGGCCGGCTCGCGGAGAAATGTTTGCTGGCGGCGCGCGCCCATGGGCGCAGTGAGGGAGTGGATTCCGGGCACGTCGGCAAAGCGGGTACGGATGAGCATGCTGCGCTGCAGGGGATTCCAGGACTCGACGTGGGCGTCGCGCGCCTCGGTGTAGGCCGAGGCCTTTTGCACGATCTCGATGGGCACCGGCGGGGTTCCTTCAGGGAGAAGGTTCGCGGCAGGGGGATAGACTGCGCCGGGAGCTTGCGCCAAGGCCGTAGCCGCACATCCCAACAGTATCCACCCGCTGAGAAGCGGCATTGAATTTTTCATTTCATCTCCTTCACAGACTGGGCGCGCGAGCCGCACCGGGCCGCGCTATGGAGGTATGCCCGGAGGGTGCGGGATCTGTACCACGGGGGGGCGGGAAAATCCGTTCGAGAAATTTTTTCTATGGGTTGGTACACGGAGCGGTCCGGGGCTGCATATCTCCATAGCGGGCCCTTTCGAGCGACGGACCTGGGCCGTTCGCTTCCGTTTCACACCATTTCAAGGAGGCTCTATTGCCAACCCGACGTACACTGCATCTTTTTGCTTTTCTGTTGCTGCTGACAGGCTGCGTGGCATTTGCGCAGACCTTCAGCGGTCTTTCCGGCACGGTTCAGGACGCATCGAAGGGCGTTGTGGCCGGGACGCACATTACGGCCCACAATAACGCCAACGGCGCTGAGCGCAGCACACAGACCGACGAGCATGGATATTACACCTTTCCGAACCTAGCCGCGGGCGTTTACAGCATCCGTGTGGAAGCGGCGGGATACCAGTCGCAGAAGATGGACGGTCTGCAGCTGCAGGCGGCCAGCTCGGCGGTGGCCGACTTTACGCTGAAGGTGGGCCAGACGGTGGAGTCGGTGGAGATCAACGCCGAAGAGGCCTCGATCGCACTGGATCGCAGCAACTCGTCCGCCGGCGACACGGTGAACGAAAAGCAGATTGAGAATCTGCCGGTGAATGGCCGGGATTACGCGCGTTTGAGCCTGATTACGCCGGGTGCAGTGGCGCGCAGCCGCTACATCTCCGATATCAGCTTTGATGGCATGCACACGGTTCACAACCAGTTTTCGATTGACGGCGTGGATGCCTCGCGTGTGGATCAGCCTTACATGGCGAACGGGTTTGAGCGCGGTGCGCGTTTGCTGACCGGCTCACTGGAGACGATTCAGGAGTTCCGCGTGCAGACCAGCGGCTATCCTGCAGAGTTTGGGCGCGCGGCTGGATCGCTGGTCAACATTGTGACCAAGTCGGGCGGCAACCAGATTCACGGCACAACGTATGACTACTTCCGCAACGAAGCGCTGGACTCGGCGAACTACTTTGCGCGCACGGGCAAGACGAAGTTTCGCTTTAACGACTTTGGCGCCAATGTTTATGGGCCGATCCGTCAGGACAAGACCTTTTACTTTGTGAACTACGAGGGCTCGCGGCAGCAGATCGGGATTCTGGGTTCGGGCAGCGTGCTGAGCAACTCGGCGCGCGCGACGGCACTGGCGGCGCATCCGGAGCTGGCGCCGATTCTGGCCGAGATGCCGACGGTCAGCAGCACGACGACGGCGTCCACGGTTGTTTATAGCGCCGTGTCGAACACGCACGTCAGCGAGAACACGGGCAGCGTGCGCATCGATCACAAGATCACGCCGAACGATCCGCTGTTCTTCCGCATGAACGTGAACGACTCAAGCACCTATGGTCCACTGTTCGGCGTAACCACCACGGCGCTGGGCCTGCATGATCACCAAAACGTTCCGCTGCGCACGACCAACGTGGCCGTACACGAGCAGCACATCTTTAACTCGCATTTGCTGAATGACGCACTGGCGGGCTTCCAGCGCTGGGCGAGCCGCATTGAGTCCGCCGAAACGCTGCCGCAGATCTCCATCTCCGGCGTGGATGCGGTGGTGGGTTCGCGCGGTGACAGCGTCAGCATCGGCAACAGCTTCCAGTATGGCGACACGTTGACGATGGTACGTGGCCGCCACACGCTGAAGGCAGGCGCGGGAGTCTACCGCATTCAGCTGAACCGCAAAAACATCACCACGGCCACGGTCAGCTACGCATCGGTTGCCGCCTTCCTGTCGAACACGGCGCTGCAGGTGGCGCAGACCGCGGGCGATCCTGGCCACGGCACGCGCGCGACGCAGGTTTACGGCTTTGCGCAGGACACCTGGCAGCTGGCTCAGAACTTCACGGTCAACTACGGCGTCCGCTACGACTGGGCCACCGATCCGTACGACAAAAAGGACGGCACGCGCGCTTTTGATCCGCGCACGGGCGCACTGATGAACTACGGTCAGCCTTACTTCAACACAAACTTCCGCGACATTTCGCCGCGACTGGGCTTCTCGTGGGCACCGCTGGAGCGCACGGTGGTGAAGGTGGGAACGGGCATCTTCTACCAGGCGTATCCGGTGGGCTTTGGCGCGTACTATGTGCCACTGAACACGCTGAGCGGCAACTGGACGCTGACGCAGACGGCGAATCCAGGACTGAGCTATCCGTATGACACGTACGTGGCGAGCGCCAAGGCGATTACGCCGACGGGTTATGGATTTCCGAGCAGCAAGCCAGACATCTACACCACGCAGTACAACCTGAGCGTGGCGCAGGATCTGGGTCACGGCGCAGCGGTGCAGATTGCCTATAGCGGCAATCATGGCGTGAACCTGTGGCGGCGTACGGACATCAACTTGTACAAGCAGAACACGACGACGCGGCCGAATGCGGCGTTTGGTTCGATCTACATGGAGAACAACAACGGCTTCAGCGGCTACAACGGCCTGCAGGTGCAGTACAAGCAGCGGATCGGCAAGGCTCTGAACGCGTCGGCCAACTATAGCTGGGGCCATGTGCTGGACGACGTGCAGGACCAGGGCTTGTACAGCTCGAATCCGCAGGATGTGAACAACCTGAAGGCGGAGCGTGGCAACGGCTCGGGCGATGTGCGCCACAACGTGAACTACAGCCTGAACTATCAGATTCCGATGGGCAAGGGGCACCTGCTGTTCGGCAATGCGCCGACGGTGCTGCAGACGCTGGCTTCGGGCTGGAATGTGAACAGCCTGGGCATTATCCGCAGCGGCGTTACGTCGAGCATTGCGATGAGCGGCATCAACTCGTATGGCAATGCCAACTACACGAACCAGCGGCCGAATGTGGTTGCCGGCGTGTCGCCGTATGTGGCGCGCACGATCAACTCAAGCGGCTACATCACCTATCTGAATCGCTCGGCATGGGCCACGCCGGCGGCGGGCACCTTCGGCAATGAACGGCGCAACTCCATTTACGGACCGAATTTTGTGCAGTTCGACATGGCCGCAATGAAGGAGACGCATATCGGCGAGCGCCAAAACGTGCAGTTCCGCGCCGAGATCTTCAATGCCTTTAACCATCCGAACTTCGGCTTCCCGAATGTTGCATGGACGCCGACTTCGGCCACCTTCGGCACCATCAGCAGCACCTTCGGCAACACGATGGGCTTTGGAACAGCCCGCCAGATTCAGTTTGCGTTGAAGTATCAGTTCTAAATTTCAACGTCTTCCAACGCGCGGGGCGTTTCGACGCCCCGCTTTTTTCTATGAGGCTCAGGATGAAACAAACCTTCTTTGCGCTGACTGCCGCCGCGCTGGTCCTGCCATTGCCCGCGCTGGCTCAACATTCCATCACTCCGCATGATGTGGTCACGCTGAAGCGTGTGGCCGAAGTGCAGATTTCACCGGACAAGCGGGAGATTGCCTACTCCGTGACCACACCAATGCCCGCAACCGAGGCCAAGGTGGAGAGCCTGTGGCTGGTTGAGGTGGGGCAGCCCGGCACACAACATTTGTTGGCCCACAGCGACGGCGCCGATTCGATGCCGCGCTGGTCGCCGGATGGCAAGCGGATTGCGTTTCTGTCGACGCGCAAAAATCCGATTCACCTGCATGGGAGTTCGGAGTTTGCTTTTGCGCTCGCCAACATCGACTCGCGACCGGAGCTAGTGGAAGCGACCAAAGACGACGCGCCGAAGGACAAGCCGCAGGGGGCGCAACTCTGGCTCATTACGCCGGGCGGAGGCGAGGCCCTGCCGCTGACGAATCTGCCGGGCGAGATTCGTGAGTTCAAGTGGTCGCCGGATGGAAGTAAGATCGCTTTTGTGCGCGACGATACGGACACGAAGGCGCTGGCGCTCAAAAAAGAAAAAAAGATCGACGAGCAGCTTGTGGACGCGAATTACAAGTTCTCACGGCTCTACATCTACGATCTGGTGACGCGCACAGCGCGACTTGTGACGCTGGGCGAGCGAAACATCTGCGATTTTGACTGGTCGCCGGACGCCAGCCGGGTGATTGCGCGCATTTCACCAACGCCGCGGCTGGATGACTACTGGCGCGTCTCAAAGGTGCAGATACTGGATGCAACGACGGGCGAGCCGGTGCGCACGCTGGCCGAGCATGCGGCTTCGATGGCGGTCCGCTGGTCGGCAGACGGCACGCATGTGAGCTTCAGCAAGATGACGGCGCGCACCATCACCGGGCTGCCGATGGTCTATGACCTGACGACAGGCAAAGAAGCGCAGATTGGCGCGAACCTGCCCATCACATGGGGTTCTGCGCAATGGAGCGCGGACGGCAAGCATCTGCTGGCCTCTGGCGACCAGTTGACGATGGCCGTGCTGGGCGAGATTGATCCGGTGACGGGCAAGGCCACGGTGCGCCTGCAGCATGTGGGCGGCCTGCGCGACTACGCTGTTTCAGCCGATGGCAAGTTGCTGGCTGCAGCGACGGGCACGACGGCGCATCCGGCTGAGGTGACAACATTCGTTGCCAGCCAGACGCAGATTCTGACCGTGACGAATCCGCACGTGAAGGAATGGGCGCTGGGCACAGTCAAGGAAGTGACGTGGAAGAGCAGCCGCGATGGGCGCACGATTGCCGGCGTGCTGATTTTGCCCGCAGGATACGAGCCGGGCAAGCGCTATAAGGCATTGCTGCAGTTTCACGGCGGACCGGAGGGGATCTGGGAGTCAGGCTGGCTCAGCTCGTGGCATGATTGGGCGCAGATGATGGCCTCCCATGGCTACGCCGTGCTGCTGCCGAATCCGCGCGGCTCCGATGGCCAGGGACCGGAGTTCACGGAGGCGAACTTCGGCGATTTGGGCGGCGGCGACTATCAGGACGAGATGGACGGCGCAGACTGGATCGTCCAGCAAGGCATTGCCGACGCCAGCAAGATGGTTGCAGGCGGATGGAGCTATGGCGGTTATATGACCTCATGGACGATTGCGCACTCTAGCCGCTTCAAGGCAGCGGTGATTGGCGCAGGAGTCACCGATCTGGTTTCGATGGCCACCACGACGGACATTGCGCCGAGCTTTCTGGATGGGTATCTGGAAGACTTTGCCCACCACCGCCCACTCTACTGGGAGCGCTCACCGGTGGCGCATCTTGAGCAGTGCACCACGCCCGCGTTGATTGTGCATGGCGAGGCCGATGAGCGCGTGCCGATCGGGCAGGGAGAGGAGTACTATCACGGCCTGCGCTTCCAGGGCAAAGAGGCGCGGATGATCCGCTTTCCGCGCGAGCCGCATGTGTTTGCCGAACGCGATCATCAGGAGCAGTTGCTGACGCAGGTTCTGGAGTGGTACGAACAGCATCTGCAGTAAAGGCCGGAGCCGGCCGCAGAGCGTTGGCTTTAAGCTTTGGGGCTGGCCGGGCTGTTCCGCAGGCACTCGCGCAGTTTGTGGAGTCCGCGATAGTAGTGGTGACGGACGTTGGCCAGGCTTTGGCCAGTCTGCAAGGCTACGTCCTGCAGCTCTGCGCCTTCGAGAAAGACCATGCGCAGGGTTTGCTGCTGGGCATCGCTCAGGCTGCCCATGGCCTGCGCTACCATCTGCGCGGCCTCCATCGCCGGCATGCCGCTGCAGGTGGGCAGATCGACATCTTCGAGTTCATAGGTGCGCGCGTAGGCACGGGCATCCAGATGGCGCTTGTAATTGATGGCGCGGCTATAAGCGTATTGCAGCACCCAGGTGCGCAGGCTGCCCTTGTGCGCATCGTACTGCGCGGCGGCGCGGTAGAGATCCTGAAAGACGATCTGCACCACGTCATCGGCTTCGGTGCGGCTGCGCACAATCCGCATGGCCACGGTGCGCACAAGGCGCGCGTAGCGTTGATGCAACTCTGCAAAGGCGGCGTGATCGTGCTGGCGGAGCGAAGCAGCCAGAAGGTCGTCGGCAGGCAGCGGCTTGGCGGAAGACTCTTGCCTTGCATCCATCGACTGCATACGGACCACCTCCTTCGCCTGAAAGATACACGTCTGCCACCCAGACAGAATGCGTGCGCTCTCTCTGACCAGTTTCAGTTTGCCGCGTGTCCGGAAGACCAGGGCGCGGCCGTTCTGATGCGTGCGATGGAACGAAGACTCCTCCGCATTTCCACGTTGCATTGAGGCCGCGGGGTGACGGGAGCAGGTGTTGCGTGTTGCCGCCGGAGTTGTGCATGGGAGCTGCGTCCCCTCGGGCTTGATCTACTATTACCACAAACATTGTCAATGTCAAATAAGGATGACAACATACGCTTCATTTTGGGCGCAGGGGCTTTTGCGCAGAAGAGCGCGTAACGTCATGATTTTGCTCGGATATACGCATATTTCCTGTGCTACACTCGGGACACGCGATGCACGGTTATGCGATGCGGACGCGATGCAATCCGTTTCAATCTCTCCGGAAGGCTCCCCCATGATGAAAAACGTTGAGCAGTTGCGCGCGCAGTTGAGCCCCCGCCGCCAGGACATTATTCGCCCGCTGTTTGAGCGTCCGCGTGATTACGTGCTGCTCTCGTTGCGGGCGTGCGCGGAGGGATTGGGCACGGACCCGGCCTTTCTGCTGCGGGTGGTACAGCAACTGGGCTTTGCGCATTATGCCGACTTCAAGGCCTATCTGCACAATCTTTCGTCGCAGGATGAGTCGTCCTTTGAGCGGCTCAAGGCGCGCAAGAAACGCTCGGATATTGAACATGCGCCGTACGAGAGCATTGAACGCAGCCTGCAGAATATCCGCGCGCTCGAAAACACTCTGGACGCGCACAAGATGATTGCGCTGGCGCGGCGAGTGCACAAGGCAAACCGCATTTTTCTGCTGGGCAGCGATATGGCTCAACCGGTGGCCGACTATCTTGCCTACCAGATGGGCATGCTGGGCATGATTCCCATTTCACTGCACGGGACCGGCGAAGCCCTCCACGCTTCAGCCACCTTCAGCCGCAGCGACGTGCTGATTGGCATCACCTTTCGCCGCGGGTTGCGTGCGATTGTGGAGAGCCTGCAGGAAGCAAAGCGGCGCGGGGCCCACAGCGTGGCCATTACCAGCCAGGGCGACTCGCCCGCAGCGCGCTTTGCCGATGAAGCCCACTTGATCAGCGTGGAAGGAACGGCGCTGCGCAGTTCCTACATTGCAGCATTCGTCTGGGTGGACGCCTTCATCAACTGCTGCGCACAGGTGAATCGGCGCAAGGTGCTCGGCGTGCTCAACCAGGCACGCGATGAACAAAAAGGCGGCTATCGCTGGTTTCAGCAAGCGTAAAGAACGTATGCGTATCGCCTTCGGGCATCCGAACGCCCCTCTCGTCCGATTCCCAGATCCCTGCAATGGCATTCGGATTGGATTGTGCCCTCAGCGTGGTTATTGTCGCCATCGCCATGAGCGCTAATACTAGAACTCTTGCAACTTTCATCTACTTCTTCTCCCGTCTGTTTTTCCAAGGTGACACAGCCATACGCGCATCTCAATGACGCAGTTCGGATCGTCCGACAGCTAAGCCTTCGCGGTCTTTGCATTGCGCTGTTTGCGCGTCATCGTGGCCGCGCTCTTCACCATGAACCAGATCGTCTTCGCCCAAGCTCCTTCGGGCAGAAGCCAGCGCAGGAAGATGAGAAACTTGGCATCGAACGGCACTGCGTAACGCCGGCGGGGCCGCTTAGCATGCACTGCACGGGAAACGGCCCGCGCGATGACTTCCGGTTGTGCGCCTTTGGTGTGTTCGAGAACATCGGCAACCAGAGCGGCGTTATCCCGATACACCGAATTCTGCGATGTTGTTCGTAAATTCTCCGCAGCAATTTCACCCCACTCCGTAGCGACGCCCCCCGGCTGGATCACCACCGTATGAATGCCGAACGGCCTGGTCTCGAAGCTCATCAGGTCAGAGAGCACTTCGACGGAGTGCTTCGTCGCGTGATACCAGGCGCCAAATGGGCTCCAGATTCTGCCGCCCATCGAACTGATGTTGATGATGCGTCCTGCACCCCGCTTGCGCATCAC
>Ga0207800_1000372_pt1 | contig 13144 bp, 11 predicted proteins | sample LuqExpMetageno11_FD_187769 | JGI IMG/M metagenome (GOLD analysis project Ga0207800, IMG submission 187769) | Tropical forest soil microbial communities from Luquillo Experimental Forest, Puerto Rico - Sample 11 (SPAdes) | ecosystem: Environmental > Terrestrial > Soil > Tropical forest ...
GGAATAGCAAATACATGAATTCTCTGGAAAATATCAACTGAATATTAGTGGACCATCAAAATATTTAAAACAGGCAAAAAAGTCAATAGTTGATGTCAATCAACTCTACTCTCTAAAGTTATCCGAAATTTTACTATTTTTGTCCCTCTAAGAGACTATCTTAAAATTTAATACTGCTTTTAACCTGTTTTTCTTTAATGTCAAAACGATGTATGAGAGTCCCTTATCCTAGTAATTTATCCGATAATGAATGGGAAGTAATTAAGCCTTATATTCCTAGTCTCCGAAGTAACAGTGGTCGAAAACGTATTTATTCTTATTGAGAAATATTGGATGCTATTTGTTACGTTCTGTTTGTGCCTGGAGAATGCTCCCGCATGAATTTCTACTTTGGAAAACTGTCTACCATTATTTCCACCTTTGGAGACTTAAAGGAGTTTAGGAACATATAAATAGTGTACTGCGAACTGAGCTAAGAATTATAGATGGCAGAGAATCAGAGCCAAGTGCAGCTATTTTAGATAGTCAATCTGTTAAAACCACAGAAACACCTAGAGTATGTGGGTATGATGTTGGCAAGAAAATCAAAGGGAGAAAAAGAGACAAATCAAGAATCTAAATTACTCTGTTCTTAATAAAGCTAAATATAATATTAATCAATTATTTGAAATAGTTCAATAAAATACATTTTCTCGAATATTTTAACTTTTGTTCATTATCCATAAATTTATATTCTAATTCTGAGATTTTTTGCAACGGAACCACATTGAGAACAAGTAAATAGGGGCTCCTAGAATTATTTTCTTTTTAGGAAGACAACCGTATTATTAACTGGAGGTTCCGGCTGAACTCTTAAATATTCTTCAAATTCAGAAGGCAATTCGAATCGAGAGCCACCATCCAGGACTCTTCGAATACCTTTTTCATAGAGGCGGTAGGAGATTTTACTTCCTGAAGGAAGTACCCTCGCTAGGTGTTCAAATACCTCCTTTTTAGGTTCGGCCTGAGCAGCGATCATGTAAAGGTCACAGCTACTTTTTATGGGAAGGATGAAGTGGTTTCCTTCAATTATCTTGATTCTTTCCGAAAGCCCAAGATGGGAAGTTACTTCGCGGGAGAGACTGGCTCTGTTTCCATCCTGTTCAATTCCTATTCCCCTAAGACCATACTCGTGACAAAGTACTATCAAACTCAGGGGTAGAGGACCACTTCCAAGAAAAAGAACACAGTCTTTTTGCTTCAATTTTGAACTTGTGTACTCAGTCCTAGCAAGCTGTAAGTAGTTTGGATAAAATGTAAAATTCTGAAGGGTCTCCCATGGATTTGAGCTTTTAAGGAGACTTTTTGCTTCTTCTATTTCAAGTTTTAGATTGTATAAAAATCTAAAGTTCGAAATTGAAACCATTATGGAGTTAGATCCTGGACTTTTAAGGATCATTTCTGTGGATACGTCATCTATATCCAATGCAGCGAGCTTATCCAATCTTTGAAATAGATCCTGCAATTCTATTGAGGAATTTTCCAGGATTTCTGCCTCTCCAAGATCCTTCACACAAGTATGAATTTGCAGAAGTTCGGCAATTACGGATTCAGTTTTTATTTTTTGGATATTACTCACACTCCAGGAAAACCAAAGTATTGTTTACCTTTCCATCAGGATAAATTGCTTGCATTTTTCGGAACCCTTTGATATATTCCGGTTTTACTGGCCAATACAGTAACTGCCTTATACCGGTATAGTCACGATAGCACACTGAAATAGGTTTTTTAGATTCTGGTTTTCTATTTTTTATAATCGAGTAGAGGTTCCTGAAGATGCGTTGTTTAGGTTCAGCGAGCCCTGCTATCAGTACAGCTCCCCAGTTAAGTTTTGCAAGTGAATTTTCATCACCCTCGACAATACTAATTTCTTTTTCGAGGCCAAAGTGTTTTACGCATCTTTTTGCCAAAATCACTGCTTCTGGATCCTGATCTATACCAATGCAGCGAATTCCATATAGTTTACTGAAAAGTAGTAGAGTAACAGGGAGAGGACCACAGCCTATAAAGGCCAGCATTTCTATTTCGGGGGAATCTTGAACGTGGGCCTTGATCATATTTTTGTATCTGGCATAGAGAGGAAAAGATTCCAGCATTTTCCAAGGTTCTTTGCAAGCCAGAATTTTTTTTGCGAGCTGAGTTTCATGTATACTAAAAAAATGGGTATAACTGGAGTAAATTGTAGGAAGGATCGATCTGATTACCGGGTCTTGAAGTAAAGCTTGACAGAGATCATCAGAAATATCAAGATGCCCAAGTTCGTCAAGCTCTGAGAATATTTCGTAAACGTAAGGGAGATTAAACTCGGCAATTTTATTCATATCACAAAATTTGATATTATTGTAAAAATGAAGTATGCGAGATTTTATGTTTTGTAGGTCATATAAATCCTGCCCATATTTCTGAAACAGAGGTAAATTGCTGTTTTCTTCACTCATTAGGCTATTCATTTGATCCAAATCCTTCGTTATTTATTGGAACGGTTTTTGTAAAAATACATATATAATAAGATTAATCATTAAATTTCCAAATGAATATATATACATTTCTATATAATTTTATAAGTAATATGATTTGAAAGTTTAATTTCATTATGTATTACAGAACATAATGGATGTAAGAAACGAAAGTAAAAACAGTTAATACAATACGAAAATAAAAGAGAAGTAGTTAATTAAAACATGAAAAATACAGATGTTAGGTTATTTTGGTATTTTGTTTATTTAGAGTACCAGAGAAACTTATTCTACCTTTTTTGCCCCGATATTAGAAAAATTGAGTTACTTCCAAGAACTTTCTGTGGGAGGGATTGTTTACTTTGTTTAAATTTTTGTACTTCTAAAAGGGGATTGATTTCAGTGTTTACAAGTCCATTTTCTGAAAAGAGAAGAGATGCCTTTTTTGGACTTATTTCCTCATAAAGAGGTAGATGACTCCGGATTGGCTCATAATAGTCTTTGAAGACCAAATTATACTGGTTCTTTTTTGTAACCTTGTCTGCCCACTCATAAACTATTCTTTTAAGTCGTCTACTTGGTCGAGGATCAAACCAGTCTCCATCAATGGCAAAAACCATACCTCCTGGTTTAAGAACCCTCTTCCACTCCCTAACGGCGCAGTCAGGCTGCTGGAGGGTCCACAATAGGAATTTATTTGTGACCAGATCAAAAGAGTTATCTTCGAAAGGCAGGTTCTCCGCGTCCCCATGGGAAAACTCAATATCAAGGCCCATATTCTGTGCATTATGCTTTGCTTTCTCAAGCATACCTAAAGAAAGGTCTATGCCTGTTACCTTATGTCCCATTTCAGCAAAAAGTAGGGCAAGAAATCCAGCCCCTGTTCCTACATCCAGTACGTTTAAATGCTTACTTGAAGATAGGGAGCTTTCAAATATTTGTTTCCAGACAGCGCGTTCTTCTTCATCAAAGCCATTTACCCCATTTGTGTACGTGGAAGATCTTATATTCCAGTAACTAGCAATAACTTTCTTACAATCTATAAGAATTCCTCCAAGAAATTTTAAACAAAAACCCTTAAATGCCCTTTATTTGCATTTTTATCTAATGTTATTTGTTCAATTTTAGAATATTTTTTTCGCATCTTTTTTTCAAATGAGTTAATAAAAACCACCTATTTTCCAAAAGTTTAATTTGTAGAGCTTTTTCTGGAATTTTCGATCCTTTTTTTCATTTAATGTCCTCATTGAGTTTTCGATTTGGATAGGATATTAATTCTCTAACATGCCAACTATGCCACCAGCATACTGAAGAAGTTTCCAGAGGATTGAGATAGGGGTCCTTAACCTATTGAATATAATTCAATAGAAAATGAACAGTGTATAAAGAACAAAGCCGGATATTATAAGCTGAATCGTTCCTTGTTCCATCAAAATTTGGCATTATCTCTCTGAAGATAGAATCTCAAATGATATAAATATACGTTTTTTTCATAATAATTATTACAAATTGAGATAATTTATTGATATATATATCACATAAATATCAAAATATATGTATATACGGAGGTCAAAATACTAATAAAGAGTTCTTCTGCTATCATCGATTTCATTTTCTACTTATAACTGATTCCATAACCCAAAACCAAACAGCTTTAGTTCAGATTTATTGAATAAAGGATGAGTATGATAGAATAACAAAAAATCAGAGATTTGTGACAACAAGGGCTTTAATTCTCTTTCATTCCCTGGAAATATAGGAGAATGGAATCAAAATCGAATAGCAGACAGAGATCTGATTTTCAGGAAAAAGAGAATTTCATTTTTATTTGGTTAAGATACGATATATAAGAAACGTGTTATTTTCATTGCCACTTCTGTAAACCTATAAATAGAAATAGAGACTTTTTGAATTCTTTCGATTTACCCTTATTCCACTGAATTGAATGTAATTTTAAATTTAGTCCCCTGCGTTTTCATAAGCTCTATTTTTCCATCCAGCTGATCAACAAGAATGCTTACTAACTGCATTCCAAGTGACTCAACACTTCCCAATGCTATGTTTTCAGGAATTCCTTTTCCGTTATCCGAAATTGTCAGGCTGAAAAGAAATTCATGTGTCTCACTGTTCTTTTCTTCTCTACAAAGTCGGATTAGAATTTCTCCTTCCTTGTCATTAGGAAACGCATGTTTGAGAGAATTGGAAACAAGTTCATTAACGATAATTCCTAAAGGAACAGCAATATCCATATTAAGGAACGTATTTTTTTCCATATCTGTTAGTAGATGGATATTTTTACTTTCAAGGCTGTAAGTCTGGAAAAGGTTTTCAGCTAGTTTTTGAAGGTACGTTGAGAAGTCCAGTATATCAGTTCCTTCTCCTTTATAAAGTTCTTCATGGATCAGAGACATTGAGATTACACGGTTCTGACTTTCCCTGAAAGCTTCGAGGACCTCTAGAGTAGGAGCTATCTTCTTATATCTAAATTTTTCAGCCTGAAGATCCAACAGAGAAGAGATTACCTGCAAGTTATTTTTAATTCTATGATGTATTTCCTTTTTTCTGGCGTTTTCAAATTTTACCAGAGCTTCTTTTGCCTTTATTCTTTCAGTAACGTCGGTTATCGTACTTTGGTAACTATCAGGTTTCCCATTTATTCCCGAAATTTTCTGACAGACTTCGTGTACCCATTTTATTGTTCCATCCTTGCATCTTATTCTGTAGCTAAGTTTTCCACAATAAGGAGAGGGAGAGTTTTTGACTTCTATTTCTGTTTTGAGGAATAGGGGTAGATCTTCCTTTTCAATAAGTTCTTTCCACAGCTTTTTACATGTTAATTCTTCTTCACTATACCCAGTAATCTCTTCTATGCTCCCTTTCACAAATTCTAGGTTGAAATCCTTATCTCTTTGAAAAGCAATCCCTGTAAAGTTTTGTATGAAAGATAGATACTTTTCCTCGCTTTCTCGAAGTTTTTCTTCAAGTTTTTTCTGGTCACTTATATCAAATCCATAAAGGGTTATACATTTTTCTTCAGGAAAGGGGTGAAACTCGATAAGATATACTCTTTTCCCCACTTTAACTTCTATTCTTTCTGGACTATTTCGTGAAATCATTCTTTGCACAGAATCTCCAATGTAGGAAGGCATTTTTTCTCCGACTTTCACTTCCCATTCATGTAATAAAGGATCACCTGCCTCATTTGAGTAGAAAATTGTTCCATCCTTTCCCACATTGATTATAGGATTCGGATTCTTTGCAGTAAATTGCTCCAGTTTTTTCATTTATTTATATCCGGCTCTTTTTCTTTGATAGCAATATGCCTATCTTCAATGAGTAAAATAAAATAATATTTAACTATTACATGGTTTTGTTTTTTGCAAAATTTGGTCTTATACCCTCGAGGAACAAAATAAATTAGAAGCAAGTCTTTCATAATATATCTGAAATATTATACTGTTAATTTCTCAGTTCAATCGCGCAAGTACTCCTAAGATCAAGTTGTTAATCTTAGTTTTCCGATGCTGCCTCGATCAGGTAGCATTTTAAATTTTAATGTATGCTTAAGTTAATTTCATGGATTCCTATGGTTAATTCTATGAAATGTTATATCTTTTAGTGTCAGACTCTTTATAACAAAAAGTTTTGGTATCAAGTTTTTTTACCTTTAGGCTTTTTATACATATATTTTCAGTCTAATGATTCTTGATATTATAATTTCCTTAGACATGTTTTATCTCTTTTCCTTGTCAGACAGTGTTCTCTAGGCTTCTAGTTCATATTTTTGTATGATTTCTTAAAATAAATTATTTCCTATTACTATTTATTGGCATATAAAACAGATTAATTTTTCATAAAAATAACATTAAAAACGTTATTTATTGATATTTAATGAGATCAATAATTGATGCTACCTAAAATGTAAATATTCTAACTCTAAACTGCAGGAAGTGAATTTGAGGATTAAACTCCAACTTCTCCTTTCTTGCTTTCAGAGGATTTTGAAAATACTATCGCAGTTTGAGTGATAAAAGCGGACTGCGATTAAGATTGAAAAATAAGCTAAGTTATGGTTTTCAATAAATTATTGGCATTTACTTTCTATTTTATAGGAATTCAGTTTCTTTGTAGCCTGTGTTTGTTAATACAAATTTTAAATTTTGTATGATAAAATATTTATTAATTTGATTCTTTTAGATATAAGTTAAAAGTGATATAAATATTTGTGTTACTAATTAACTCCATAATATAGTAAAAACCAATGAATTGTGAGGAATATATTTTTGGTGCAGGAATTTAGAGCAAGAAAAGCTTTGATGAAACAAAAAAATAGTTTACAAGTATATGAGGAATTGGATAAATTATCCTCTATTTATTTCCCAACTCCTTATTTTGCCCAATTCTTCTCTCTTGTTTCTTTTCCTTCTCCTGATTGTTCTTTATCTCCTCCTGGACTCCTCTATCTTGATCTAAACATTTATCGGGAGTATATGATAAAAGCTCTTATAAAAGAACAAAATGAGGATCTATACCAGTTAATAAAAAGAGTAGCTTTTGATGGTAAATATTATAGGATAAAATGTGTACATTCCGGAGAATGGGAATACTGCTGGGATCTGGCGGTTCGAATACAGTTTTTCGGAATGATGCAAGGATTAGCCTTCGAGCCTAAAAAGATAATTTCCAGAAAAGATAAGAAAATAATATACACATCCCTTATTCTGATAAATCCATATGAGTTGTGGGAAAGGAAACTGGTCGAAAAGTTATGGAACCTACAGGATAGAATAGAATTTCTGATAGCAAAAATTCTCTTTCACGAATGTATCCATATCCTCATCTTCCTTGGAAAAACTCTACCCTTAGGCTTCAAGCAAACGGATATTTTCCTTGAATTCAAAGAGGTGCTTGTGTTTGCAAACTCGGAAAAACTATGCCCCGAAAGTTCTGATGTTCAGTCCCATCTATGGAATTTGGTTAATCTTGGTTCAAAATCTCCTGAGAGTTCAAAAAAGAAACTGGATCAGGTTTCTGAGCTTTATGAGTTCCTCATCAACGAAAAATACAGCATCAAAAAAACCGATCTGGCTTTTGGCTTTCCCTGGAGCAACAGAAAAATTTCCCAGAACTATGCGAAAATTGCAGCTCTGAAACTGGGTTTTCATATAGAATCAGATAAAAAACTCTGGAAAAAAGAAGTTAACAAACTACATAAGGATTTGGAAAAACTTTACGATAGAATTGATAATAACCATAAATCTAAGAGCAAAATTAATTGAAAAATTTCCTTAATTTTAATGTCTCCTTCATTAACGTTCAATGGCTTTTTAACTGTAAGACTTCAAACTTTCCAAGAAGTTGATCTATTTAAGGAAAAGATAAAATAAAAAACAAAGTTAACATATAGTAGCAAAAATCAAATAAAAAGTATTAAATACTAATTTGTAGTATAGGTATCTAGCGAACAGATCAAACTTTAAACCACATCTTAAATAGTTTAAGTTTCTGAACTTCTTTTTCCCTATCTGTGAAAGCAGGTGGGGATAGGGTTCAGATAATTAAGAGAAATATAAAAGCCCCATAGAAATCTTCCAAAAAGTCTCCATTAATTTGAATTGAATGGCTGGATCTATTTTTGCTTACTTCTTTCAGCCTATTGAAGTTGATTTATGAATAGAATTTCTACAAAGCCATGTAGATACATTTAATGAGAACTATTTTAGGAATAAAAAAGAAGGAAATAAGAACACTTAATTTTATTCACAAATCAAATATGATTATTGAATTATATTTAAATATAAATTTATCGAAAAATGTAATATCAAAATATATATAAGTAATACAGAACAATTTTGCCATATAAAGACACACTTTAGGAAATAACTATCAAGGATGCTAAAAATATTAAAAACAATTTATCCCTAAATTTCAAAGTACTTTTCTAGATCACAAACTTGGAATGATTAATTGAACTTCTACTCTGAGAATCATTCTGAAACTTTATTGATATAAGAAAAAACTTGGTTTTGGGATGAGTTCAAATTAAGTTTCCTTTAGATGGATTTTCCATCTAATAAAAAATTACTCAATTAAAATAAGTATTTTTAGTTCGAATAAGAGAAATAAATAAGGGAAGAGATAGAAAATGCATATTCCAGATGGATATTTAGGACCATATACTTATATTGCATTTTGGATCATTATGATCCCTATATGGTATTACGCCGGAAAAAAGTTAAACACCGAGCTTAAGTCCAGACAGGTCCCTCTGCTGGCACTATCAGCTGCTTTTTCGTTTGTAATTATGATGTTCAATGTACCTATCCCAGGAGGTAGCACAGGCCATGCTGTGGGAGGTGCAATTATCGGCATAGTACTCGGTCCCTGGGCAGCATTGATAGCTATTTCTGTAACTTTGGTATTGCAGGCGTTAATGTTTGGTGATGGAGGAATTACGGCTATAGCCGCTAATTGTTTTAATATGGGATTTGTAACACCTTTTGTTGGTTACTATATTTACAAGCTTATTAGTGGAAATTCAGAAATCACGTCCCACATACGAATTATTGCTTCGGCAGTAGCTGGCTGGCTTGCACTAACTTTAGCAGCTTTCTGCGCGGGTGTTGAGTTGGGAATACAGCCCATTTTACAACATACAGCTGCTGGAACTCCATTATATATGCCTTATCCTTTAAGCGTAACTGTTCCTGCCATGTTACTTGAACATGCATTTGCTTTCAGCATTCTCGAGGCACTAATTACAGCAATTATTTTCACCTATATCCAAAGAACAGATACATCAGTATTTTATGGAGAGATATCTAAAAATCAAATGAAAAAAAATAAGAACGCAGCTCTAACTGAGGTATAAATATGGATAAAATGATAAGAAACCTTACAATTGGGCTTGTATTACTTATAATTTTAGCACCTTTAGGTCTGCTTGCGGCAGGCACTGCATATGGTGAATGGGCACCAGATGAGCTTAAAGATAAGGTCGGTTTTGTACCTCCTGGCCTGGAGGAACTTTCTGGAATATGGAATGCACCAATGCCGGATTATTCTATTTCCGGTGCAGAAGGGTCTATGACATTGTCTTCGGCAGCTTATATTCTGTCCGCAGTAATAGGCGTAGTAATTTGCGGTGGTCTCCTGTATTTCATAGGAAAGAAGGCTGCCAAAAATTAAAATTTTTAAATGTTGTCATGAGTTTATCATAAATTGAAAATTAAATATTTAGTATTGTGAGAGTTTCAGTAAACCTATGAGTTCGATGAATCGTTTATAAACTATTTATAAAAAACTGATTAATATTAAGGTTTATTGAAATCCTCTCTATAATTTGGTTCCCTTTACATAGAGCTTCTTTTCCAATAACTTTTTGGACTTATGATCTTACATAAAATCGGTACGTATTTATAATTTCAATTTTTTGCTTATTTTGTAATTATTTAGATACAACATATAATACTATCTGGAACTAAGGTTTTAAAACAGGTGAATAATGATCCTAGACTGGATGAAAGAAACAGATACAGGTCCATGCCGATACTCCCCAACGTATCATGGTAAAAAGGGCTTCATAGGAAAGACGATTGATGGAATCCTCGGCTTTTTGGAGGAAGCCTTTGTCTCGGATAACTTTTCCAGGCGCGATGGTTTCCTGCAGAGTTTGGATCCTAGAGCCAAGCTCGTTTCTTTCCTGGCCTTGATATTCGCAACGAGTTTGATCAGAGACCTTAGATTACTGATCTTTGTTTATATGCTTACGCTGCTGTTTGCATATCTCAGCAAGATCGATGTCTTATTCTTCATCAAGCGAGTGTGGCTCTTCATACCTATTTTCGCAGGAATTATTGCCATGCCAATGATCTTCAATGCCTTCTTTCCAGGAGATCCTCTGATTAGGTTAGCATACCTTGGCCCTGGAGCTCATTGGGGACCTTTTTCACTACCTAGCAGCATCTACATCACCAGACAGGGCGTCAATACCGCTGTGATATTTACAATGCGTGTGGCAACATGCGTATCTACCGTAGTCTTGCTTTTTCTTACCACACCTCAGCAGGTTCTTTTTAAGTCTCTGCGCTCTGTAGGCGTTCCTAAAATCTATGTTTTCACGCTGGAGATGGCCTACAGATACATTTTCCTGCTAACTGATATGGTACGAGAGATATACATTGCCAAGAAAGCCAGAACCATAAAGACTGGAAGCATGTTCGAAGAGCAGAAATGGGTTGGTGGACGCATAGGCTACACATTAATAAGATCTCTGGATACAAGTGAAAAAGTTCATGCATCCATGATGTCCAGGGGATACAATGGTGATGTTAAAATAATGCAGGAGTTCAAAATGCGCAATCGTGATTATGTTTCAGGGACAATTGCGATATCCATGAGCATATTGTTAGTATTGATCTCCCAGAATATCATAAGGTGATATGAACATGGAAACAATTTTTGATGTGAGGAACGTATCATATACATATATGGGGAAGATAAACGCCTTAAAAGATATTAGTTTCAAAGTCAGCCAGGGTGAGCAGATATCCATAATGGGCTCTAACGGTAGTGGCAAATCGACTTTGCTGACCCTTCTAGATGGGCTTATATATCCTACTCTGGGAGAATTCTATGCTTTTGACAGTGAGATACGCGAAGAGGCTTTCGATGCCATTAAAGATAATGAATTTAGATCCTATTTCCGGAAAAAAGTAGGATTTGTCTTTCAGAACTCAGATGTGCAGCTCTTTTCGTCCACAGTCTTTGAAGAGGTTGCCTTTGGACCTCTGCAGCTTAATATGACTCCAGAAGAGGTCAAAACCAGAGTAATAGAAGTCTTAGAGATGATTGGAATCACTAAGCTTAAAGATCGATCTCCTCATACACTAAGTGGGGGAGAGAAGAAAAAAGTCTGTATTGCCGCTGTTCTGGCTAATAATCCAGATATCCTTCTATTGGATGAGCCCACTGCAGGATTGGATCCCAGAACTCAGCTCTGGTTGGTAGAATTATTGCAAGAGCTAGGTATAGCGGGAAAGACGATAATTACTGCCACTCATGACCTTGAAACGGTAGCACAGATTAGCAAAAGAGCCATAGTCATGGGCGAAGACCATAGAATTGTTGTGGATGAGGATGTGGAAAAGGTACTTAGTAACAGAGAACTTTTACTTTCCACAAATCTAATCCATGAACACATGCACGTTCACGGCAAACTTGTACACGAACATCTGCATGCCCACTATGGAGAGCACATGCATGAGCACAAAAATTGAGTTTTTTACGTGATTCACTAACCTATCTTGACATAGTTACTACAAAATTTGATATTTGGCAGGCTGAATAGTAAGGAAACTAAATTATCCTCAAGTTATCTCAAGAGAAGGTCTTTTTAAATAATTACCCTGCTAAATTCTTTAAAGCCTAATATAGCGTGTTTTTGTCTTTTGAAGATATGGAAATCTTGTCTCTATCGGCTAAAACAAAAATTCCTATTATAAAATCCAAGCAACTTTTTTAAATCAATTTTTGGCTTCATGGCGCCTATGGATTTTAGGACTTGTAAGCTGAACTGAAAAATAAATAGATACTTCTAAAAGTTCACAGTAGTTGGAGAAAATCTAAAAAACTAACTTCGATAAACGAATTTTGAGAAGATTTTAAAACGAGGGGCAGAACTTTTTAGGTTAAAAACTGCATATGAAACTCTTCACCTGCCTGCTTTACAGATGAAGAGTTCAAAGATTGCAATTCCGAATAACAGATTTAGGAGGCGTCTGTTTTCACGTCTTCGGAGAGACATATGAATGTATGTTAAACTTATATTTAATACTTATCCATCAATAGATAACATTAAATGTTATTATAATTATTCTTTGTATTACAAAGCAAAGTGAAATGTTTCACATAAAAATACTAATAATCCAAAATTAAGTAAAAATAATCTTAATTTACCGCTTTTTATGTGTTGTTAGTAAGTCATTGAAATAGTTACTAAAGTGAATAGTACATAAAAGATAACTTTTATATTGGAAATAATATATTTATATGATAATTTATAAATTCTTATTTTAGTTAATTCCTAATAGGAAATAATTTATTTTAAAAAATCTGTGTTGTATAAGAAATAGAAACTTTGAAAGTTTATCTTGTGAGGAAAGGGATAGAAGTATGCCTGAGGAAATTGCGAAAATAAAAGTCATAGCAAAAAACACACGTATACGACGCTTGATAATAAAAGGTCTGATGCCAAAAACCATTGTTATAAAAAATCTTTTACTAAAAAACGTTACTTTCTACACGGTTGATCACAAACCAACCTCAAAAATTAAATTGCGTCTATTCGCTCTAAGTTCTGAATAAATAATGGTTTCAGATCAGAAAAAAATACTGAAATTCTTAATGAAAATTTTCCCTAAATATGAAATTTCCTGTTAGATGGTATTATTATAATAAAAATAAATAACATAAAGTACAATAAAAATAATGAAAAATATTAAATATCAGTTATGGACATAAGTAAGTGTCTCTACTAGCAGACAAAAAACGAAACGCCTCCTAAATCTATTAATTGAACTTTCAACTTCGAAATTCTTCACTTGTAAAAACAAACAGGTGAAGATTTTCATGTGTAAGCAGATAGTAGG
>Ga0207800_1000374_pt1 | contig 13103 bp, 9 predicted proteins | sample LuqExpMetageno11_FD_187769 | JGI IMG/M metagenome (GOLD analysis project Ga0207800, IMG submission 187769) | Tropical forest soil microbial communities from Luquillo Experimental Forest, Puerto Rico - Sample 11 (SPAdes) | ecosystem: Environmental > Terrestrial > Soil > Tropical forest ...
GCGATTGATGAATATTCCAGATTACTTCCCTGCCCCGATCGTTTCCCGTCTTCTGCGAACGGACAAGGCTTTAAGCCACTGGCTGATTACATCCATAAGCTTGGTTTGAAATTCGGTATTCACATTATGAGGGGTATCCCAAGAATTGCCGCACACAATCATATGAAAATCCTAGGCTCGACTGTGACGGCTAATGAGACAGCCAACCCATCCTCCATTTGCTGGTGGAATCCGGATATGTATGGCTTGGAGGTTGACAGAGAAGGAGCGCAGGAATATTACAATTCCATCTTTGAATTATACGCGCAGTGGGGCGTTGATTTTGTAAAATGTGATGATATCTGCAGATATGATATGCCTTCAGCTCAAAGAGAAATCGAAATGCTCCATCATGCAATACAGAACTGTGGTCGTCCCATAGTGTTAAGTCTGTCACCGGGACCTGCATTGATTGATAAGGCATGGCATTATGAAAAGTATGCCAACATGTGGAGAATCACCGATGATTTCTGGGACAATTGGCCGCTGCTTGTAAATATGTTCGAGCGATGCGAAATATGGCAAAATCACGTATCGGAAGGCTGCTATCCGGACTGTGACATGCTTCCTGTAGGTTACGTAGGAAAAGGCTTCAACGATGAAAGACGTACCAATTTCACCAAAGACGAGCAGATTACCATGATGACCTTATGGTGCATCTTCCGTTCTCCTCTGATACTTGGAGCGGAACTGCCAAAGCTTGATGAATGGACCACGAACATTCTTACCAATAAGAAGGTGCTGCATCTTTTATCCCACTCCGAGGGTGCAAAGCAGATCATGAGAAATAAAAAGCAGGCTGTGTGGTTCTCAAAGGATACGGATGAGAATGCTTATTATCTGGCAGTTTTCAATATCAGTGATGAAGTAAGATCCATATCGGTATCAGCCGAAGAGCTTGAGCTGACTTCCTTCCAGGGTCAGAAGCTGGAAGATCTCTGGAGCGGTGAGATTATTTCCGGACATGATGAAGTATACGAGACTGAGGTTTCGGTGCATGGTGCAAAGCTTTATAAGATTTATATGTAGATAAATCGACTTTATACTATGATATCACTATAAACAATTGTTTTATACTGAGTTAACTGTATTTATATATAATATGTTGAAGGAGAAGGATGTTGGAACGAAAAATACGCAATTCTGCAAAGGCGTTAATAATTAGGGATGGAAAAATGTTAGCATCCAAAATCGATGATAATGGCGATGTTTTCTATATTATGCCTGGTGGTGGACAAGAGGTAGAAGAATTACTTCCAGATACGGTAAAACGAGAATGTGCAGAGGAAATGGGTATAATTGTAGAACCGAAATCACTCGTATTTGTGGTTGAAGGTCTACACGGAGAACCATTTCATCGTATTGACTTAGTTTTCTTATGTGATTTTATTGGAGAAATAGAAAATGCAGAAATACATAAGGATATAAACCAAGTAGGATTTGAATGGCTTTCTATTGAAAATCTGCTTAATGAACCTTTATATCCATCAAAACTTCGTTCTCAAATAATTAATCTTTTTCATAATAATAAAACAGAAGTTTATCTCGGAAACGAAAGTATGGAACAACCCTAAAAATTAAATAATAATTTCGTAATTTCTATCTATTACACAATTGTAAAATAAGGCTGTCCAAAAGTTAAAGTGCTCCTCATGTCAAGGACATTTTAAAGATTGGACAGCTTAATTTTTATCATCAATAAAAAAATCACTTAGAATTATATCAATTTAGGTGTGAAAACAATTGTGATTTATATTATTTTTAATTTACACACAAAAATCAAAACCGTTAAGCCTAGACTGCAGCTACTATTTTTAATCTTTTCTAAACTTTATGCTGCTTCCGGTATTCTTCCGGAGTAAGGTGCAGTACCTTTTTGTATACCTTGGAAAAATAATTACCGCAGGAAAAGCCGCATTCCTCAGCTATTTTCTGAATTGTCAGGTCAGTGCCTAGAAGAAGCTGCATCGCATGCTCCAGACGAATCTGCGTCAGGTATTGGATCGGCGTAAGTCCTTTTTCCTTATAAAACTGTCTGCTAAGATGGGAAAAAGATACTCCGATTTCCTTACTCATGGCTTCCAGACTAAGCGCTCCTGCATAATTCAACTGCATCCAGCTGGCGGCAGCTGTCACGTGGGGGCTGCTTTTTTTATCCGCAGGAAATTCGATGCTTCGCAGTAAGGTTGTAAGGAAACGATACAACCATTCGCTTCCCCTGTAGCGCTCTAATTGGATACCGCTTTTTAAGACCTCATATAATTCAAAAAATAACCGGATTGCCGGACTTTCCAGCTCCAGTGTAACCATGGGGCCTGTCAGTTCCCTGATCCGCCTGAAGAATGGTTCAGCCGCAGGCCCGCTAAAGTGAATATAGAAGTATTTCCAGGAACTCTCAGACTGCTCCGTCGGCAGATAATACCGGCTATCGTCCGGAAAGGTGATAAAGAAGGCTTTGCCTTTTGACATTCGATAACTTGTTCCCGGCGTTTCATAGATGCCGTAACCCTCCAAAGTGTATTGGAACAGATAGCCCTTATAATCCCTGTTAGCATTCTGGTAATGGTATACTTCGTTCTGTCGCAGCTCCAATCCCAAATCGTGAATGCAAAGTGATTGCTCAGCAATGACATCGATATTAATAAAGCCGAAAAAACCGATATCCGGATACATCAAATAATTACCTCTGCTTCTTATTCATACGGTCTGAATATATTAATTATATCTTACTATAGGTATCATAAAAAGCAAAGGTAATTTTATGGCGTCAAATTATTACTGCAAGGAATAAACTCACATTGAAGCTTGAAAGCAGCTTATTCATGCCTTCGAGCTGAGGAAAGGCCTGCTGATTCAAAGCCTGGTTACCTACTCATAACTTTCAGGCTGTAAAGGAAATTATACAGACGTGCCGATGCTTCTCCCTTGGCGCCTTCAAAGGTAAAAGTCACTGCAGATTTTGTCTGTTCATTTACAGATAGCTCATCGGCATTGGCGGCGAGTAATTCCTTCGGAAGTTCAATGATTACATCATATTCTTCTTTCTCAGCCTCCTGCAGGAGCTTTTCGTAAACCACTGTATTTCCAATCTTAATTCGAAGCGTCTTCCCCTGATCCGCTGCTTTGAAGGTTGCCAACAGGTTCGTTCCGTTTTCCGTATCAACAATCATCCGATAGGAGAAGGCTCCCATTGCATTGGCAAATCTTGAGGTTCCGACGGAGGTATCACCTGTGGAACCGGTGCCATACTCTGTCATGTTGTGAAGAGCATCATTCTCATATTGACCATATCCCGGCTGTACCGTATCCAGGCGCAGGGCTGAATACTTCCGGTTGTCGCTCTCCTGCTTCATCTGCTCCGGCGTTTCCTTGCTTATAAATCTCCAATAGATACCATACCTTTGTGTGTATTGGGAATAATGCGGTACAAAGGTTAGATTGGCATCCGTATTGGTCAATTGGAAGGACAATTCATCTCCAGACGAAGACGAAAGTATATACTGATCTATGTTCTCCAGGAACTCCTCTACACCATCCGTCATTACTGTGATAACATCATCACCGCTACGGGTATAGCCCGGTTCGATTACCTTGGCAAGCGGAATGGTTACATCTACACCGGTGACAGACGGTTCCATATCCATTGCACCCAGCAGCGCACTGAGTACAATCGGTCCGTATTTGAAGCCATAGACATTCTTACTGTCCGGCAGATGATAAGTCTGAACCTTCATAGGCAGCGTAAGCTCCAGCTTTGTTCCATTGGCAAAGGGCCCATGAACCAGTGCATATCCGCCTTCTGCCTGATAATCATATTCCGAACCATTAACGCAGAGGATTGCCTTTGAAGCCAGCCAGTCAGGAAGGCGGAAGGCAAATGTAACGTCAGTTTTTACGCCATCCTTTGATTCCACTGTGAATGTCGCTTTATCCTTTAACGGAAGAGATGAATTCTGGATAAACTTTATATTATACTCCGACCAGGTAAGCTCAGAGCTGATATATTGATTTACGACCAGAACATTTCCCTTATGATAATAGAAGCTTTCTCCCAGCTTCGTAAAATTCTCCATACCCGAACCGGTACAGCACCAGAACTTATTGAAGCGCTCACCGAATACCTTAAAATATCCGGTAGCCATTGGTTGAAAATAAGTTGTCATGCCTGTAATCGGATTCTGGGAAGACAGGATGGAATTTAAAAAGGTGTTCTCATAATAATCCGTGTATTTTGCTTCACCCGTTATCATGTAAAGCTTCTTGGTCAGCTTCAGCATATTGTAAGCATTGCAGGTCTCATTGTTGCAATTGGTCCGCTCCGCGTCCAATATATCGTCCAAGCCAAAATGCTCCCATTCACTGTTGCCTCCGGTGATATAAGTATGGTTTTTCACGACCATTTCCCAGAATGCCTTAGCATAATCAAGATAAAGCTCTACATCCTCCGCAGTATCACGATAGGTAATATAGCGGTTTAATGCACCAAGGAATTTTGGAATGGTGGTATTCGCATGATGATTATTCAGAATATGATCCCCAGGCTTACCCTTTAATACCTTCTCAAACAGTTCAACCTGGTCGAAGGCATGGGCTGCCAGGGCATGCTTGTTGTTTTTGGTCATCTGATACAGATCATAGAGGCAGTCATTCATTCCGCCGTACTCAATTCCGATTACCGTCCGGCGGATATCAGAGGTCCAACAGCTGACTCTATGGTAAGTCCAGTCACCAAGTCGGGAAGCAATCTGTAACGCCATATCCGCAATCTTTTTCGTCCTCTCGTCGGATAAATGCGCTACGGCAATCAGGCCCTCATATATTTTATGCATGGTATACCACGGTACCCAGGCCTGTGTAAATATATTCGTCTGATTTTTCTCAACATTATCAAATTGGAGTTCCACCTTATCCTTATCCAGGATCACCGCACCAAAGATAAAGCCGGTACCCAGAGCATCCTGGCAATCCTTCAGGCCCTGGATAATCTCAGAAACCATGGTTAATAACAGCTGCTTCTGCTCTTCCCCGGAATTAGCACTCTGATAAGCCTGGACACAGGCAGTCAGGTAATGTCCCAGCGTATGTCCTCCAATCAGTAAGGATTCCCAGCCGGCATAACGATTAACACCCTTGGTGTCAATTCCTGCAGTTTCACGAAAACCGGCAAGCAGCCTGTCAGACTCAAAGGACAGAAGGTATTCTATCTCCTTTTGTGTCGCGTTAATGTAATAACCATCAGTCAGATAAACCCGATCCAGTTCAAAGGCTTCCAGCCTTTTTAACTGTTTTGCTGTATCTGCTGTAATATCTGATACTTTTTCAGTTGAACTATCTTTCATACTTTCCCTCCGTCATAATTACCTATGAAATTAGTTATCTTAATCCATTCTCATTATAACAAATGGACCCCTCTAATAGAAATACCAAAAGGTATGAATTGGTGTAAAAAAGTCAGACGATCAAAAAAACTGACTGCATTCTTAGGAAAACAGCCAGGCTTTATCATAAATAATTCATATGCAGATTTTTAAATCAGTGAAACAGATACCATTTATTATACAGCCTGCAGCGGAAGCTCAACCACAAAGGTTGATCCTTCCCCCTGCTTACTGTCAAAATGCACTTTACCATTCGATAATTCAACAATCATTTTTACCAGGACAAGCCCCAATCCGTTACCTTCCTTGGAACGTGATTTGTCTCCCTTAAAAAAGCGCTCAAAGACCCGGCTCTTATCTTCTTCTGCAATTCCAATACCCTGATCGGTAACTTGAAATACCGCATTTTCATCCTGCTGAAATAATTGAATGGTAATCAAGCCCTCCTGGTTAGAGAATTTAATCGCATTCTGAATCAGATTCAACCACACCTGCTGTAACAGATTTTTATCTCCCACGATTGTAAGCTCCTCCAGATCAATGTCGAACTCCAGGTTCTTCTTCGACCATTGCACTTCTAACAAAAGGATTGCTTTGCGAATCTGTTCATCCAGGGAATATGCTGTTGATTGTTCCCGTATCACCTTACTGTCTAACTCCGATATTTTCAGCAGATTGGAGGACAGCAAAGATAATCGTTCACTTTCATTTATGATGATTTCACTGTATTCCTTCAACTGCTCCTCCGAGCATCTGTCTTCCTTGATTAATTTGGCATAGCCCATAATCGAGGTAATCGGTGTCTTATATTCGTGTGAGACATTGGATACAAAATCCTTACGCAGAATATCGATGTTCTTCAATTCCTTCGTCATTAGATTAAAATCCGTGGTCAATTGCCCGATTTCATCCATGCTTTTGACTTTAACTTCAATATCAAAATTACCTTGAGCAACCTCTTTGGAGGCATTGGACAGACGTTTGATCGGTCTTACGATACCTCTGACTGCCAAAATGATTAATATTGTACCGGTCATTGTGCTGATGAAGAATGCCTGACCAGTCAATATTCGAATTCTTTTCATTTCCTCCAGCAGCTGCTGATGACTTGCAGACTGCATCTCCGCTTTCAAGATATCTATGATGGAACTGCTGGCAATAACATGAATTATCATGCTATAGGTCAGAGTGTTAAGCAGCCACCAGATACCAATAAAGATAAGAATAAACTTCGTATAGATTGATTTATTTCGAAATTTCTTTCTCATACCAGCCTTTCCGCCTTATAACCAAGGCCTCTGACTGTAATGATTTTAAATTCCTCCAGCTCATCAAATTTCTCTCTCAGCCGCTTAATATGGACATCCACCGTCCTAATATCCGTTTCATTATCAAAGCCCCAGATTTCGTCCATCAGATCCTGTCTTGTAAATATTTTTTTCGGATAGCTAAGCAGCTTATAAAGCAATTGGAATTCCTTCTTTGGCAAAAGAATTTCCTCGGTATCCGTTGTTACAGTCAGGGTATCATAGTCCAAGGTGATATTGCCAATAACGATTTTATGATCATTCATAATCTTTGCCCGGCGAAGTAAAGCAGACACCCGAAGCAGCATTTCATCAAAATCAATCGGTTTTACCATATAGTCATCCGTACCGACAATGAAGCCTTTTTTCTTGTCATCAATGCTTTCCTTGGCGGTTACCATCAGAATGGGGAAATAATAATTCGCATCCCTCAATTCCTTTGTCAAAGTATAGCCATCCATATTAGGCATCATAATATCCGCTATCATGAGATCCACATGCTCCTTATCCAGGACAGTTAGAGCTTCTACTCCGTCGGAGGCAGTTACTACCTGATACCCGTCCCTGAGCAGATAGGCCTTCATCAGATTTCTGATACTTTCATTATCATCTACAATCAGAATTTGAAACATGTGGAACCTCCTTTAACATAATCTTTTCTATTTCCTTAATGATATTACAAGCTTCTCAAAGCGTCAATCGGATTAAGTCTGCTTGCTTTGCGTGCAGGCATATAACCAAAGACAACTCCGACTGCGGAGGAGAAACCTACCGCCAGAGCTACTGTGGAAACAGAAAGTGTGAAGCCTACCCCAATCAGAAGTGAAGCAACATATGCAATCACGCTTCCAAGTAATAATCCGATGATTCCGCCAATCATGGACAGGAAGATGGATTCAATGATAAACTGAAGCTGTATTCTGCCCGGCGTAGCTCCAAGGGCTTTGCGTAATCCGATTTCCATCGTACGTTCCGTAATGGATACCAGCATCATATTCATAATTCCAATACCGCCTACTACTAAGGAAATTGCGGCAATTCCAGCCAGAAGGTAGGACATCATCGACATCATAGTCTGAAAGCTTGCTATCATGTCTCCCATGTTAAATACCGAATAGGCATCTTCATTATAATTAAAGGCTGGATTAAGTACACCCTTTATATCAGTCACGGTTTGATCTGCGGTATTGGTATCCTTCAGATAGACGTCCAGGCTGGTAACGCTTTTTACTCCAAGATTACGCAAAGCGGTTGTATAAGGGATGACTATTGTATCATTTTTGGAATTGATACCAAAGCTGCTGGATGATGCAAGAGTACCGATAACGGTATAGGTGGTGCCGTTAATCATCAGTTCTTTGCCGACAGGATCCACTCCGTAATAGAGCTCCTTCACGATATCATCGCCGATGATTGCTACCTGATTCTTGCTGTTGATGTCAAGGATATTGATTGCTCTTCCTGATTTTAATATGCTTGTATCCATTTTAAAATATACTTCATTCTTGCCCTGGACAGTTACATCTTCCATAACATTACCAGCATATACGATGTTCGTCCTTCCGGAGATCGTCGGTGATACGCCTTCAATATTATCCACCTGAGCAATTGCATTAATATCATTATCCGTTAGACCCTGCTTCAGAGGCGTACCCATGGCGGTTACCTGAATCTTATTAACACCCAGGGAATTGACTTGATCACTGATGCTGGTGGTCGCACCCTGTACAATGGTAATTAAGGCAATGATGGAGGCTACGCCGATGACAATACCCAGCATGGTCAGAAAAGATCGTAATTTATTATGAATGATATTTTCCCATGACATTTTAATACTTTCCAATAACATGTCAGTATGCCTCCTGTTCCGTAAGATTACCGTCTAAGATATTCACAACCCGTTTCGCGTGACTGGCGATTTTATGATCGTGAGTAATCATGATAATGGTCCTTCCATCCCGATGTAATTCCTCAAAAAGCTCCATTACCTGTGCACCTGTTTTTTGATCCAAGGCACCTGTGGGTTCATCCGCAAGAAGTATCGTTGGTTCCGTAACCAGCGCCCGGGCAATAGCAACACGCTGTTGCTGTCCACCGGAGAGCTGACTGGGAAGGTTGTGGATTTTATCCGACAAGCCAACCTTAGCCAGGATATCCTTGGCACGCTTTTTACGTTCACCGGCAGTGACACCGCTATAAATGAGCGGAAGCTCCACATTCTTTAAAGCCGACAAACGGGACAGAAGCTGAAAGCTCTGGAATACAAAGCCAATCTCTTTATTTCTGACAGCTGCCATATCAGCTTCATCCAGATCCTCGATATCCTTCCCGGAAAGAAGATATTTGCCCGAAGTCGGCACATCCAGGCATCCGATGATGTTCATCATGGTAGATTTGCCGGAGCCGGAGGGACCAAGAATGGATAAAAACTCACCGGAATGGACCGTCAGATTGACCTGATGAAGAACCTCCAGTTCCTCCTCACCCATATAGTAGCTTTTACTGATATTCTTCATATTAAGGATTTCCGTCATTGATTATTCCCCCCGTTACGTCCGCCAAAGCCGAAACCACCGGAGGTTGTAGAGGAATTATCCTTATAGTAAACAACATCACCGCTATTGATACCGCTTGTGATTTCTACATTAGTTCCGTCATTAATACCGGTTGTTATGGTGGTATTCACCACTTTGCCCTTATCATCCATCAGATATACGTAGGGCTGATTATTATTATCAAACTGGATCACATTCATAGGCAATATCACTACGCTCTTCGCTGATTCTCCAGCGACTTTTACCTCAGCCGACATACCTACTCTGACATCTTCATCCTTTGCCAAATCAATCACAGCAGTAAAGAAGGTTACACCATTCACTACCTGACCTTCTTTGGAGATACTCTGTATCGTACCATTCACCTCTTTATCAATTGCTCCGATGGAAACCGTAGCTTCCTCTCCAACCTTTAATTCCGCCATATCATACTCGTCTACCTTTACGCTGATCTGAAGGTTATCATAATCTACTATCTCCATTAAGGAAGTGCCAGCCATAACCTGTGCATTTTCTTCTACATTAATCTTGGATACTTCACCATTAATCTTTGCTTTTATCTTATCATCCGTAGTTGTGGTAAAGAGTACATCCCCTTCTTTTACGATATCACCCTCTTTTACCTTTATATCTTTCATCTGCAATACGCTTTCTGATAATACTGTTTCACGGTTTTTCGTTTCAACATTTCCAGAAAAGGTATAATAGGTGTTAATATCACCGGTTTTCGCATCAACACTTTCATAGCTTGTTTTTTTGGGCTGCAGGGCTACTCCTACGACAAGAAGCAGTACAATAACAACTGCAACAATCATAAAGATACGTTTTTTTAATTTTGATTTTCTTTTTGAACTCATATTTTTTCCTCCAATTAATAAAGTAAACTTAAAATAATATAGGAATATGAACTGAATATGAACGGATAAAAATAAATACAACCAAAAGAGCTGTCAAATTGACAGCTCTCATCGTTAGGATAATCATATTCATTTTTAAGAGGTTAACCTGATATCTCTTTATTTGCCGGCTGCAGAAGCAGTCGGATGGTATAAACGATTGTAGCAGAGATTAATTTGTTTTCGTGCTGACTGTTTTGTCGCTATCTGTTTTTGCGCTATCGGTTTTGGTGCTATCCGTTATGGTATTACCTGTTTTGGTACTGTCAGTTTTCGCACTACCTGTTTTGGTGCTATCAGTCTTTGTACTACCTGTTTTCGTGCTATCTGTCTTTGTATTATCTGTCTTTGTATTATCTGTCTTTGTATTATCTGTCTTTGTATTATCTGTCTTCGTGTTATCTGTTTTCGTATTATCTGTTTTGGCTTTATTTTTCTTTACATCATAGCTTTCCGTTCCCGAGAGCTTATATACAACGACCGCCACACCTCTTTCCATGTATTTGAACATCTTTTTCGCTGCTGACGGTGGCATATTAATGCAGCCATGGGAGCCGTTGGTCAGATAGATATCCTTGCCAAATGCACTTCGCCAGGACGCATCATGGAGACCGATATTTTTATTAAAGGGCATCCAGTATTTCACCGGCGTTGAATAATCCTCACCAACAAGGGTTGCGTTCTCTTCTTTATACTGAACCGGATATGTTCCGACAGGCGTGCCCAGATGCTTGGATACATTACCTGATACGAAATCCGATTGAAGAATTAACTTCCCATTTTTGTAGAAAAACAAATGCTGTGCAGTCAGATTGACCTCCACATAGGTATTGCCGATATCATCTGCGCCATATTGCTGCGCTGTCTGGAAATAAACCGGATCCTTCTCTACCTTTTCTCCATTTTGTATTAACTGGGTAAGCTCCTTCACCTCTTCCGGCCGGTTCAGCCACCAGCCATAATCGCCGCCTTTTACATTGATTGTCTTGCCATAAGATGTCTTAAAGGTACGGACCCTGCCGAAGGAATTATAGGTTTTACCGATATAATCAACAAATTCCTTAATACCATCGGTATTAAAGCTCACATTAAAATCTTTATCAACCGTAATCCACTGACTGATCTTAGTACCATCCACAACCTCGGTGGCATCGCCAAATTCATAGGTTATCTTCGCACCGGCTAACTTATTCATTTCCTCCTGTGCTTTTATCAAAGCAGGATTATCCGAAGTTATCTCCGGTTTGGCATAGCAATCGGCTTCCTCGATTGATAATGTAGTCTGTAAATTTTCAATGGAATTGCTGACAGAATCATATAATTTGTCCGATATTACCCTAGCTCCCTGATTCTCCGGAAGGAGCTCATAACCATTCTCGCCAAATTCTGATATAGAGGCATTTACCGGTTCTATATCATTCGCCTTGTCAAAACAATTGAGATGGTCAAAAACCTTTTGCAGTGAGCTTTCATCATAATCAAGCATTGTGTTAATGGTTAATTCCTGCGGCCGAAATAAAGAAACTGGCCATATCAGTGAATTCTGCTTACCTAACAGGCCTGATATTCCGCCTTCAAATACGGTATGAAGGTTAATATCCTTACCGTTGATGGTATCCTCTACTCCGTTTCTCTCCTCCAGCGTGAGACTATACGCTTTTACCTCTGCAGTAATGGCATCTTCCGCCTGGCTCACCGTCATATTGGAGGTACTTATCCCATTGATTACTGTATTGGTGTAAAAATGGGTGTGATAATAGAAAGCGATATAAAGATATAGGAACAGAAGCGGTATGATGATACAAGCTCCAGCTCCAGCTATCCTGGATTTTATAGTTGCATTATTCTTCTTCATTTTTGATCCCCGACTTTGTCTACTTACTTTCCCTTTTTTTATGGTATCCGTAATCATTAGGCTTGTTTCAACATAATACGAACCCACATGTAACTATCATAACATAAAAAAATGTTTTCTTTAAGGCAAATTTGATTAATTTTTCTTTACATTAATGTTACATTTTGTATTTTAAAGAAGTTTTATGAAGTAATTTCATTTCATCGTTTTACTATGAATTATGTCGGATAAGCAAAAATTTATGCTTCGTAACAGAAAGCAAATATAACTAAATACAGCTAAATACAGCAATTAAATGAACCGACAAAATTCATCCATAAAATGAAATATGGCTGTTAATATAGTTGTTAGCCTAAGAATTTAGATTACATTTGCAACTTAGAAATTATTTTGGCATCTTGGAAAAAAATAAAAAAAATAAAAAACAACGATAAAAAGCAAAAAAATTATTGACTCTCACGTCCCGTAATAGTGTATTGTAAATAAAGGGATTGAGATAGATGAAGTTCATCCGCCGGCAAAATTTCATTTTATTTCCATTACTAAACAATCAAACCTGGGAGGATCAGCGATGAGAACTGTGAACCAAGTATCCAAACTGACTGGCATCAGCGTTCGGACCTTGCATTATTATGATGAAATCGGTTTATTCAAACCTAGTAAATTAACCGATACAGGATACCGTCTGTATGATGACGATGCCTTGGAGGCTTTACAGCAAATACTCTTCTTTAAGGAGTTGGATTTTTCTTTAAAAGATATCAAAGCGATTATGTTAAATCCTATGTTTGATAAAATAAAGGCCTTTGATAACCAGAAAAAACTGATTCAAGCGAAACGTGACCGGCTGGACGGTTTACTAAGTTTATTGGATAAACTTGTGAAAGGAGAAAAGTGTATGAGTTTTAAAGAATTTGATATGAGCGAATATTTTCAGGTATTGGATGAATTTAGAGAAAATCATAGCGAGGAAGTAATGAAACGCTGGGGCAGCCTGGAAAAATTCGATAAAATGGTTGATACATTCAAAACGAACGAGTCTGAGATGGCTAAAATGGCCATAAAGCAATATG
>Ga0207800_1000377_pt1 | contig 13044 bp, 13 predicted proteins | sample LuqExpMetageno11_FD_187769 | JGI IMG/M metagenome (GOLD analysis project Ga0207800, IMG submission 187769) | Tropical forest soil microbial communities from Luquillo Experimental Forest, Puerto Rico - Sample 11 (SPAdes) | ecosystem: Environmental > Terrestrial > Soil > Tropical forest ...
TGGTAGCAAAGGGTGTACGGTTTTCTATGGAAAGATGGATATCGAATATTTGCTTTACTGTACCTGGGCGGGAGGATAGTACGATGACTCGGTCTGCCATGCTGATAGCTTCAGAGATGTCATGCGTGATCAATATGGCAGTTTTCTTCTCTTTCCTGAGGATACCCCAGATATCATCCGCTACTTCAAGACGTGTCTGGTAATCCAGGGCGGAGAAGGGCTCGTCAAGCAGAAGAATATCCGGCTCCATAAGCAAGGTGCGAATGAGTGCGGCACGCTGCCTCATTCCGCCGGAAAGCTCGGAGGGATAAGCGTCTTTAAAAGTAATCAGACCATAAGTATTCATTAATTCATTTATTTGAAAATAACTGTTTTCAGAGAGCTTATGCTGGATTTCCAAACCGAGAGTGACATTATTCATCGTGCTGCGCCAGTCCAGAAGATGATCCTTCTGTAACATATAGCCGATGTTTTTACCGGAGGATTTTATGTCCTTTCCATTGATAAATATAGAACCACTGCTGGGTGAGAGTAGGCCGGCTATCAAAGAGAGAAGAGTGGATTTGCCGCAGCCGCTGGGTCCTACGATTGCAACGAATTCACCGTCCATAACATGAAAGGAAACATCGAATAACGCCGGTGTTTCCCCTTCAAGACTATGATAGGTATAACTTAGGTGATCAATTTGTAGTAATTCGCCCATAGTATTCCTCCATATTTGCTTATATAGTATTATATGAAATGGAAAATAAGAGGTTACTGAACAGGAAAAGGTACACAAAACGCAATATTCCAATAGGTTCAGCGATTAAGCCCTTTCAGGAATTGGGGCATGGGTTACTGTAGAAACCGGAAGAAAAATATTTTTATAACTTGGCCTTAGGTTGACTTTATCTGATCAGGATAATATAATATAAGTATAGTCGGTTGAAGAATTTGGGAGAGACCGTAAGCTTAATGTAAGCGAACGGCGCCGAAGGTGAATGCGAAAACTCTCAGGCAAAAGGACCAAGTTTGGACGATACTCTGGAAAGCGATTTGTCACCGAAGAAGCAATTTCCTGCGTTTGTTTTGCAGGGGAGAATCTTTCAGGTAAACATACAGAGGCGTATTGATTTTTTTCAGTACGTCTTTTTTGTTGCGATAAAATACCTATCATCGCCATGAAATTGGGTAAGACGTACAGGATTTGGAATGGAGGTAGTAGGAATGGAAAGGAAAACTCCTCTTTATGAATGCCAGGTAAAGGCAGGAGGAAAAATGGTACCGTTTGCCGGATATCTTCTTCCGGTGCAGTATGAAACCGGAGTGATCACGGAGCATATGGCGGTACGAACATCAGCCGGACTTTTTGATGTTTCCCATATGGGGGAAGTAGTGATCAGGGGTAAGGATGCACTGAAGAATGTGCAGCGTCTGGTTACGAATGACTGCGGTAAAATGTATGACGGTCAGGTCAAATACAGTCCGATGTGCAATGATTACGGCGGTGTGGTGGACGATCTTCTTGTCTACCGCAAATCGGAAGACGATTATCTGATCGTCATTAATGCCGCCAACCGTCTGAAGGACGTGGAATGGATGAAGCAGCACTTATTCGGAGAGGTTCAGCTAATGGACATCTCGGACGAAGTGGCGCAGCTTGCCTTACAGGGGCCGAAGGCTAAAGAGATTTTAAGTAAGCTTACAGAGGAAGCCAGCCTGCCTGTGAAGTATTACAGCTTCACGGAGCATGTGCCGGTGGCAGGCATCAACTGCCTGGTCTCCAGAACCGGCTACACTGGAGAAGACGGATATGAACTGTATTGCAGCAATGAGGAAGCTGAAAAACTCTGGGATACAATTCTGCAGGCAGGTAACTATACCGGTACAAAAGAGAAAAAGGAAGATGAGAACATCGTTATACCCTGCGGTCTTGGAGCCAGGGATACTCTGCGCCTTGAAGCAGCGATGCCCCTGTACGGACATGAGATGGATGATTCGATTTCCCCTTTGGAAACGGGACTTGGATTTGCTGTGAAACTGGAGAAGGAGGATTTCATCGGCAAAGAGGGGATTGTATCAAGAGGAACACCGAAGCTTACCAGGGTTGGGTTAAATATCACAGGACGGGGAATTGCCAGAGAAGCCTGCCCGGTTTACCTGGGTGAAAAGCTGCTGGGCACTACGACCTCAGGAACCCATTGCCCGTATCTTGGACGACCGGTAGCAATGGCTCTATTACAGCCAGAACATAGTCAGCTTGGTACACAGGTTGAGGTAGAAGTACGAGGCAGACGAATCTCGGCTGAAATCATCCCATTGCCTTTTTATAAAAGATCAATATAGTATAAATAATTATAAAATGGAGATGTAATTATTATCTGAGAATGCATGGAGAATAGTGAACGAAAGCACTTTCACTAGGTTAACCATGTAAATATAAATCACAGGTTTATTTCGAAAGGAAAATAACATATGGAAAAGAAAGAATATTTATATACGAAATCACATGAATGGGTTCAGTTTTTCGATGCATCAACAGCACGAATTGGAATTTCCGATTATGCGCAGGGACAGTTAGGTGATCTTGTATTTATTAATTTACCTGAGGTTGGGGATGAATTAGTTACAGGTGAAGAGTTTGCGGATGTAGAATCGGTTAAGGCAGTATCCAATGTATACAGCCCGGTTACCGGCACAGTAAAAGCAATCAATGAAGAGCTGCTGGATCATCCGGAGCTTGTCAACAGCGATGCAACAGATGCATGGTTTGTGGAAGTAGAAGACATCAGGGATCAGTCAGAACTATTAACAGAAGAGGAATATAAAGCACAATTATAAGGGGGAACAGCAATGGGCACCTATGTACCTAATACAAAGCAGGAACAGCAGGAAATGCTCCAGACAATTGGCGTTAAGAGCATGAAAGAACTGTTCCGCGCAATTCCTGAGGAGGTTTATCTTGAACGTCCTCTGAAGCTTTTACAGGGATTACCCGAGTTGTCAGTCAGAAAAAGATTGTCTGAGCTGGCTGGGAAGAATCAAGTATTTCATAATATTTTCAGAGGAGCGGGAGCTTACAATCATTATATCCCCTCCATTGTGAAGCAGATCACCTCCAAGGAGGAGTTTGTGACAGCTTATACACCTTACCAGGCTGAGATCAGTCAGGGTATCCTACAGTCCATTTTCGAATACCAGACGATGATCTGCGAATTAACCGGAATGGATGTATCCAATGCCTCCGTCTATGACGGTGCAACAGCTGCAGCGGAAGCTGTAATCATGTGCAAGGAGAGAAAGAAGTATAAAGCGATCATTTCAGAGACCGTTCATCCCCAGATAATTGAAACGATAAAAACCTATTGCAGCGGAACCGATACTGAGGTGATAATCGCTCCTGCAAAAGATGGAGTGACGGATCTTGATATACTGGAACAGTTGATTGATGCAGAGACTGCCTGTATCCTGCTTCAGCAGCCCAATTATTATGGGCAGCTGGAGGATGGCGACAGTGCAGGAAGATTAGCTGCGGAACATGATGTAAGATTTATCCTAAGCTGTAATCCGATTTCACTTGGATTATTAAAGACACCGGTCGAATATGGTGCTGATATTGCAGTGGGAGAAGGGCAGCCCTTAGGTATCCCGTTATCCTTCGGTGGACCTTACCTTGGATTTATGGCAACTACTGAAAAATACATGCGAAGATTACCTGGCAGAATCGTCGGTGAAACTTTGGACAACAGAGGGCAGAGGGCCTTTGTTCTGACGCTCCAGGCAAGAGAGCAACATATCCGCAGAGAAAAAGCCTCCAGTAATATCTGCTCCAATCAAGCCCTATGTGCTATGACAGCAGCAGTTTATCTGGATGCAATGGGACGGAAGGGCTTGGCTCAGGCAGCCGAGCTGTCCATGTCCAAGGCTCATTATCTGGCGGATAAATTATGCGAACTGGAAGGCTTTGAGCTTGTTTACCCGGGGGAATTCTTCAACGAATTTGTGACTACCTGCCCAGGTAGTGTGGATAAATTACTCTCTGCGCTGGAACAGCGTGGAATTCTTGGAGGCTATCCTCTGTCCGGTAAAGAGGAAGGACATATCCTTTGGTGTGCTACGGAAATGAATACCAAGGAAGAGATAGACACCTTAATTAATGTAATAAAGGAGGTGGCTGGGAAATGAAACTGATTTTTGAAAAGAGTACAATTGGTAGAGGCAGTGAGCTGCTTCCGGAATGTGATGTTCCTGTAACTCAGGCCAATTCCAAGTTCCTTCGAAGAAAGGACTTGAAGCTGCCGGAAGTGTCTGAGACTGAAATCAGCAGACATTATACCGAGTTAATGAAACGTACCTTTGGAATCAACGATGGCTTCTATCCCTTAGGTTCCTGTACGATGAAATACAATCCGAAGATCAATGAAGAGACCGCAAAGCTTTTTGGATTTACGGAGATTCACCCGCTTCAGCCCATTTTTACAGTACAAGGCTGTCTTGAGGTAATGAAGCTGACGCAGGAATGCTTATGTGAGATTACCGGAATGGATGCTATGGATTTCCAGCCGGCCGCAGGCGCCCATGGGGAATTTACCGGACTCAAATTAATCTGGGCATATCATCAGGACCGTAAGGATACTAAGAGAAATAAGATCATCGTACCGGACTCCGCTCATGGAACGAATCCGGCGAGTGCAGCTATGGCGGGCTTTTCTGTAATTAATATCCCTTCCACCCAGGAAGGCTATGTGGACACGGAGGAGCTGCGCAAGGTAGTTGGCGATGACACCGCTGGTTTTATGCTGACGAACCCGAATACCATCGGTATGTTTGATGAGAATATTTTAGAGATTACGAAAATTATTCACGATGCAGGCGGACTCAACTATTATGATGGAGCAAACCTGAACGCTATCATGGGAATTGCCAGACCCGGTGATATGGGCTTTGATGTAGTGCATCTGAATCTTCATAAGACCTTCTCCACTCCACACGGTGGCGGAGGCCCCGGCAGCGGTCCGATTGGCTGCAAGGAGCTGTTGATGAAATATCTGCCTTCCCCAAGGATTGTTGAAAAGAATGGTATACTTGAATTTGCTGCAAAACCAGAAGAAAGCATCGGAAGGGTGAAAGCCTTCTATGGTAATTTCCTTGTTGTGGTAAAGGCTTTGACTTATATTCTTACTCTGGGAGGGGAAGGACTAAAGGAAGCTTCTGAAAATGCTGTCTTGAATGCCAATTACATGATGCATAGTCTTAAGGATACCTTTGATATTCCATTTTCGGGACATTGCATGCATGAATTTGTCATCTCCCTGGAGGAGCTTAAGAAAGAAAAGGGTGTATCTGCACTAGATTTTGCAAAAACCTTATTGGACTATGGCATGCATCCACCGACCATGTATTTCCCACTGATCGTCCATGAAGCGCTGATGGTCGAACCGACGGAGACGGAAGCAAAGGAAACCCTGGATGAGGCTGTAAAGGTATATAAGCAAATCTGGACACAGGCATCTACGGAACCGGAAGCCCTGCACCTTTCTCCGACCAAAACCGTAATTGGCCGTCCGGATGAAGTTGCTGCAGCCAGAACACCAATTTTAAGATTTCATTTTAGTCAAACCACGAATTAGCCAATAAAGCACTGGGCTATTGCGAATACCCTTTCCCGAGAGTTCCTCTGCAATAGCCTTATCTTAATTAGTATGGATAAGAAAGATCGTAGTCAGAGGTTAACAATGATTTATCACCACAAGCAGGAATGGACCAATTTACATAATCGAAGTAACGGGTATTGACTGATCGAAAATACTGAAATTGGGGAGAGAGCAGCAAATGATAGAGAAAATAAGATATATTATTACAACGGAGACAACCCCTTATAAAAACCTTGCCTTAGAGGAATATTTGCTTCATCATGCAGGTGAGAACGAATGCATACTTTATCTGTGGCAGAATGAAAAGACCGTAGTCATCGGTAAGAATCAAAATCCCTGGAAGGAATGCAAAACTGCTGAGCTGGAAGCAGCTGGAGGAAGATTGGTTCGAAGATTATCCGGAGGCGGCGCAGTATTTCATGATCTGGGTAATCTGAACTTTACCTTTCTTGCAGCGAAGGACAATTATAATGTGGAGCGCCAGTTGGATGTTATCCTGGAAGCGGTAAGGCTGCTTGGAATTCCGGCTGAGAAAACCGGAAGAAATGATATCTCGGTGGAAGGAAGGAAATTCTCCGGAAATGCTTTCTATTCGGACGGTAATCATTCCTATCACCACGGAACAATATTAGTAAATGTGGATATGGTAATGCTGTCTCATTATCTGAATGTTTCCCGGGATAAGCTGGTATCCAAGGGAGTGAAATCTGTCCGCTCCAGAGTAACAAACCTGACAGAATACAATGCAGCTTTGACCATTGATCGGATGAAAATGGAGCTGATAAAAGCCTTTCAAAAGATTTATGATCGTAAACCGGAGCTGATAGAGCTGGATCAGATTAACCAGGAGGAATTAATGCTGCTGGAACAGAAGTTTTCCAGCTGGGACTGGATCTACGGCAGGAAGCTGGAGTTTAATTACTCGATCAGCCACCGCTTCTTGTGGGGTGACATCGATATGAAGCTGGAGATTCAGTCTGGCAGAATAAAGGACTGCATCATCTATTCTGACGCCTTGATTACAGAACCCTTTGAGCAGATTCCTGCTATTTTAAAGGATTGTGAATTTTCATCGGCAGCGATTGCTATGAAATTAGGAAACTATTCGAAATCGCTTCAGGAAGTGGCGTACATAAAGGATATGATTCAGTTGATTCTGGATGAAAATATCTGAAGGAGGAACTAACTATGGACAGATATGATTTAGTCGTAATCGGCTCCGGTCCGGGCGGTTACGTGGCGGCAATCAAAGCAGCCAAGCTGGGAAGGAAGACTGCAATCATCGAAAGCGGGGAAATTGGAGGAACCTGTCTGAACAGAGGCTGCATTCCAACTAAGACCCTGATGCACAGCTCCCATCTTTATTCAGATGCAAAGAACTTTGAGGAAGCTGGGATTCATTTTGTTGGGATAAGCTTTGATATGGAACAGCTGCAGAGTAGGAAAGAAGAGGTCGTGCAGAAAATCAGGCAGGGAATCACATCTTTGCTGGAGTCTAATGGTGTAGTTATCTATCAGGGTATTGCAACGATATTAAATAATAATTTTGTGAAAATAAAGAATGGTACCGTTTTAGAGAATAAGAATCCAGATAAGGATGCTGATAAACAATTATGTCAAGCAGATTTCATGAACGAAGATACATCACGTTCAGATCTTCAGCTGGAAGCTGGTAAAATTCTGATAGCGACAGGCTCAAAACCAGCTATTCCAAAGCTGGAAGGAACAGAGCTTCCTAATGTAATAACCAGCGATGAGCTTCTTAATAAAAAAACCTTATATAAAAAGCTTCTGATCATTGGTGGAGGAGTAATAGGAATAGAATTTGCTTCCATCTATAGTGATTTCGGCTGCGAAGTTGAAATTATCGAGGCTATGGACCGTATCGTCCCTAATATGGATAAAGAGATCTCACAAAGCATCTCCATGAGCCTGAAGAAAAAAGGAGTCATCATTCATACGAAGGCGAGGGTAACCCAAATTTCCAAAGGAGAGAACCAGGAACTGATCTGTGAATACGAAGAGAAAGAAGCTATGAAGATTACTTCAGCCGAAGGAATTCTATTATCCGTCGGCAGGAAAGCCAACACGGAGGGCCTGTTAGCACCTGAGGTTCAAATAGAAATGGAGGGTGCTAATATTAAGGTTAATACAGATTTTGAGACCAGTGTTCCAGGAATCTATGCCATCGGGGATGTAATCAGAGGAAAGCAGCTGGCACACGCCGCGTCTGCACAGGGAATTTCAGCGGTGGAAAGAATGTATGGTATGGAACCTTCGGTAAATCTATCCACCATTCCCTCCTGCATCTACACCTCTCCGGAGGTAGCGGTTGTCGGTATGAGTGAAGAGGAAGCCCTTGCTCAAGGTTATTGTGTAAAAACCGGAAAATACCCGATGTTGGGTAATAGTAAAACAGTATTATCCATGGGTGAAAGAGGCTTTATCAAAGTAATCTGCGATTCAACTTCAGAGAAAATATTGGGAGCACAGCTCCTATGTGACCGGGCAACAGATCTTATCGGAGAATTCACTTCAGCCATCGTGAATGGGTTAACTATTCATGAAATGACCAGTGTCATCCGGCCACACCCTACCTACGGCGAAGCAATAACGGAAGCTGTTGAGGATGTGGAGGGTATGGCAATTCATCTGATGCCTAGAAAGAGATAGTTTACTATGATCTGAACTGACTGTTCGTATGCAGGTATCTGCTGTTGTACTTCATTAAAGAAGAGAGCAGGCATAATGTTAGAAGCAGGGTAAACATCATAAATTATATGATGTCTGATCTGAACCTGGCATTATGCCTGCTATGGACTTTTACAGCCCTATCTTGAATTCTTCCTGCATATAAAATGAAAGGGATTTTTAGAGAATGCGAAGCAATGCATCTTTTGGTTATGTGAAACCGATATTATCGGATATTCTTATAATAGAAGATCGCTATCTGCGTCCGATCTCTCAGGTTCAGCTTCTCCAGTATGGTACTGATGTTATTACGAACCGTTCCCTCGCTAAGATACATCAGCTCGGCAATTTCTTTGTTGGAAAGACCATCCGATATTTTAACGATAATTTCGTATTCCTTCTCTGTTACTTCGTACTTTTCCATGCTAACTGCTTCATTCGCTTTACCAATCAGACGAGGAAGCTTGGTGATGATTTCATTGCCATATACATTCTGTCCGGCATATACAGCCTTGAGAGCAGGGAGGATGCTTTCATAATCCTGTTTCAGCATATAGCCTTTTGCACCGATGCGCAGGGCTTTAATGATGTAGTCATCATCCAGAAAGGTCGTAAGATAAAGAATTTTAGCATCCGGATGAACTTCCAGGATCTTCTCACCGGCATCCAATCCGCTCATAACCTCCATGCGAATATCCATCAAAAGCACGTCTGGTTTTAATTTCTGGTATAATTCTATGCCGGCTTTCCCGTTATTTCCTGTACCTACTACAGTAATATCCGGGTCAGAAGTAAGAATAATCTGCAAAGAGGAACAAACTAATCTGTCATCATCAATAAGTAAAACTTTCATAAAAACCTCCATTTATCTAATCTATGTTCATTCATCAGTATTCTTTTTATTTCTTTGGAATGGATATGAATAGCTTAAATCCCTGATCCATCGTAATATTAAGATTTCCGTCAAAGCCCTTGACACGATCTATGATGTTGCGAAGTCCCATCCCTTCATTATATTCCTGCTTTTCCAAAACCTTCGTAAGCAAATTCCTGGTCTGTTCCGGCATGCTTCCGTTATCCTGAATAATCAGCTGATACATGGCAGGATGCTCCCGCAGTAATATCGTTACCTTGGTGGCATTGGAATGCTTCATGATATTAGCAAGCGCTTATTTGGTAATCGCAATCAGCGTGTGCTTAAGCGGTAAGGACGGTGAATTTTTAATATCATAGTCAAAGGTGATCGGGCAGAAGGTGAAGTCCTTCACCAGACGTTCAACCTGGAGATACAGATCGATGGATTCATCATACATATTATGAATACTGCTCCGAATCTGGTCCATACCGTCCGAAAGGGAATCCTTCAAAGCAGACAGTCCGTCTCGTGTGACGGCTTCCTTCGTGATTGTCAACAGAGCCCCAACTTGCAGAAGCGCCCTGGAAAGCAGATGTCCTATGCTGTCATGGATTTCCTTGGAAATGCGGTTGCGTTCGTTTAGGGTCGCTACATTTACTTCAAAATCCTGGTTTCGTAATATACTCTGATTTTTCTCTTCAAGAAGTTGAGACATTTTGGCTGAGCTGTCACGTAACTCATTATAATCATAAGTCAATCGGACTAATCGGTCTGTTTTGTATTTCAGAAGATAAGCAACCGCTGCAAACACTCCGGTAAATGATATCGTTATGGGTGAATACTCCGGAAAATGAGATATAAATAAAAATGGAAGCAATGCTAAGCTAAACTGATATTTTCCATGAAGAATATCATAAAGAAGTACCGGCAGGAAGATAACATAGCTCGGAAAGAAAAGACAAAGGACAGCATAAGCAAGGTTACCTGTCAACTTAATCCTGTTGTCATCATAATACAGAAAGAGGCTGCTGAGTACGATGGTAATGATTACAGGTACAATAACAAAAGTATTATTATATTCAAATAAATATAAGGTAACGCAACAAAAAAATAAGATGATTTTATCAATGATTTCGTACATAGCTGCTCCTTTAGTTCCATGGTAATCTGGTACATTCCTTCCGTTAAAGTATTGCATGTCTACCATATTATGTCAAGCTAACATGCTGGATCTTTTGGTTGAAAGCCCAGCAGAGGGATGTTATAATCGAGGTGTTTCAATACAACCATATATGTTTTACATTAGCCGAATTGATAAAGGAGAATAAAGATGCGAATATTAGCGGAAGATACACTTGCATTAATCATAGATTTTCAAGAAAGACTGGTTCCGGTAATGGATCAAAAGGAACAGCTGCTTCATAATACTGAGATTTTAATCAAAGGGCTTCGCGCACTTAAGATTCCGATGCTGGTTACCCAGCAATATACCAAGGGAATTGGAATGACGGTTCCGGTATTTACCGAGGCCTTCGGTGAGGAATTTAGTTATTATGATAAGGTTTGCTTTAGCTGTGCGGAAGATGAGGTTATCTTCGATAAAATAGAGAAAAGCGGTAAGAAGAACATCATCGTCTGCGGTATTGAAGCCCATATCTGTGTACTTCAGACCGTCATTGACCTGATTGCCAAGGGCTATCAGGTGATTCTGGTAGAGGACTGCGTTGGTTCCAGAAGGGACAACGACCGCCAGGTTGGTATCAAGAGAGCCATAATGGAAGGTGCAATTCCTACGACGTATGAATCCATTTTGTTTGAGCTGACCAGGGTTGCCAAGACGGATGTATTCAAGGAAATATCTACACTGATTAAATAATCTTATTAAATAATCCAGGTGAATAAATGCTTGTTAGGATTAACAAGCATTATCAATTGATTATCCCGATTTTATTGAGCGGATGGTATTATATGAAGCCGGAAGAGGCGATTTCACAATTACAAAAGGCAAATACCAAGAACGCAGAAAAGCAGTAAGTAACGTCGGTATACAGGAACATCAGCTTATGTATGCTTATGTATTAAGTTAGAACAGACAGCGGGCTATATGGAAAGTATTAGATTAGACATTGTAGTAATATGTCAGTCTATTTCCTTTCTTATAGCCCGCTGTTCTTATATCATAATTTATTCAAAATTCCTGCATAATAGCAATACTTTCGGCTTTTTCATTCACCTGCACAATCTGTCCCCATATGAAATTACATTCTTCCTTCCCAAATAGATACAAATGACATTTGTCATCCAAAGCAGTGACGCCCTTCACTGTTAATGCATCCTGGAAATTAATATAGTATAGTCATGACAAACGAAAGCAACGTAAGTGCTTTTCAATAATATAACGCCATAGGCGATAAATGGAGGATGTATATGATAGTAAATGTTGAAGGATTAGTAAAAAGATACGATAAGCTGGTAGCACTTGATTATTTGGATCTGAAGGTGGAAGAGGGAGAAATCTTTGGTCTGCTTGGACCGAACGGTTCCGGTAAAACCACAGCAATCAACTGTATTCTGTCCCTTTTAAGATACGATAAAGGAACCATAGAGATTTTTGGCAAGACAATGAATCCGAATGCCTATGACCTTAAGAGAAATATCGGAATTATCATGCAGAATGTCGCAGTATTCGATGAACTGACCGTATATGAGAATATATCTTATTTCTGCAGCTTGTACGTGAAGGATAACGCGGAGGTAAAACGTCTGACGAAGGAAGCAATTGATTTTGTATCCCTGGAGGAGTTCCGGAACTTTTATCCGAAGAAGCTCAGCGGCGGACTCTTAAGAAGACTGAACATTGCCTGCGGTATCGTGCATAAGCCAAAGCTGATCATCCTCGATGAGCCAACCGTAGCTGTTGATCCCCAGAGCCGCAACAAGATACTGGAAGGCATCAAAAAGCTGAATGAAGAGGGAGCAACCGTCATTTACACCTCGCATTATATGGAAGAAGTAGAGCAGCTATGTTCCAGAATAGCAATCATTGATAAGGGAAGAGTAATTGCTCAGGGAACCAAGGAAGAATTGAAATCAATGATTTCCATCGGCGAGAAAATAACAATGGAGACCTTCAATATCAGGGAAGAACAAATAAGCGAGCTTCGCAGGCTGCCTAATATTTATTCCGTTGAATACCGCGATAATATGCTGGAGATCAAATCCGGAAGAGGTAAGAACAATCTGGTGGCTGTACTTGATTATATGGCTAAGAATGCAATCAGCTTTGGTAAGGTTATCACAGAGCTGCCGACACTCAATGACGTATTCCTTGAGATTACAGGAAAAGAATTAAGAGACTGACAGCAGGAGAGTGCAACTCTTAATATGTAACAACGGTTCTTATTTTTGATCAGATTATAGAAACCGCTGATGATCAGCGGATTGGAGGAGAAATAATGAGTTTTCAATTATATATAGCCAGATTAAAATGTATCATCCGGAACAAACAGGTATTATTCTGGAATTATATCTTCCCGATTTTATTAGCAACCTGCTATTACTTTGCTTTCAGCAACCTCTATAGTGCAGAATCCTTCGAAACAATAAAGGTTGCATATGACAATGAAGGTGCAAAAACTGATGAATTCGGGACAGTGATCAGTCAAGCGAAGCTTTCTGATGATACCAGGATGTTTGATATAACCTATTGCGATAAAGCAGAAGCGAAGACCCTTCTGGAAAAAGGTAAGATTGAAGCTTATATCGTAGGAAGTGTGACCCCTCAGCTGTTTGTGAAAGAAAATGGCATGAATGAGACGATTGTAAAAGCATTTATGGATAGCTACCTTCAGATGCAGGCGA
>Ga0207800_1000378_pt1 | contig 13033 bp, 7 predicted proteins | sample LuqExpMetageno11_FD_187769 | JGI IMG/M metagenome (GOLD analysis project Ga0207800, IMG submission 187769) | Tropical forest soil microbial communities from Luquillo Experimental Forest, Puerto Rico - Sample 11 (SPAdes) | ecosystem: Environmental > Terrestrial > Soil > Tropical forest ...
CCCTGTGCTGCACAACGCGCGTAAACAGGATTCCAGACATGGTCCCCGAATCCCATCGTTACTGCGGCCACGTGGTAGCCTTTCGTATTGAGCCATAGGCGCACTTCATGGCGCTGCTCCGCGGTGGCTCCTTCGGCCAGGTTCGGATATCGCAGCCAATGCCAATCCTCTGTACCCATCAGGCTCTGCAGCAATATCTCGTTCTTCTCGACGTCGCGCTCAAATTCCTCCGTGGTGTGCCGCGACAGGTTCATATGCGACCATCCGTGATTCCCAACCGGATTACCCGCGGCACGCCATGCCTTCAGCACCACATCGCTCCCCGGTTCCTGCTGCAGACGGATGCCATTTACGAATCCATATGCAGGCGGAAGACCAGCCTCTTTCATCGCAGCAAGAATCTGCTGAATCACATCGAGTCGCGTCACTCCGGGAGGCAATTCGTGATGGGCAGGAAGATCATCCCATGTCAGAGCAATCTTCTGTGCGTGCAGATTAAGCCCGGCAAGCAACATCAGCAACGCAAGACAGCTTGTACAGCTACCTAATGCCGAGTAAAAGGATGCCCGCATGACCGTCCTTATCAAAGCGTACAGACAAAAAGAGACATGGTACCCCATGCCTCTTTTTGCCATGCCCTGTTTGGATTAAAAAGTTAATTTGCCTGCGAACTGAAAGTCTCGGATACCACTCGCGCTGGTGACTTGTCCAAAAGTGCTCGATGTAGACGAAGACCAGGTTGTTCCAATTCCGCCAAACGTCACGTGGTTTGCAACGTTATTACAATCCACGCGGAAGACGAACCTCGCTCGCTCAGGAATAATGTTGAAGGTGCGACTTAGGCTGGCATCGGCATTGATGTTCGACGGTCCGCGCAAGTTCAGACCTGTACGAGGAGCTGTGCCAATCATAGTTACAGCAACCGCCTTGCTGGATGCATTCGACGGCAGCACAAATGCGTTCGGCAGCTTAAAGGCTGCTGAATTCAGATAGCTGACGGCCTTGAGATTGGCACCGGTGAGACCCTCTCCCCACTTGCCATGCTGACGAATGCTGGAGCCGCTAACCAGATCCGGCATACATGTACCAGAATTCGGCGTAGTGCAGCCGCTCGCAGTAACCAGAAGCGGTACAGAAACGTTATAGCTAAAGACGCCTGATAATGCCCACTTGCCGATCAGGTTTCGCGTCATCCTGTTCTGCCCACCCAGAATTCCTTTACCGAAGGGAAGATCATAACGACCGAAGGCACGCAGTGTTCTCGGTATGTCAATCGTGGTCAGGTCGCGATCCGCGCGATTGTTACCCGGTAGAGCTTTGCCATTCGAAGAAGCGCCCGCTGGAACGGCAAATGCGCTACGTGTTGTGCCATCGTCGCCAATGTTCTTTGACATCGAGAAGTTAACGCGATAGCTCAACCCTTTCCATGCACGCTGCTCCAACGAAATCTGGAGTGCATGGTAGTTGTTATTCCCGATGTTATCCCAGGTAGCGCTCGGCGGGCTCGAATACTGCGGAAACGGGCGCAACCCTCGCGCAATAGTAGGGGTGGTGCTCGCTGTTGCGGCCTGTGTAAAGAAGGCCGGAAGCGTAACGCCTGGCATAACCTTTTGCAGAATTGCAATATTCGCGGCTGTCGCCGGTGCACTTAGGATATTGGTTGCATTGTCGCTGGCAAGCGTAGAACCCAACTGGGCAACATAGGCTGGATCAAGCTGCCCCGACCACGTGCCGGAGACTCCCGCACCAGCCAGAAAGTGCGACTCGCTGCCAGAGTAATTCACCATCAGGGTCAGATCGTTCGTGATGAGTCTCTGAACACCAAACGTGAAGAAGTTAATCTGCGGAGCGCGGCTGGCAAGATATGGATCAGCATAGCCCGGGGCGCTGCCTGGCGTAACGAAAGCACCAGAACTGGTCAGGTAGTTACCCGTGCCTGTAGTCATGCCCGAAGCACTCGCGCCGCTGCCTGCAGGAATTGAGTAGGTAGCACCGCCGAAGTTAACGTTGGCCGCATTCGCTGCGGTAAAAGCCGTTCCGTTGTTCAGATAGAAGGACGGACCTGAAGCTAAACCTGTCGAAATTGCAGAGGGTAGCGTAATCGTCGCTCCAAAGCCATTCTGCCCGGTGCCGGTTGCATCGCCTGTACGACCACCCACACCACCTCCACGCGTATAAGCAACTGCAAAACCTGCGCGCACGACAGTCTTCGGATTCACCGACCAGGCTATGCCAACACGCGGACCTAAATTCTTCCAATACGTGCTGACTGGAGTGCGGCAGTTGCAGCTATAGCCCGCCCCCCAGAAGCCTGCATACTGCAGGGCGCCCGGAGTATTCGTCAGCTGGTTTGTCACATTCGGATTGAAAAAGCTCCAACGATCCTGCGCCTCATGATACGGAGGCATGTAATCCCAGCGCAGGCCAAGGCTCACCGTCAGATTAGGACGCAGCTTCCAGTTGTCCTGAAAGTACGGCGCCCACGGATGGAAGCGTCCACCAATGGTTTGATAGTAGGCTACAGTTTCAGTAGCAGAGTTTACAGCGCCCAGCAAGAAATCGGCATAGGCATAGCCCGTCGCATTTGTACTGATTGACGTGCCTACAAAGTTCGCTGTGCTTGCGCCGGTGAAGGTCTGGTTGAATGGACTTGAGCCACCAGTATTACCCGAGCTGTTATCTTCGAGCCACTGTGTCTGCAAGCCAAAGGTCATTACGTGGCGCCCCTTGCTCCACGATAGGTTGTCGACCAGCGTAAAGGCGTTGGGCACCGTAACGTATGCGTTATTGCCTACCCAGCTTGTCAATGCAGTCGGGAAAGCCGTAGTTTTCGAGAAGGCTGATCCTGGAAAACTATCTGATGCCTGACCGGCCGGCAGACCGGTAATGCCGATGTCCTTGCCTGCACGATAAGGCGACTTACCGAAGGTTGGCATTCCAACCTCTCCGCCCATACGCGTAAAGGCATACTTCACTTGATTCACAACATTGTCACTGATCAGCAGCTGGTACTCTGCAATCATGGTAGTCGGAGCGACAATCGAGCTATGGTTGGAGATGTACGGCTCAGGCAGCGATGCGCCGTATCCTACCGAACCGCGAACGCCATGCGAATATACAAACGATATGCGCTGGCGAGTTGTCACATTATAGTCGCCCTTGAAGAAGATCTCATGATTGTCATATCCGCTCAAGCCGCCCGTCAGATAATTATTGGCAATGCCTGAGAGTGTCGGGGAAGGCAGAAACTTTTGTTGATATTTCGAGGTTGGAGAGATATATGCATCGGGAATCGTATTCGAGGCAAATGACGTGCGCGAGCAGGTTGATCCTGCACAGGCGTTCGTGAGCGGATTGTATAGATACTGCCCACTTCCCAGTTCCGAGAAAACACCTTGCCGCATCAGCGTTGTGGGAATCGTCATTAACGACGGACTGACGCCGGTACGATTATGAAAGAGATCAAAATTCCCGAAGAAGAAACCCTTGCCATGGGTAAAGGGAACCGGTCCGCCCACCGCAGCTGATAGCTCATTTTGATGCTCAACATTCTTGCCGGCTGGAACGTTGGTAACCACACCGTTCACAACAGCAACCTTCGTTGCATACGCTGCAGTAAATCCCCATGTATCAAAGGCCGTATTCCTGACAAAATCTGCTATGGTTCCGTGATACTTGCTGCCGCCCGATTTGGTAGTGAAGCTCAGAGCGCCAGCGCCCTGATACTCGGCAGTCGGGCCACTGGTCTGAACCTGCATCTGCTCCACAGACTCAACCGGCAGCGAATTCGAAATCATTCGGCTGTCGCCCTGCTGATTCGAGACCGTCAGCGGCACGCCATCCAGATATACTTCGCCCATATAGTCACCCGTTCCCGACATGATCGGAACGCGTGTTCCACCCTGAGCACCGGGTGCTGTGGTTGCATAGGCAGTCGGATCGCGCTGTTGACCGCTCATCTGCACCGGCAGGCTCTCGTACACCTCTGAAGTCACAACTTCACCCAGAGTTGCGCTGGTCGTTTCAAGCTGAGGCGGAGCTTCGTTGACCGTAATGGTCTCACTCGCGTTGCCAACCGTTAGCTTCAGGTTCAAACCGGTTACACTCAATCCGTTGACGACAATGTTCTTCTGTGTGAACGACTCGAAGCCATTGGCCTTCACGGTCAGAGTGTAGATACCCGGGGTGAGTGGAGTAATTTCATAAATTCCAGCAGAGGTTGTCTTCTGAGTTGTCGTTACCCCACTGGCTTGATTGAGAGCAGTCACCTGAGCCGCCGGAATACCTGCTCCGGTCGGATCAACGACGCTGCCTTCCAGCGCACCCTGTCCGCCGGTCTGGCCGAAGGCTGCAATCTGCGTTGCTCCCAGCAGAATGGCGCATGCCATCCAAAGCCAGAAACAGCCGCTGTGCAGCACGGAGAGTGCTTTGCGCACACTGTTCATTCTTCCTCCTCAAATATCCAGCCATCCCTGCAGCAGCAAGCCTCCTGCGCTGAGCAAGGTCTGTCCGCAGCACGCAATATGCTGGAAAAGTGAAGGATAGTCTTCCGCTAAGAGAACGCGGATCTGCCAAAAGACAGAGTGAGGAGGAATATTTTCAAGTGCGACTTTTGTCTGTACATTAAGGCATCCGGACAAATCCTCGCCGGTAGGCTTCAACTACAGCCTTTGTGCGATCCTGAACGCCGAAATACGAAAGAATGTTGGCGACGTGGCACTTCACCGTCCCCTCGGTGATGCCAAGTTCTGCAGCAATCGCGCGATTGCTCTCCCCTTTCGCCAGAAGGCCCAGCACATCACGTTCCCGTACGCTCAGTTCTTCGGGCGATCGCTCGTCCACAATTCGCGACACCTGCTGCGGCACAAATTCCTTGCCGTGGTGAACTTTGCGAATTCCTTCCAGCAACAGGTCATAATCCATGCCCTTAATCAAGTATCCTGAGGCACCAGATTGCAAAGCCTGAAAAATGTCTTCATCGCCTTCGTAGGTTGTTAATACCAATAGCTTGACTCGCGGCATTTGGCGATGAATCTGCCGAATCGCCTCTGCTCCGCTGATCCCGGGCAGCTTCAGGTCCATCAGCACGACGTCAGGGTTCAGGCGCTGACAGTGCTCAATAGCCTCTTCCCCGGTTCTGCACTCTGAGATTGCTGCCATGTCAGGTTGCGCATCCACAATGCTGCGGATCCCGGCCCGCACAATGGGGTGATCATCCACGAGCAGGATTCGAATTTCCGGCGACTTTACAGGAGCACTCATCACTTGCCTCCCGGGCACACGTTCACAGGAAGGCGCAATCTAACGCTGGTTCCCTGCCCGACAATGCTCTCGATTATACAAACACCTCCGATCAAGGCCATCCGTTCCTGAAGACCTTTCAGCCCAAAATGAATCGCCCCCTCCTGTCCGACATGTTCCGGATCAAACCCGCATCCATCATCATCCACCACGATCTCCAGAAGTGCATCCCGACACAGAATTTCTACTGATATCGCACGTGGATGAGCATGCAGAATGGCATTGCGCAAGATCTCGCGCAATGCCATGAAAAGCTCATGCTCCACCCACGTGTCGAGCGAAACCAGATCCTTGCTGCATTCAAAGCTGGAGGCGATGCGATACATCTCCGTCAGATGCTGCAACTGTGCTTTTACGCTATCTGCAAAGCTCTGCTCTTCTTCCGCTTTGCGCAGACCCCAGATGGCAGAACGCATCTCGGCAATCGACAATTTGATCTGTGCGCGCGCAGCCTCAAAATTCCGTACCCAGAGCCGCTCTGAAAACGGTTCGCCACGTTTCTGTGCCGCTGCCGAAATGCTGGCCATGCCTTCCAACAAAGATGAAATTCCGATCGATCCTTGCAAAAGCGTGTCATGCATTTCACGCGCAATTCGATTGCGTTCTTCGTAGACCATCTGATGGCGAAATACTGTCTGCTGTAGCCTATAGCGAAAATATCCCCAAACGCACAGCCCCAGTAATACGATGCAAAGGGCGAGGAACCACGCTCTCTGGTAAAAGATGGCGCTCTGTACAATCTTCAACTCCACATGACTCACGGCCGAGTTGCCAGTCCAGCTCGACTCCACCTCAAAGACGTACTTACCGGGTGGTAGCTTGGCCAGCGTGACCACATGGGAGGCTGGCAGCGAATGCCACTCATCTTCAAATCCACGCAAACGCCAGCGCAGACGCACCCCGCTGCGCGACACCAGGTGAATCGGTTCTGGCTCAATTTCGAGAATGCGCGCCGAAGGTTCTAATTGCACGGCATCAAGATTTGACCATGTATTTCCATCGACTGCCACACGCTGAATCATGACCGGAGGAGGAGGTAGACTTTCTATCAGGACAGCCGCATCGATGTGAAGTGGCCCTTTATTGGTAGCAAACCACGCGCCTCCATGACCATCAGCGGTGGCCAGAGAAAAATTTCCTCCGTAGATTCCAGCACCAGTCTCGCGCCAAAGATTGAAGGTCTCCTTGGCCACCGCGCCCTGCGCTCGCCACACACCCCCCGTGCGCTCACTCACCTCGCGTAGTTCTCGGTTCAGTTCGTCAAAACGGATGCGAACTACCGTTGTCGGAGATGCAAACCATATTTTTTCGCCACTCTCCAGCAGAGCAACAATCGGCATTCCGGATCCATCGTTATTCAGAAAAGCATGAACCAGAGCCTCATTGTGCCATCGATACGCTCCGCTCTCAGTGCCAACCCATAGGCCACCTATGCTATCGACCATCAGAGAACGAATACGCTGCGCACCGAGCGCAGCTGAAACAGAATCGGTGCGAAATTGTCCATTCTGAAGTAGAAGCAACCCTCGCGATGTGCCAACCCACAGCCCTCCTTGCGGAGCCTCAGCCATGGCCGTCACCGGCTCATGAGGCGCACCTTTCGCGCTCTGATACGTTATTACCCGGCGATTGCGCCACGCAGCTACGCCGCTGTCGGTAGCAATCCAAATGGTGCCATCAGAACTCTCCAGCAAACCATTGACATAGCTATTGCCAAGCGCAATAGAGTCACTCGCCACAGTCCCTTCTGCCGTGATGCGATAGACTCCTCGCCCAGCCGTTCCAACCCAGGTCGCACCCATGTGATCGCGCAACACAACACGGATCGGGACTTCTAGATGCAGTAAATCACCTAATAGCATCTGTCGCACTGCATTCAGTTGAAACGCGCGTCCCGAGCAGAACCAAAGTCCACGCTTGCCATCAGGCGCCACTGAGCGCACGTCGGTGGGGTCGCCCATGGGATGTAGCGTGATACCGGTATGCCCAAGGCGCACCAGACCATCCTGCAAACCAAGCCAAATATCACCGTAAGGATGCTCGAAGATCGCCGCTATTGTCGCATGACGCACGGATTGCTCAGCCAGTACAACCTTACCGTCAGCATTTCTAACATATACACCATGGCCAATCGTGCCAATCCAGAGCCTGCGATGCGCATCGACCGCAAGAGCACGAATACTGTACGGAAGATTAGCGACCTGCGTGACCTTCTGCCCGGCTTCCATCCGATAAAGCCCGCGCAGGGTGCCAATCCAAAGCACTCCATTACCATCCAACGCAATCGCCTTAATCCGCAATGGCCCAGCTGACGGGGGAAACTTTATATCGTTGCAGAGCTGACCATATAGATGCGCCAGGTGATGGCCTGCAAACCATATACCACCCTGATGATCGTTGATAATCGTATTGACACTCGGATCCGCAATCTGTCCCATCCGCCCCTGACGCACGAACCGATTTTCGACAAGATGGTAGAGCCCGTGATCAGTTCCTGCCCAAAGCACTCCACGATCATCAACCAGCAGACTCTGAACAAAAAGATTTTGCAGTCCCTCTGCGGCCCCATACTGTGTGAAGCGGCCTTGCGCGAGCCGAACAACTCCACCTCCATTCATGCCAATCCAGAGGCTTCCATCCCTCGCGGCGTACAGGGCCGACACACCAAAGTTGGTCAATTGCGGAACTTGCTGCGCCCCCAACTCCACAAAGTTACGCCCATCGAAGCGAATCAGGCCGTGCGAGGTTCCTAACCAAAGATATTGATCTGTAGTTTGCGCAATGGCCTGGATTTGCTGATCCTGAAGCCCGTCCCCAACTGTCCAGATCCGGCTGCTATAGCCAGTTAGTGCACCCTGCGCCAACACAGCACCGAGCAAGACTCGCCGGCCGAGCAACACCAGCACAGCAAGTCTCCACAGAACTCGCACCGTATTCATATCAACTGCCTGACTGTATCTCATGACGCACCATTAGCCATGTGCTCCGCATTGTAAAACACCATCGCGAGACTCTAAGCTAAGCCGCTGATTTTTCGCGCACCCGTGAGTTGATCTATTGTATGTTGTTCGCTGCAATGCGTAAGATCCAGAGCCTAACAACTTGTTGAATTGGCACCATGGTTGGGACTCCATATGAAAACAGCGCCGTCTATAGAGTAGACGTAGCGATGAATGAATTCAAGATAAGCCATAAACGATCTGGTGCTTCATTGTTAACGCCAGTTGCTAGGCACTTAGGCGCGCATCTCCATGCGTATTACTTCAGCGCGAAAACTAGCCTGGGACTTACCGACAGTCCCCCAATTTCCTGTGACCGTGAAAAGGGAGAAAGCGTTGGTTGGTAGATAGAGCCTGTCGCGCATAGCCAAATCGAAGGTCTGAAGGATGCCTTCAAAGAGCCTGGGTAGTGAAACGGGCTTGAGGGCGCTACCTGGATGACCGAGGAGCATAACGCAGCTCAAGGCAACTCCACGTGGTCGCGGCTGGCTTCCCCAACCTGAACGAAGCGAATATGGCGTGCATTTTCAATCGCTTTTAAAACCGCTACGAGGAGGGTTTGCACGCTGGCACCCCAAAGGTAATCGACCGCAAGATCCAGCCCCTCGCAAATGTAGACTTAAGTGCTTGTTCGAAGTTTTCAACGCCAAACAATCTAGTTCGAAACATGTCGAGCGGCGCTCAATTTTATATGATGGCAATGGGGGTTAGCGAAATGCATATCGGCCTTATTGGAGGCATCGGTCCTGCAGCAACGGATTTTTATTACCGGCGATTGATCTCGACGTTCGTGAAAAAGAACGCGACGCTGGAACTGACTATAGTGCATGCCGACACACCAACACTCCTGAACAACCTGGCCAGGAATGACGCAACCGCACAGACCGCCATTTATAACAAGCTCACCAATCGCCTTGTTGCTGCATCGGCCGAATGTGTCGCTGTCACATCGATTGCCGGGCATTTTTGCATCGACGACTTCAAGGCCGTATCCTCACTTCCCGTCGTGGATATGATTGCCGAAGTAGCGCGGGCCATCGACGCTCGGGGTCTTAAACGGATCGGAATTATTGGAACTCGTACCGTAATGGAGACGCGCTTTTACGGGCGCATCGCCAATGCGGAGATCATTCCGCCAAGCGGACCGGACCTGGACGATGTGCATCAAGCGTACACTTCGATGGCCATGTCGGGCTTTGTGACTGAGGATCAGCGTTCAATCTTCCATGCCGTGTGTCACCGTTTGCTTGAGGAACAGGGCGCGGAGGCCATTATGCTTGGGGGTACCGACCTTGCGTTGGTCTTTAACGATCAGACTGCCGGATTTCCCCTGGTCGATTGTGCGGGGATTCATGCCGATGCGATTGCACAGTTGGCAATCGCTTGAGGAACCTCGCCCGAACCATTTGTTCTGGTTCCTATAACCGCTCCGCAACACGGATCCCCGGCAGGGCGACAGAAGTTGTCCGGTCCAGTTTGGCCTGTCGCAGAGCATTCAGGCCCTGAATCACGGCTACTTGGAAGGTCTCAACCTTCAACTATTGATTTCAGGCCTTACCGTGTTTCCAGACCATCTGACTCTGGAAACACGACTTGGCGACGATTTGCCAATCGTCGGATACCCTGTTCTACTCGGTTCGGAGCGCTTTCATTGGATCAAGCCGAGAAGCACGCCATGCGGGAGCCAGGCAGGCCAGAACCGCGACTCCCAGCAGGGTTCCAACCACGCCAGCCAGAACCACGGGATCAAGAGGCTTCGTTCCAAAAAGCATCGACTGGAGAATGCGTGTCGTCGCAAGGCTTCCGATCAGGCCAAGTCCGAGACCAAACAACGCCGGTCGCATGCCATCAAACAGCATCAACTGGAAAAGCTGAAGTCGCTCCGCGCCAAGCGCCATGCGGATTCCCAGTTCCGCAGTCCGCTGAGTAGCTAGGTACGATAGCACACCATACAGTCCCACCGCGGCAAGAATCAGCGACAAAACAGCAAAAGCCAGCATGAGTGTCGCACTAAGGCTCGCATTCACCAGGGACCCGCCGATTACCTGGTCCATAGTGAGAACATCCGAAACTGGAAGCTCTGGATCGAGAGAAGCGATCTGCTTTTGCACCGAAATCGAAAACTGCAGCGGATCTGAATCGGTATGGAGGGCGAGCATCAAACCGTTCTGGTCGCCTTCGAAGACCGGAAAGTACATGGTAGGCTTGGGCTCCTGGCCGGCCCGATACAATGTGTCCCCAACTACTCCCACGATCTCGTAATCGGCTTCACCTGGCACTTGAGGATGAGGATGCGCAGGAACGCGCAAGTGCTTTCCTATGGCACCATCCCCAGCAAAGTATTGCTGAACGAGTTGTCTGCTCACAATCACTTTGTACGATCGAGAACCACGTTCGTCGGTGTTAAAAAAACGGCCGCTCACAAGTGGAATTCCAAGGGCAGTGAAATAGCCGGGATCTGCCCAGCGCGCCAGTGCCGAAGGCAATTCTTCGCCAGGCTTCAGCAAGGGATGCTCTTTCACCGTAAATACAAAGTCTCCCCAATAACCCGCCCCCGGAACGACGTTTCCCAGTGCTGCACCGTGAACGCCTGGAATGGCTCGAACTCGCTGCAGTAATGCTTCGTTGAATGCGTTCATCTTTGCAGGGATGTTGTATTTCTTATCCGGTAGATCGTATTGCAGCGTGAGCATGTTTTGGGTAATGCAACCAAGATCGGATGAGCGCAACCGAAGAAAGCTCTTGAGCAGCAGTCCCGCGGAGACCAGCAGAACTACAGTGATTCCAATCTCACCAATTAGCAGCGACTTTCGGAGCGTCGTCCGTGAGGCACTGCTCGTCCCAATGCGCGCGGAAGTCTGCAGCGCGCTCATCATCTTCTTGCTCGTCGTGGAGAATGCCGGAAGCAGGCCTGCCACCAGTGCCGCCGCAAACATCAGCACACACGCGAACGCTATCACGGCTCCATCAAGGTGGATACCCTGCGCAGAGGGCAAGTCTTTCCACGCACGAGCGAGCAATCGCGGGGCTGTTACTGACAGCAGGATGCCTCCCAACCCTCCGGCTCCACAAATCAGCAGGCTCTCCATTAACTGCTCGCGAATCAGGACGGTGCGCTGCGCTCCGAGAGCGCTACGTATTGCGACTTCCTTCTGCCGCGCCGCGCCTCGAGCCACCAGCAGATTCGCAACATTCAGGCAACCGATCAGCAGCATGCAGCACACGGCCCAAAGCATCAATATCAGTGGCTTCTTCACGTTTCTAGCGAGATCTTCATTTAGCGCGCGCGGGGCAATATCTTCGTTCACCGGATCATGTGGATATTGCAGGTGAAGCTGGTACTGTACCGCGCCCACCTGGGCAAGAGCGCTTGCGGGGCTTACGTCAGGCCGCAACCGCGCTATCACCTTGCTCTGGTGGTGGTCGTGGGCCCGCAGAAATTCCGGAGAGACATCAGCTCGATACGGTACCCACAACTGAATGCCGGCATCCGGATAAGTAAACCATGAGGGCAAGACGCCGACGACAGTGTAGGGCTTGCCGTCAAGGTGAATCTGGCGACCCACAATTCTTGCATCCCCAGCAAAACGCCTCTCGAACACGCTCCAGGTCAACATGACAACTGTGTTGCCGGTCCGGTCTTCTGATTCTGTGAATGCCCTTCCAAACGCCGGCTGTACTCCGAGGAGCTGAAACAGATTCCACGAGCCCGCTGCCGCGCGAACAGACTCAGGCAATTCGCCGCGTTCGCCGGTCAGGTTGTATCCGGCATAACGCATGATGGCCATGTCTTCGAAACCGCTGGTCTTCTCGCGCCAGTCGTAAAAATCCCCCGGTGCTACCGGTCTGTATCTGGAATCCTGTGTACCGGCCTCTGCTCCGCGATGAAACTCATACAACATCACCAACTGTTGAGGATCGCGGAAAGGAAGCGGCCTCAGAACAACCGACCGCACAACCGTGAACAGAGACGTGGCCGCTCCAATGCAAAGCACCATGATCAAAATCGCAATGATCGAAAATCCCGGCGTACGACTCAGCGTGCGAAAAGCGTATTTCACGTCGCGAGCGATGTTGGTGAACGGTTGGGGAGAGTTCTGCGCCCACAGCGACTCGCGCACTTTCTGGGTGTTGCCGAACTTTAATCGCGCCTGCCGCCCAGCCTCATCTGGCGACATTCCGCGCGCCTCATTGTCAGCCGTCTCTTCCGCCAGAAAAGCCGCAATCTCGTCCTTCAACTCAGCGTCGGAGCGTTTGCGGTGAAGAAATCTCAACCAGCTCATTGCGCGCCGCCTTCTTCACCCATCACAAGGCCGATGGCACGCGTCATCTGGCGCCAGCGGCTGGTTTCGCGCACCAGCTGTTTACGGCCCTCTGCGGTCAGCCGGTAGAACTTCGCCTTGCGATTGTTCTCGCTCACTCCCCAGTAGGAAGAAACCCAACGGCGGTCTTCAAGCCGGTGAAGAGCCGGGTACAGCGACCCCTGTTCCACCTCAAGCACATCCTCTGAGCTGCGTTCGATAATCTTGGCGATGGTGTGCCCATGCGCATCGCCGCCCACCAACGTCCGCAGAATCATCATGTCCAGGGTGCCTTTCAGCATTTCGGTTTCCGCCGAGTTGCTTCTTCTCATCCGCATCTCCACTAGAACTTCTATGGGACTAGAGCATACACCACTCGAACTTCTATGGGAAGAGAATTATGGAAAAGTCTTGCAGTCCTGGTCAACTGGC
>Ga0207800_1000380_pt1 | contig 12968 bp, 15 predicted proteins | sample LuqExpMetageno11_FD_187769 | JGI IMG/M metagenome (GOLD analysis project Ga0207800, IMG submission 187769) | Tropical forest soil microbial communities from Luquillo Experimental Forest, Puerto Rico - Sample 11 (SPAdes) | ecosystem: Environmental > Terrestrial > Soil > Tropical forest ...
CCTCAGCGCGCCGCCAGGATTTGACCGACCGGTATGACAATATGGCAGACAAGACCATCAGGGTCGAAGTTCATGTCGACCTTGGCATCAAGCGCTCGGACCAGATTTCGCTCGATAACCATGCTGCCGAACCCCTTCTTGCGTCTGACCTTTACCTTGGGGCCGGATCGCTCACGCCAGTCGAGCGCGAGCACCTCATCGCGCAAAACCCAGGTGATCGAGACCTGTCCGCCTGACACGGAAAGCGACCCGAATTTTGCAGCATTGACTGCCAGCTCATGTAACGCGAGGCCGAGATTCTGCGCGACCTCCGGCTTAAGCGCGACGGGCGGGCCATCAACTTTGACCTGCGCTCGAGCATCGCCGACATAAGCGGCCAATTGCGACTGGATCAGTTCGCGCAAAGAGGCGCCGTACCAGCTCTCGCGCACGAGCAGATCGTGCGAAGCTGCCAAAGCCTGCAGCCGCGCGGCGAATTGATTGAGGAAACCGTCAATCGATCCCGCGTGGCGCGCGGTTTGCCGCGCCATCGCCTGGATCACTGCCAACAGATTCTTCGAGCGATGTGTAAGTTCACGCAACAATAGCCGCAGGTGCGCTTCGCTTTCCTTACGCTCGGTAATATCGATTGCGGCGCAGGTTAAACCCACGATTGCGCCTGCTTCGTTGTTGAGCGGTTCGATATGCAGGTCTTGCCAGCGCAGCGTAGGGCCTTCGTTCAGCATAACTTCTACACGTTTTGGCTGACCAGACGCGATCACTTCGCGTTTCACAGCGGTCGTGGACGCGGCAGACGCCGGCGGCAGAATTTCCTCATCGGTGCGGCCAAGGATATCTTCGATGGTAAGCCCAGCGATCGGATTGCTGATCGACGTGTAGCGCAGGTCGCGATCTTGCGTGTAGACGGTAACCTGCGAGCCGCGCAGCGCCTTTTCGTAACGGGCGAAGCGCGCGCGCAGCAGATTAAGCTCCTTATCTTGTGCACTCACCCGCGCAGCAAGCCGTTGCACCTCCTGCTCGAGCCACCCCAGTTGCGTATCCGCCGCCCACCTTTCTTGTGCCATGGTGGTAGTTCCGAGACTTGCCCGTCGCCCGCCCAGATTATCTGGCGCAAGCTCGGGACCGGCAACCGTGATACCGCATTGTCTTCAATACAATCATCAAACTATTTGTAAGCGAAAGCCGACATCCAACGCCGGCGATATGGAGGGCTTCTAGCTCGCACGGCGTTCGCGTCGCCTGGCATTGCGCTCGAAGAACAGGGCCTGGCTCAACACCGCCGACACCGTCGCTGGCTGGAACGGCTTGGCGATCAGAAAGGCCGGCTCTGGCCGCTCGCCGGTGAGGAAGCGTTCAGGATACGCGGTGATGAAGATCACCGGCACCTCGAAGGAACGCAACATCTCGTTGACCGCGTCGAGACCCGAGCTACCGTCCGCTAGCTGGATATCGGCGAGGATAATTCCCGGACGCTTCGCGCGCGCAAGCGCGAGCGCTTCGTCATGCGTGCGTGCAACGCCAAGGACGCGATGGCCCAGACCTTCCACGAGACCTTCTAGGTCGAGTGCGATGAACGTCTCGTCTTCGATAATGAGGACATCGGTGGCGATCTCGGCGGCCAATTCGCGGCCAGAATGTTCGAGCAACTGACGCAGGTGTGAGACATCAACGTCCAACACCTTGGCGGCGTCGCCTTCGGACAGCCCCTCAAGCGCCACAAGTAGGAAGGCCTGGCGGGGCATGGGCGCAATCTGAGCGAGGTGTCGCTCGACCGGTTGCTTGGCGTCACTGCGGCTCGGCGAATCGTTCAACGAGATCGAATTCCAGATTTTCGTAAAAAGCCGATAAAGCCCGATCCGAATCGACGATGAGCCGTCCAGAACCTTGGGGTCCTGGATAACGGCCTCCAGGGTCGCCGCCACATAGGCGTCGCCCGAGGCCTGGCTACCGGAAAGGGCGCGCGCATAGCGTCGAAGATAGGGTAACTGCTGTGCAACAGTTGGTGATGTCGGCAAGAAACCCTCCCGAACCTATTCTAGCCCCATATTCTAGCCTCACCGGAATTGGACCTGCAGATCCAAAATCAGTCAGAAAAGCCCATCAGGCCTCTAATGCGGCGCCCGGAAAAAAGTTCCCATTATGTTGGAACCTTCCCCCAATCGAGGGGTTTTGCGTGTGAGATTGGCGACTCCGGAGTCTCTAGCGGCCCGGGAATTTGGGGTGGGAAGCGATGAACGAACGCAAACCCGTGGAACAACCAAGACCAATGGACACCGCGGATCTCCGTAATCGAAAATCCAGTTCCAAGCCGGCCAAGCTTAGCCGCGAGGTGCAGGCCCGTCTCGGACAGCAGCTTCGCGCCATGTACGACGATGTCGTCAACCAAGGCGTACCGGATCGGTTCGCCGAGCTAATCAACCGCATCAACGGCGACGGCAGCAAGGATAGGCGATAACGTATGGACGAGTCGGTTCGCAAAGCCGTTCTCGGCGCGGTGCCTAGCCTCCGCGCATTCGCGATCTCCTTATGTGGGAACGTGGATCGCGCCGATGACCTCGTACAGGAAACACTCCTGCGCGCGCTCGCCAATATCGAGTCGTTTCAACCGGGCACCAATATGGCGGCCTGGCTATTCACCATTCTGCGCAACCATTTTCGTTCCGAATATCGGAAACGGCGGCGCGAGGTCGAGGACAGCGAAGGACGCTACGCCGAGACACTGAAATCGCAGCCCGAGCAATACGGCCAAGTTGAGTTTCGTGAATTCCGCGAAGCGCTGGCGCAACTGCCCGCGGATCAGCGGGAAGCTCTCATTTTGGTCGGTGCCTCAGGATTTTCCTACGAAGAGGCTGCGCATATTTGCGGCTGCGCGGTCGGCACCATCAAATCGCGCGTCAATCGCGCGCGCACGCGGCTCGCCGAGTTACTATCGGTTTTCGGCGCCGACGACTTCGGTCCCGACGAGCAAACGCGGGCGGTTTTGGCGCGTGGCGGCGGCTGACGATTCTTTCGCGTTTTTGTCTCTTACCAGATAACTGTCCGCCTGTGGTTCTCCCGCGTTAGAATCTTTAAATGACCGATGATAACACCGAAGTCGCAATCATCGGCGGCGGCGCAGCCGGTATCGCGGCCGCGCGGCACTTGCGCGAGGCGGGCATTGAGTACCTGCTGATCGAGGCGCGGCAGCGCCTGGGCGGACGCGCCTGGACCGTGAACGATGGGCCCGGGTTTCCGATCGACCTTGGTTGCGGCTGGTTGCATTCGGCCGACCGCAATCCCTGGGCCACGGTTGCCCAAGTGCAAGGGCGTACGATCGACAGGACGCCACCGGCCTGGACCCGGCCCGCGCTGCCGATCCGGTTTCCACTGACTGAGCAACGCGAATTCCGTAGCGCCATGGACCGATTCTACGACCGTCTCGAAACCCTTCTGGCCAAGGGCGACGATGTTCCGGCGGCAGATGCGCTCGAGCCCGGCAGCCGCTGGAATAGCATGATCACGGCAGTCTGCACGTTCATCAGCGGGGCCGAACTCAGCCGCATCTCGGCGCGCGACTTCATCGACTATCAAGACAGCAACGTGAATTGGAGCATCGTTGAAGGCTATGGCGCGACCATAGCCGCTGCCGGCAACGGACTTCGCACCGTTCTAGATTGCCCGGTGTATCGGGTCGATCACAGCGGCGCGCGTCTCAGAATCGACACCGCAAAGGGTCTGTTGACCGCCGATCAGACTATCGTGACCCTACCGAGTGCGATCCTAGCCGAAACCGAAGATCTTTTCGCGCCCGCCCTTCCGGAAAAAACCGCGGCAGCGCGCGGCCTTCCGCTGGGCCTTGCCGATAAACTGTTCATCTCACTCGCGACGGCGGAGGAATTCGCACCGAACAGCCGCGTTTTTGGCCATACCGACCGGATCGCGACCGCGGTTTACCAGTTGCGTCCCTTCGGGCGCCCGATGATCGAGTGCTACTTCGGCGGAAGCAATGCCGCCGCTTTGGAAGGCCTGGGGCAGCGCGGGTTCTTCGACTTCGCGGTCTCAGAGCTAATGGACATCTTTGGTAATGACTTTGCCAGCCGGTTAGCGCCGATCCGAATGCATTGTTGGGGCGCTGATCCATTCGCGAAGGGGGCATACTCTTATGCCACCCCGGGAATGGCAGATTGCCGAAGAACACTTGCGGCCTCTCTCGACGACCGCCTATTCTTCGCCGGCGAAGCCTGTTCGCGCGGCAATTTTTCAACAGCACACGGCGCGTGGTTCACCGGCGTCGCGGCTGCGCAAGAGGTGATCGCGCTCCATCGCTGATATCATGTTACCCTCACTACCATCATTACCGTCACTGAATAGAAACGGCCACGTTCTGGCGGTCGGAGTGGTTGGGCGGAGTGGCACCGACGCGCGACGACCCTAAAAAAATTCACTTGCGACCACCACACACTGCCGATCGGCACGCGTCTCTCTCAAACCTAACGCTGAAACGAGACCCCAATCGATCGCCACACATATTGCGTTTCTTCGCTCGACTGAGTTGCTTCGCCGTTCGAACTCTTCGCTATATTACCTTGCTGAATGCCTCCCGTTATGCCCTCTCCCACATAGGAAGACCCCATGCCCGCCAAGCGGCCAGCGCCACGCCTTGCCATGATCACCGAAGCGCAGATGAACGACGCCCAGCGCGCGCTGATGCAAGCGATCCGTTCGGGCCCGCGCGGGCAAACGATAATGCCGCGCGGGCCGTTTGCTGTCTGGATGCATGCGCCAGAGTTCGGTCAACTCGCCCAGGCTCTTGGCAGCCATTGCCGCTACAAGTCCGCGCTGTCGCCGCGGCTTTCGGAATTTGCCATTCTATGCACGGCACGGCTTTGGCGCGCACATTATGAGTGGTTTGCGCATGCCCCTATAGCCGAGAAGTGCGGAGTCAAACCGAAGACGATTCAGGACGTGCGCGCGGGCCGTACGCCGGTGTCGGCGCCGAAGGACGAGCGCGCCATCCACGCTTTTGTACAGGAGTTGTACAAATCCAGACGCGTGAGCGATCGAACTTACGAGCGTGTGCATGTCTTGCTCGGAGATACTGCCACAGTTGAGCTGGTCGGCATCCTGGGCTATTACGCACTGATTTCGATGACGCTCAACGTCTTTCGCATGCTGCCGCCGCCCGACGCAGCGCTGCCTTTCTCCGAGCCAAGGTGACGCGTCAGCCGATCATTCATCTCATCGAATGCCGCCCTTCCCCGGCATGTCGTTATCGCCGCCAGTTTGCACTCCGATCCCCCGACGGTAAAAATTGATACCGAGTTTATCGATCTTGGCGACGCTGCCGACACCGGCACCGACGACGACGATACCGCGAATACGATTGCGAAATAATTTTGGTGACGAGTCACTATCTTGCCCTGCCGATGCTACGCGGGCGTCAATCTAAGCGGATCGTGCGCAAGCATACTGCATTAGGTGCGAGAATCACCTCGCCGTTTGACGTATGAATCGTCTCAAGCATCGAATTGCCGCGAGCAACGTGTTAGACTTACAACAATGGCCAGCGAGAAATCGTCTCCGTCCGATAACGAGCCGCGGGTAGTGAATCTCCGCCGCGGCCGTACCGGCACGCGCAATCCGCTGAAGACGCCGTTACCGCACGACGATCTGGCAAAATTCGAGGAAGGGCCCGACGTCGACGACTATCGGCATCGCATGATCGTTAATCTCGTGGCCTTCATTTTTGTCATTACTCTGATTGGGGCCGGTTACTGGCTGGCCGACACCATGGCCAAGATGCGCAAGAACGAGGACTGTGTGCTATCGGGTCGGCGTGGCTGCACACCAGTCGAGGTAAACAAGGAACGCTGGTAACCGTGAACTGCGCGGGCCGGGCCGCCTTAACGGTCCTGCCCGATTTCCGGCACCATTGAACTCAACTCGCTCCTTGGCTATACGGGCAACCGCACACGAACTGGCGAAGGGTCGCGCCCGGGGGCCGAACCGCGTAACTTGGTATTTAGCCTTCCGATCGTCAGAATCCCAAATCGATCAGAGAGTTACCGATGTCTTCGACATTCGACACCATCGCCAACATTATTTCTGAGACATGCGACATTCCGCGCGACTCCATCAAGCCCGAGAGTCACGCCATTAATGACCTTGGCATCGACAGTCTGGATTTCCTTGACATCGCGTTTGCCATTGACAAGGCCTTCGGCATCATGATGCCGCTCGAGAAGTGGACGCAGGAAGTGAACGAGGGAAAGGCCACGACGGACCAGTATTTTGTCCTCAAGAATCTAAGCGAGCGTATAGACGAGCTCGTCGCCGCAAAGGGCGCCTGAAGCCTGCGATAGCCATATGCGTCTCGAGTATTTCCAACTTATCGACCGGATCGTCGACCTCAACCTTGCCGATCGCAATATCAGCAGCGTGGCGACAGTTCCGACCACTAATCCGATCTTCGAGGGTCATTTTCCCGGCTTCCCGCTGATGCCGGGCGTGCTGCTGATTGAGGCAATGGCGCAGACGGCGGGCTGGCTGGTCCTCGCCCGGCACGAATTTAAACGCATGGCGATCCTCTGCGCGGTGAGAGATGCGAGGCTGCGAACTTTTGTTACTCCCGGCCAACAGCTGTCGATCAAAGCCCATCTGAAGCATGAAGGATCCGGCTATTCGGTTCTGGAGGCAAAAGGCAGTGTCGAGGACAATTCGGTTTGCGAAGCGACCGTGATGCTGCGCGTGGTCGACTTTCCGAACGCCGAGATGCGCTCGCATATGCGCGCCTATGCAGCTCAGATTGGGCTGAGCGTCGAGACCCCTGTCGATGGCTAAGGCCGCCCGCGAAGTCTGGATCACCGGTATCGGCATTGTCTCCTGCCTTGGTGAAGGCCCGCAAGCGCATTGGCAGAAGCTGATGGAGGCACATCCCAGCGCTGACACCGCCACCTTTGCGCCTTACGTCGTGCACCGAATCGTGCCGATCAATTTGGATACGCAGATCCCGAAGAAGAGCGATCAACGTCAGATGGAGACCTGGCAGCGCATTGGCACCTATGCGGCCGGCCTGGCGCTCGATTCGGCCGGGGTTAAAAGCAAGACTGACATTCTCTCGCGCATGGACATGATCGTGGCCGCCAGCGGCGGTGAGCGTGATCTCGCTGTCGACAGCGCGATCTTGAGCGACATGAAGCAGGCGCCGGATCCGGACGTTCTGCTCAACAAGCGGCTGATGACCGACTTGCGGCCGACATTGTTCCTGGCGCAGCTCTCCAACCTCCTCGCCGGTAACATATCGATCGTGCACGGCGTGATCGGCTCTTCACGTACCTTCATGGGCGAAGAGAACGCCGGCGTCGATGCCGTGCGCATTGCCCTGTCACGCATTGCCGACGGATCAAGCGACATCGCGCTGGTCGGCGGTGCCTCCAATGCCGAGCGACCAGATCTCCTGCTGACCTATACGTTCGCCGATCTGGCAATGAAGGATTGCTATGTCCCGGTCTGGGAGCGCGGCACACCGGGCAGTTTCGCTCTTGGATCACTCGGTGCCTTTTTGGTCATCGAGGCGCGTGGCCACGCTCAAGCGCGTGGCGCCAAACCCCTGGCGCGGCTGACCGCCGTCGTTTCCGAGCGCGCGAGCCGCAAGCCAGGCACGGTAACTGTCGCCCTTTCCAAGCTGTGGGACCAGATCAAGGACAAAGTGAACAGTGGTCACGCCGCCATTATTTCAGGCGCGACTGGCCTGCAGCCGGCCACCGGCGAAGAACGCGCCTTTCTGGATAGCCACCGCGACCTTGCCGTCCGCGCTACCGGTTCCTATGTCGGTCATGGCGTCGAACCGCAGTTCTGCATGAATGTGGCCCTGGCCACCGTCGTGCTCGGCCATGATAGTTTGTTTCCGCCTTGCGACTCGACAGGCGTGGAGCGGCCGATGAGCGGGGATTTGAGCCAAGTCGTTGTGACCAGTGTCGGGCATTGGCGGGGCGAAGGCCTCGCTTTGATCGAGCAGGTGGGCTGAGGGGATAGAGATATGTCATCGACCACAGATAAATTCGGCCGGCCAACCGTCGTCGTGACAGGCATCGGCGTGGTCACCTCGCTCGGCGCCGGCAAGGCGGAAAACTGGGCCAAGCTCACAGCGGGCCAGTCCGGAATTCGCGCCATCACCCGCTTTCCTACTGAAGGCTTGAGGACGCGCATCGGCGGCACTATTGATTTCCTGCCGCCGCAAGTCGGCGCGCCCGAGCTGACCGAATATATCGCCGACCTCGCCGCCGAGGAGGCGATCGCAGAAGCCGGTGTCGGCAGCCCCGGCGACTTCCCGGGCCCATTGTTCCTCGCCATGCCGCCAATCGAAGTCGGTTGGCCAGAGCGCATCGCCGTCAGCGAGAAGTCCGGCGCTAGGGACAAGTTCACTTACGCCGATCTGCTGCGCGGCAGCGGAAATTTCCCCGCCTATCACCGGCGTTTCCTGTTCGGCTCGGTGGCCGACCATGTGGCCGAGAAGTTCGGCACCAAGGGCTCCCCTATTTCGCTTTCGACCGCCTGTGCGTCGGGGGCGAGCGCCATCCAGCTTGGAGTCGAAGCGATCCGCCGCGGCGAGACCGAAACCGCTCTGTGCATCGGTACCGACGGCTCGATCAATCCCGAAATGGTCATCCGCTTCTCGCTGTTGTCCGCGCTCTCCACCGCCAACGACGTGCCGCATACCGCGTCCAAGCCGTTCTCCAAGAACCGCGACGGCTTTGTCGTGGCCGAAGGCGCCGGCGCAGTCGTGTTGGAAAGCTACGAGTCAGCCAAGACCCGCGGTGCCAAGATCCTCGGCGTGTTCGAAGGCTGCAGCGAGACCGCTGATGGCTTCCATCGCACTCGCTCGAGTCCGGATGGCAAGCCGATCATCGGCTGCATGACGAACGCGATAAAGGATGCCGGCCTGACCCCCGACGATATCGATTACGTGAACGCTCACGGCACCTCGACGCCGGAAAACGACAAGATGGAGTATCTCGGCCTGTCCACGGTTTTCGGCGAACGGGTCAAGAGTGTGCCGGTATCGTCGAACAAATCGATGATTGGGCATGCACTTTCAGCGGCGGGTGCAGTCGAGGCTGTATTCTCTTTGCTCACATTGCAGCACCAGCGTATTCCGCCGACGATCAATTACGAAGTGCCAGATCCGACGATTCCGCTCGACGTCGTCCCGAATAAGGCTCGCGACGCGCGTGTGCGGCATGCCATTTCGAATTCGTTCGGGTTTGGCGGACAGAACGTCTCGCTGGTGATGGGACTTGAGCCGGCTTGAAGGCTGCTCAATCGCGCCATGCGCTCTTTAAGACTTATCGGCGATCGACAGGTTGAACTTGCCGATGTTCCGGACCCGCCGCCGCCAGGCGACGGCGAGGCGCAGGTGCGGATCAAGGCGGTCGCGCTCAATCATCTCGACCTGTGGGGCTTTCGCGGGATGGCTTTCGTCAAGCGCAAACTGCCGCTGGTGGTCGGCGCCGAAGCTTCCGGCGAGATCACGGCAACGGGCGCGGGTGTCACCAGTTTCAAACCCGGTGACAAGGTCACGATGTTTGGTGCCCTCACCTGCGGTCAGTGCGTCGCCTGCCGCGACGGTCGCGACAATCTGTGCGAGAACGTTGGCGGCATCATGGGCTTTCATATCGACGGATTTGCGCGCGATCTGATTAACCTGCCGGCACGGCTGATCATTCCTGTGCCGGCCGGCGTATCGCTACGCGACGCCGCCTGCGCGCCGGTCGCCTTCGGCACGGTCGAGCACATGCTGTTCGACAATGCCAAGCTCAGGTCCGGCGAGACCATTCTCGTGCATGCCGGTGGCTCCGGCATCGGCTCGGTCGCCATCAAGATGGCCAAAGCGATCGGCTGCACCGTGATTACCACAGTCGGCGATGACGCCAAGGTGGAGAAAGCCAAGGCACTCGGTGCCGACCACGTCATCAACTACAAGACCGAGCGCTTCGAAGGCGTCACCCGCAAGCTCACCTCCAAGAAGGGCGTTGACGTGGTGTTTGAACACGTCGGCGGCGAGAGCTTCAACGCCTCGCTGTTCTGCCTCAAGCGCGGCGGACGGCTGGTGACTTGCGGTTCAACCGCCGGGCCCAGCGTGACCATCAATTTGATGCAGCTATTCCAGCAGCAATACAAGATTTTCGGATCGTTCGGCTGCTCGATGCGCAATATCCGTGACAGCCTGTCGAAGATGGCCGCCGGCATTACGCCGATTATCGACACTGAGGTGCCGCTCTCCGACTTCCAGCACGGCCTGGCGCGTATCGAAAACCGACATGTGTTCGGCAAGGTGATTGTGAACTTCTAATGCCCGACGCGATGACGCGGACGATCCGGCGTTTGCGCGGCGGCGTGAAGCACGCCGGAAACGCCGTTCTGGGTGCTTTAGCGATCGCGCTGATCAAAGCTCTGCGCCGCACCGACCCCGATTGGCTGGGCGATTTTGCCGGTCGGACGATGCGCATGATCGGTGGGCTGCTGCCGGAAAATCGTCTCGGGCGTGAAAATCTTGCCGCTGCCTTTCCGGAAAAATCCGCTGCAGAGATCGAGGAGATCCTGCGCGGCGTCTGGGATAATCTCGGGCGTGTAGGCGCCGAATTCGTACACCTTGAGCGTTTGTGGGACTACGAATCGCCGGGAAAGCCCGGTCGCTTTGATATATCACCTACGACCGTGCAGCGCTTTCTCCATCTGATCGAAGACGGCAAGCCTGCGCTTATTTTTTCCGCTCATCTCGCCAATTGGGAATTGCCCGCAATTTCGGCGGCCACGCACGGTGTCGACAGCACAGTGCTCTATCGCGGGCCGAATATTCCGGCGATCGACCGCTGGATCACCGAAACACGCGCCGCTCTTATGGGCACGTTGATTCAGACCGGGCTCGATGCGCCGCTGAAACTTGCCCAAGCGCTCGAGCGCGGTAGCCATGTCGGCATGCTGGTTGATCAATATTACGTACGCGGCGTGCCCGTGACCTTCTTTGGGCAGCCCACGAAAGCCAATCCGCTATTGGCGCGGCTGGCGCGGCATTTCGACTGCCCGATTTATGGGGTCCGTCTCGTGCGCCTACCGAGCCACCGCTTTCGCGCGGAAATTACGGAGGCAATCGACCCAACGCGCGACGCCGAAGGCAAAATCGACGTCGCCGGTACCATGCAGATAATCACCGGCGTCGTCGAAAGCTGGGTTCGGGAACATCCCGAGCAGTGGCTTTGGCTGCACCGGCGTTGGCGGAAGGATTAACCGCCAAACCAGGTTCTGACTAATTCGACGACGTCCGCATAAGCTATGTAAAATCAATTATAACCCCACCATTCTTTCCGTGAGGGTTCGCTTGCAGTCGCCCGAATCCGCGACTAATTTGGGGACTAGTTTGGGGACTCAGGAAGCGGCCATGGCGCGGCTGACGGCACGGAAAGTAGAGACAGCCAAGTCGGGTGTGTACGTGGATGGTCAGGGGCTTCGCCTGATTGTCGGCGCGACTGGAACCCGAAAATGGGTTTTCCGTTTCATGCGCCGGGGCCGTTCTCAGGAGATGGGGCTTGGTGGCTCGGACGTATCACTGGCGACGGCGCGCGAGCGTGCAGCTGATGCACGACGGGCACTTGCAGCCGGCAAGAATCCAATCGAGGAGGCTCGTCTGGCCAAGGAGTTCGTGGCTGCAAAGCAATCCGAGTGGCGCAGCGAAAAGCATCGCGCCCAATGGGAAATGACGCTGCAACGGTATTGTGCGCCGCTGCGCACGCGGCCAGTAGATGAAATCGACACGGCGACCCAATAGCCGCCTCTTCCTGGGGGATGGGGGATGGGTGAAGCGGCCAACCTGTAAAACGCGCGACCGTGAGTAACAGTTCAGCGCGTTTCCAATGTGCCTCTCAGAATTAGATGCAAGGTTCCGCGATCGGAACACTGCGACTGCTGTAGGCCGCTTCGATTTGAATAAAAACGAGACTGCAAAAAGCTCCCAACCGGATCAATTCGCGCAGCTCGTCTCAACGATGCGATGATTCTGCCCTATCATGCGAATCCAGACGGATCGGATTTTCGGAAGGGACAGTATCCAAGTGATGAGTGTCATTGCATGATAATGCTGACCGAAAAGGACCAAGAATTGATCGCGGCCGCGACCGAAGCCATCAAAGCACGCTATCGCAGCGACTGGCAGGAGGTCGGCGCCGCCATGCGCACGCGCGATGGGCGCATCTTCACAGGCGTGAGTATCGACGCCTATATCGGCCGTGTCGCGGTGTGCGCAGAAGCGATTGCCATCGGCCGCGCCATAACCGAAGCCGGCGACAACGGCATTGAGATGATCGTCGCGGTGCGCCATCCCGGGCCCGGCGAGGGCGGCGGAATTGCCGTAGTGTCGCCCTGCGGAATTTGCCGCGAATTGATTCACGACTACGACGCAAAGGCCTGTGTGATTGTGCCTAACGGAAAGACGCCCGTTGTCTTAACCATCGGTGAATTGCTGCCGAACAAATATCGCCGGGGAACCGAGTAACCACAAACATACATCGCGGCACGTCCACATCATGTTTTACCAAAAGATGGGGTAATCGGCCGAGGGCACGGAGTTTAGCTAGCGGTCAATGTCCGCTCGGCTCCGAAAGCGACTGAATTATTGCGTCGCCGCGAAATGACGCGAGGGGCCATTAGCGGAAGTCAGTGATCTATTCGATTACGTCATCGGCGCGGGCGAGCAATGATGGCGGCACAGTGAGGCCGAGAGCCTTGGCGGTTTTAAGGTTGATGACCAGCTCATACTTCGTCGGCGCCTGAACCGGAAGGTCGGCAGGCTTCTCGCCCTTGAGGATGGTATCAACATAGCCGGCCGCGCGCCAGTAAGGGGAAACGCTATCAGGGCCGTAGGCGATCAGGCCGCCGCTATGCGCGAGGTACGGTAGAGGGTAAACCGCGGGCAATTGATGATGGGCCGAAAGCGT
>Ga0207800_1000387_pt1 | contig 12758 bp, 10 predicted proteins | sample LuqExpMetageno11_FD_187769 | JGI IMG/M metagenome (GOLD analysis project Ga0207800, IMG submission 187769) | Tropical forest soil microbial communities from Luquillo Experimental Forest, Puerto Rico - Sample 11 (SPAdes) | ecosystem: Environmental > Terrestrial > Soil > Tropical forest ...
TAAATAATAGGGGTTAGATTTCCACAATTACTGTTTTGAATGAAATCAGTGATATATAAAGAAATTTACCTTTCAGAACTGACCGTTATTGGAATTTGTTGCTATCTTAAAAATCCAATGATATAATATTTATGTTTATGAAATACAAATAGTTTCATTAACATCTTATGTAATATAGTTCCATTCACAATTGGTGGCATTAGCGAAATCTCATATCAAGATATTTATGGTAGAAAAAGAAAGATACAATACTTAACATAAATTAGCTGATGATGATTTATAGACTGCGGGGTGATAATCATTTCAATAAAAAAATTCATAGACTGCTATAACAATTCACCATTAATCCTAACAGAAGGTTCTGTTGGATTGAGGTTATCAAATGAATTTGGATTTATACCAGATAGGCAAATCATGAATGCAAGCCTCATATATGATAAAGCAGGACGGGAAATTCTCGAAGTTATCTATGGGCAATACCTAGGAGTTGCTCAGGAATTTTCTTTGCCTATTTTGCTCATGACGAATACAAGACGCGCAAATAAAGAAAGAGTACTTTCTTCGCCTTATAAGGATAAAAATATCATGAGGGATTACGCTGATTTTCTGAAAGAGATTGTAGCCAAGTACAATTGTGAAGCTTATATTGGTGGTTATATTAAGGCGAGTATTAATAGGCATAATCTTGAATTAATATCGTTAAGCGAAACAAAGACCTGTTATTCAAAAAAGGAATTTCATGAAATTATAGACAAGTATAAAATTAAACTAAATGAATTTTATAAGTACATACAAAGCAATCCTGATATTGAAGCAAGTGAAAAAGATAAATTTACATTGGATTATATTTCTAAAATGTATCGGGATAATGATTTTCATCAACCCACGATATCAATATCAAATTTTCTATATAATTTTTTAGAATACAAGCTTGATCTTTCAAACAAAAATCTTTATTTAGATGATGCTCTCAAATGCAAGCAGGTTTGTAACTTTTCGGAAATTGTAAATTTGCTTGATAAAAAATCAGATAACCGTCCGGACTTTTATTTGCCAAACAAGCATAATACTCAAATTTTAATGAATTCATCACTGAAAGATATTGTTTCTGCAATTAATCAAATTGAATCTGATAACGAATCCTTTAGTTATGTTTTAAATTCGGGAGCTGTAGAAGACATTATTAGTGAAATATTTCTTAAAAGTTTGGAAGTACTATCTATTGAGGTTTTGATAAGCTTTTATAAATATCATGAAGTATATTTTATGTTAAACGATTACCAATGGGAAATCTTAAGAGTTCTAACTTCCAATAAAGATAAGTTAAAAATTTTAGAGAAGGATATGATTAATTTAAAAATACCCAAAGAAGATATCATTAAAAATGCTTTTGAGTACAGCAAACTTTTAAATGTCTCTTTTAACGATATACAATCCGATCAATCAGAACGAACTGACCTTTTTACATTTCTTTCTAATAAATTAGATATTTATCAAAAACAGCTTTTATTAGATGTTTGGGATATTTTTTCAAATATTAATTCTGCTGTTTGGAGAGTGTTTTGCATTACTGCACTTTTAGATAGAAGTAATGATTATAAGATTTCACAAGCACTTAATAGCGTTTTTCTTAAACACGGGCTAATAATCTAACATTGTTAAAAGAAGGGTATCATCCCCTTTTACTGCATATACAAAGAGAGTTCCGCTTCCAGAACTCTGGAAATAGAACTCTCATGAATAGACTATATAGAATGTTTCATCAATATATCAATAAACCGAATAATTACAGCTAAATATATCACTTGAAACCATACCATCTTTAATGGCTACTGCCTTTATTTCTGTAGTATTATAAATTTTAATTTCTCCCGTATAACGAAGCGAATATACTGATGGTTTAGTACCATCTGTTGTATAATAAATTGTTGCACCTGATGTATTTGTAGACAATTTTATTGTTAGCATATCTTTATAATAACCACTTACCTTATTGGAGAATGGTGTTCCTGCTTTCACATTATAAGTCCATGTCGCAACATTACTCTTGACCTTACCATTAATGGCGATTGCTTTAACTACCGTATTCTTACTAACCGTAAATGTACCTGTATACTTCTTTGATTTATTAGTTGGAATTTTACCATTAGTAGTATAGTATATTGTGGCTCCTTTCGTTGCCGTTTTTAGTTTTATATGTAGTGAACTGGCATAAGTACCACTTGAACTATTCGAAGTAGGTGTATCAGCACTTACATAGTAATATAAGGTGACTACTTCACTGTTTTTCTTTCCTGTTACTATTGAAATTGCCTTAATCACTGTATCCTTAGAAATCGTAATCGGACCGGTATACTTTTTCGATTTAATTGTTGGTTTTTTTCCATCAATTGTATAATAAATAATTGCATTTTTTTCTTTTGTCGCTAATTTTATACTTGTTTCTTTGGAAAATGATTTTCCGCTTTCATAATTAGCAGTTGGTGATACACACGCAAATGTATATTTATAAGTAACAACTTCACTTTGAGCAAAGTTTTTATAGATAGCTATCATCTTTAGTGTGGTATCTTTATTAATAGAGATTGAGGCTGAATATTTATTTGATAAATTAGTTGGTGTTGTTCCATCAGTAGTATAATATATTGTTGCGCCTTCAACATCATCAAACATTTCCACCCTGAATGTTTTTGTAAAAGAACCAGATGTCATATTTGAATAAGGTGATTCCACTTTATAATATGGTTCCATCCATTGTAAAATAGGATGTCCACCGTTTATTCCGTTTGTTAACAGCCAAATCGAATTAAAATCCCATCCTTTATATTCAGATATTTGTGACTTGTTATAATCAGATATAAAGTCACCGCTATATAACGCATTTTTTGTTTCACCAATACTTGAGCCAGTATTATCAAAATAGTAGCATGATAAAATAACTGCTGTTTCAGAAGCTGTTCCCACCAAAGAACCACAAAAGCTATCCCCTTTAGTATAGTTAATCCCCGAAAGGCAGGAATACGAGTAGCAATTTGACATTTTACCTGCCAGAACTCCCACTACTCCACCAATGTGAATATCAGTTTCTGCTGAACTTGTATTTGCAACCAATGATATTTGCCCTAAATTATAACTATTTTTAATAGTTGCTGTACTGGAAAAATCAGCACCTAATATTCCACCAGCATATATATCATTATAACCGCCTTTTAATGTACTATACGATACATCTATATTCATTTCATTAACGCATCCAGATATATTTATATATCCAATCGTCGCTTCACTTCCATCGTCATACCCACCTACCAATGATACACCTTTTCCGAGAATGCCCGCTATTCCCGTGTAGTTATTATCTGTCATTTTTACACTACAATTTCCAGATACATAACAATTTTCTATTGTTGTGGTTGTTGTAATTCTATTTTGGACAATTGCCTCATAGTCTGTTTCATCTATTTTTCCTACAATTCCACCGACCCCTTCTTCCTCAGGTGAAGAAACCGAAATATTCACATTTGTTAAGACAATATTGCGAACTGTTGCACCAGGATATAAAGATGCAAACAACCCTCCTGTTGTGCTTGTCAAATTATCTATTTTGTGCCCATTTCCATCTAAGATACCTTTAAAGTCCTTAATACTTGTCCAATATCCATATGTAGATAAATCAATATCCTTTGTTAGATAAAACTTACTTCCATCATAGCTATAGTTAAGTTTTTGTAAATCATCTGCTGATGAAATAGGAATATATCCTGTAAAATCTGCCGCCTCAACTTTTCCATTATGCGAGCATACTACAACTACCATTACTACCACAAATACCAGAAACATTTGTATTTCTTTGCTGAACCTTATGAACCTTTTTTTCATTATGTGTTCTCCCTTCTGTGCATTAATACTTTAAACAGATTGTTTTTGCCCTTTATGTAAATTTTCAATCTGCTCCTTTGATATATTCTTTTGCTTTTTCAATGTAACTAAATGGTAGCATATTCCAAGATGCAATGCAACTATTTGGTAGTATTTCATTGGGTGATTATATGTATTTTAGACGCATAGAAGAATTAAGGATTGATAACGACAAGACGCAACAAGAACTAGCTGATTTGTTGAATTGTCAAAGAGAGGTGTATCGTAGATATGAAAAAGGTACACGGGAAATTCCTTCCTCATATTTAATAGTACTTGCAAAGTTTTACGGTTGCAGTGTGGATTATATATTAGGACTTACTAACCATAAGAAAATCAAATAATAGTTGTAGACAGGCTGTAGACACTTGATAGACAGTGTGCGTTTCTCCTTGTTTTTATAGGGTTTGCGGACGGCGGTAATGTTCGAATTCCGTAACGTACTTAATAAAGAACAGTGTAATGTCAGAAATTAACATTTATTATTGACATATTATTGTAAATTTGTAATAATATGTTTGAGGGCAAAATAAATGCTGAAAGGATGGTTATTATGAAGAAAAAATTATCTATGTTATTAACTATATTGATTGTTTTTAGCATAGTTCTAAACTCAGCTAATTATGCAAAAGCGTCAGCTTACCCAGATGTTCAAGGTTCATTCGGAGCTACATTTAATCCAAACTATAGCGGCAATGACCTAAATACTGCGAAAGGTTTTAATGATAGCCAAGTAAACGCGTCTGCGTCTGGTGACGAAGCACATATTGTATTTATTTTAGATAGCTATCCACCATTAGCTACTAATGTCTATGAAATAAGATATACTGTAACTTCGACCACATTAGTTAGTGGTACTCAAGGTAGACTTGTATTAAGAAATGCTAATTTTCTCAATCCGACGATTTATTATGATGAACCAGTATTTAAAATTTTCCCTACAACTCTGTTTTATACTGGTACGCTTGATTATGTCTATATACCTCCCGATGTATCATTTATAAATGGAACTTACTCATCTTGCTATATGTATTTTAATGCATATGAACAATGGGTTTCAGGAAAAACAATATCTGGTGCTATAGAAATAAGAAGGCAATAGTTAGGTAGCATTAAAAATTTGCCCTCAAATCTAGAAAAAGAGGTTATCTATGAACAAAGATATAATTACTTTAAAAGAAAAATATAAAGATAAGTTGCATCCTAATAAGATAAATCATAATGAATTTTTACAATTATTACACAAAAAGTTTACTTTAAAATTAGTTTATCAAGATAATGCAGCATATTTTAATAAGATTGAATTAACTAAAAAAAGTTGTATGTATTCAAGTTATAATAATGGTAAATTCAAATATGAAGAACTGAACATTCAAACATATGAAATTATACAAGATGAACTAAGTTATAAGTATTATGAAAAATATGACGCAAATAATTTATCACTTCCACCTATTTATATCATGATAGAAACAAATACAGGTTTTATGAATTGCAATTATAATGAATTATTAATGCAGTTAATCTTATATCGAGGAATCAGTAAAATAGATATTGAAAATAATACTGATGATTTACAAGTTTATTTGCTGATACTTGATCGGTTAGAAGGTAATGCCTAATTTATGTTAATCGGAATATTTGAATATTTGATAAAATGTCATTCAACCTATTCTCCATTTGATAGGTATGCTAGACGAGTGGTATTTGAATGAGCACTTAAAGTTCAAATGCTTATTTAAAAGCATGCTTCTATGGTTGTATGGGAAACAGTATCACTGGTATTTATTCCATATACCTTTATGAGTTTTATTTTCAGATGATTATAATTGGCTTGGGTTAAAAATAGACTTTTAGAAATTTGATATTTTCGAATGAAGTTAATCAGTAATTAAACAAAGCATTTGTAGACAGGCTGTAGACACTTGATAGACAGTGTGCGTTCCTCCTTGTTATATTAGGGTTTGCGGACAGCGGTAATGTTCGAATCCCGTCTCGCGCTTAATGAGAAATGGCAGGAAAGCTAGTAAAATCAAGTAAAATCAAGCTTTCCTGTTTTTTTGTATCTAAAAATCATGTATGCAGGATGTGCGCAACATCCTTTTTTACTTTATAACTTAAATATTGATATAGGCTGTATGCAAGAATGTGTGCAGAAAATAACAGAAGCCGCAAACCTCCTATTTATCAGTGCGATTGAAACTTTGGTTCGATATATGAAAAAATTCCAATAACCGTTTACCCAAACATTAATGTGATGTGTAACCGTTATTGTAATATGTTGTCGAAGAAAAAAATAAATGATATACTTAGTTGATATCCTGAATTATAGAAATTTGGCACTTACAGATTGTTTGAAAAGTACTTTTCGCAATTGATGGAGATTTTGAGCTAACGAATTTACGGTAAACCGTGATAAATCATAGTTTCTCTGACGGTAATAAGAGAATTGCGGCTACAATGTTCTTTATTTTCTTGATTGAAATGAAATTCTATTCACAGATGTTAACAAGCTGATAGAAGATTATACATTGGCTGCTCTACAATTATGATTGCCGATTCGAAACCGGATGAAAAGGAAATGATGATAAGTGTAATAATGAACTGAATTAGTTGAACTGCAAAGGGTGATGTATGTTAAATCAAGAGTGTATAGAAGAATACAACCGAAGAATTCATAAGGTGCAGGATTATATAGAGAATCATATAGACCAGCGACTTTCCATAGAGGAACTTTCTAATGCTGCTGGCTTTTCTAAATATCATTTCAGCAGAATATTTCAGAGTATTGTGTATGAGTCACTGGGATACTATGTCAATCGAATTCGTATGGAAAAATCGCTCTTTTTACTTGCGCACAGGCAGGATAAGAATATAACGGATATTGCCTATGAACTCGGATTTACTGACTCTGCGATTTTTTCGCGCGCGTTTAAGAATTACTATGGAATTAGCCCGAGAGAATATCGTAAGGAATATAGCAAGAATTGCAAAGTAATATTTTTAATATCTGAGTATGATAAGGACGCAACAATGAAAGAAAAAGCAGATTATCATTTTCCTGTGACCGGTAAGATTGATCTGATTAATCTTGAGGAATTGAAGCTTGTATATGTGAGACATACCGGAACATATGAAACTCTGGCAAAGGAGTATGCAAGGTTATTACAACGATTGTTTATGCAGGCCGAGAAGCAGTATCTTTTGGAAGAAGGGCAGAACAAAGTCCTTGCAATCTATCATGATAATCCGGAGTTCTCAGATAAGAATCAGTTCCGTACAAGTCTGTGTCTGACTATTCCAAATCATCTTAAGCCTTCAGAAAGAGAAGGGCTTGAGATAATGAATCTCGTAGGTGGTCTATATGCCGTTGGTCATTTTGAAATCATGCCGGATCAGTATAGCGACGCATGGAACTACATTTATCAGGAGTGGATTACGGGAAGTGGCTATATTCCAAGAGATTCTTATCCATTTGAAATGTATATGAATGCGCCAGGACCCGGCGATAAACATATTGTAGACATCTATGTTCCGATTGAGCCTATTCTATCTAATACAATAATCAGAGCCCTGCGAGTTACATAATAAGATGATTGTTGCTGTATTTCTATGTTGAAAACCGAAAGAGAGGAAAGCATATGAAACAAGATGAATTAATGAAAAGAATGGAAGTGCTCATCAGAGAGGACCACAAAAATGTTGGGGGCATAGTAGTACAAAAAGCCGGAAATATCTGTTATGAAAAATATTTTAATAATTTTACGAAAGACAATCCCTTTCATATTTTTTCAGTAACAAAAAGTATTATTTCAATATTAATAGGAATAGCAGTTGACAAGGGAATGATTGAAAGCATTGATCAGAAAGTACTTGATTTCTTCCCTGGATACACAATTAAGCGTGGAGAAAAGGTATTACAAAACGTCACAATAAAAGACATGATAACGATGACCGTTCCGTATAAGTACAAGTATGCTCCTTATACAAAATACTTCATTAGTAGCGACTGGGTAAAATCAGCACTTGATTTGATGGGCGGTAGAGGAAAAATAGGTGATTTCAGATATGCTCCGTTAATTGGACCTGATGTTTTGTCAGGAATTTTGATAAAGGCAACAGGAAAAACAGTACTTGACTTTGCAACAAAAAATCTATTTGCACCACTCGGAATAAACGTTGAAGGTATCGTAGTTTTCCATTCAAAAGATGAGCAGATTGCATGGTATAAAGACAGAAACATGAAAGGCTGGGTGGCTGATCCCAAAGGTGTAAATACCGCAGGCTGGGGATTATCACTTAAGACGCGAGACATGGCAAAGCTTGGACAGCTTTATTTAAATCATGGTGTATGGGATGGAAAACAAATAGTTTCATCTGAGTGGATAGAGCAAAGCACACAGGAGCATAGTTACTGGAACGAAAAGAAGTATGGGTATTTGTGGTGGATAATAGATGAGAATGAGAACAGTTTCGCAGCTTTGGGTGATGGCGGAAATGTCATCTACGTTAATCCGAAAAAGGAGCTTGTTGTTGCAATTTCAGCTCTGTTCATGCCAAGGGTAAAAGACAGAATAACTCTTATTAAGGAATACATAGAAAAATCATCATTAATAAAAGAGTAGTATGGGAAAACGTTGGCTTTTGATGATAAGAATTAGATAAACAACTTCTGATTTGTAGAGTGAATTTGCTTCTCCATCGTCTCCGAACTTTGGGATAGCCCTATCTATCAACCTGTATGTTATAGTTTTGGAAACTGGAAGCTCCCCGATTGTGGCAGAGAGCTTTTCTTCATAAACTTTCAAGTATTACAATATTTACATTTTAGCGGCTGTCTTCTCATCCTTTCTATACCTTTATTTCTGGAATTTTGAGTACCTTGAGTACGTCTCTTACAAAGTTATCAACCTCATGAATCTTGGTTCTCCCTTCTTCATCACAGAGATAAAATCCCGATCCGAATAGCTACCTCTTCATTAATGCTTTTTATTGTATTGCTTCTGTTGGCAGAGATATGAGCCAATGATATAATAGATATTATTGTTGGGATAAACAGAGATTTTGTTAGCTATATATAATATATAATTTCTATGCTCAAAAAACGTAAACTTATACTTGACTTTGACGCGACGTAAAGATATATCATGCTTTTAAGGAGGTGATAATTTGGAATTAATGACAATTAGCCAAGTTGCAAAAATATGTGATATATCTACAAGAACACTACGATACTATGAGGAAGTCGGATTAATTGAAAGCATTAAGAAAGATGGATATGCATATAGAACGTATGATGAGATGAATATTAAGAAGCTCAGACAGATTTTAATACTCCGAAAACTTCGAATTAAGTTAAAGGATATTTCAAGTATCGTAAATAATCAGAATATTGATGAAATGCTCCAAATATTAAATAACTGTCTAAATAGCGTAAACGATGAAATGGAAGCATTAGAAGTTTTAAAAAATGCTTATGTTCAAATGATTCGATCTATTGAATTAAAAAATATGTCTATACCAGATTTTGAATATGATGAGTTAAATGAAATTGTGACCTTGATTCAAAATTTACCAGAAAATTCTTCTAAATTTAATACAGATAAAAATTCAATCTATTCATTAGAAAAAGCAGATGAATTAATTAGTAAATTGAAAGATAACGATGTTCGCATTATTTACTTACCAGAGTATACGGTTGCCAGTGCACATTATATTGGTACGAATCCAGAAGAAATTTCGCAGACAATGCTAGATAAATTTGTGTGTAATAGTAATTTAGCTTATGACAAACAGGATATTCGACTGTTTGGATTCAATAACCCATCACCAGCACAAGTGAGTGAGAAATATGGATATGAATATTGGATTACTATACCAGATAATTTGGAGGTTCCATCACCTTTAACTAAAAAATTTTTTTCAGGTGGTTTATATGCAGCTCATACAATTAGAATGGGAGATTTCCATGAATGGATGTTATTGGATGAGTGGGTAACAAATAGTGACGAATATGAAAAAGATGTTCGAGAACCACTTGGAATGAATGGGTCATTAGAGGAGCATTTGAATGCGTTTAGTTATTATCGTGCAACAAAAGAGATGCCTCAGTTTATGCAAGTAGATTTGCTTTTACCAATAAGAATGAAAGGGAGTGTGTAAGTTATGTCCGATAATATTACGTTTGTCCCATTGAAAAATCAAGATATTGAAGAATTAACAGCAATTATGAAAAGAGCATTTGATGAAGATACTCGCATTCATTTAGGGGAGAATGTAGGAGGACCTCCAGGATATGATGATGGTAGTTTTTTAAGAAAATGGGGAATGAATCCAAATGCAAGTTCATTTAAAATTTATGAAGACGGAAATTTAATTGGTGGGACTATTCTTTGGATTAATTCTAATCATGAAAATTTTTTAGGAACAATCTTTCTTGATTCTAGTATAGAAAATAAAGGTATTGGAACATTGGTTTGGGAAAAAATTGAAGCGATGTATCCTGATACAATAGTTTGGAATACAGAGACCCCCATATTCAGTAGAAGGAATCATAATTTCTATATAAACAAATGTGGATTTCATTGTATAAAAATTGAAAATCCAAAAGATATTAAAGAAGGTTCCTATCTTTTAAGAAAAGAAATGAAGAAATAAATCCAATTTATCGTTAGGATATGAGGATAATGTAAAGTTATCTCTATTATTAATTAGCTGAGTACCTGATTGAGTACGTAAGAATCGGATGTGCTGGAAAGTCCTTTTCTATCAATCTTTTTCGAGGGGATAGAATATCCCGTCTCACGCTTGACATAAAAAGAAGTTCATTGACAAGATGGACTTCTTTTTTATTCGTAAGCGATGAATAACCTACCGTTTTTAGATGGGTATTCTAAAAGATCCTTTCTAATAGTATTATTTCGATGAGATAGAATTCTAATTCCGACACGCGATAAAAAATCCCTTGATTTTCAAGGGATTTTTTATCGCGCTGATATGTGCATTATTTCAATATGAGTACATTCCCATCATAAAATCCAATTCCTTATTATGCTTAAATTAGTCAAATCAAATTGAAGTTAAAGAGTAATTCAGTTTTACACTCTTGCTCTTCTGCCTTATTCCAATATTTAATACTAACCCAACTGCTATCATCGAACTGATTAATGAAGTAAGACCATAACTTATAAATGGTAATGGAAGGCCTGTGTTTGGCAAAAGCTTGGTTGCAACACCGACATTTACAAAAATCTGAAACATCAAATAAGCGGATACACCCATACATACTAATTTTCCCATATAATCCGTAACACGGAAGGATATGATTAAACATCTAATAATCAATACTGCATAAAGCATGATTATTATAAAACTTCCAACAAACCCGAATTCTTCACCAACAATCGCAAAAACAAAATCACTTTCTTTCGCATATATCTTACTATACACTCTATTTTCTTCACTATCCGAAGATATCAACTTACCATGAAGTCCACCTGAACCTATCGCTCCTATCGACTGAATTTGCTGATAATCTCCAGATAAACTTTCACTTTCATCGGTAGACATAAATGATAATACTCTATTTACCTGATACTTCTCTATAAAAGGAATGTTGATATTAAATAAAGCTACTCCGATAAATATACTTGCCACTCCCGGTAGGATTATTGCAAGCGCTAAACCGATTACCTTATAACTAATTCCTGAGCAATATACTATGATACAGAAAATAAACAAGATAGCGATACTGGAACTCAGATGAGGTTCTAACAGAATTAATCCCGTTGGCAATGCTACAACTGCGGCAAGAATGAATAGTACATAGAGTTTATTCAATTTGTTTTTAAAATGATTACACAAAAATGCCAAAAATAGTATTAATACAACCTTAGTCAACTCAGATGGTTGAAATGGTATACCAAAGATCATCACCCACCTTTTCACATTATTTAAATCCGTTCCGAATATAAGGGTAAAGGCTAAAATCGCCATCATTATAAGATACAAGATAGACGACAGATAACAAATAATATGATAATCGATAATTATAATTCCAATAATCATGACGTAGCCAATAAATACACCGGCTAATTGCTTTATAAATATTGCTTCCTTTTTGTCATTAAACATGAATGCTTGCTGTTCACAATATAGCCCAATGCATATTAATATGGTCATGGTTATGATAATTATGAAATCAATCTTTTTAAAAGATATTTTAAATTTTTCTTTCATATCTTCTCTTCCTCTATATATTTTTAGTTAATTATTTTAATTTTATATTTGCCTAAAATTGATATATTATATCAGCAATTTTAATTATAAGGTAATCTTAATGTTAAATGCACTCATAAATTGAGCATATAATGTTGGATACTTATTAGTATTTCAAATAAAATTTCAAACATTATTTCTTCTGGCTATTATGCCCATTATATTCTATCATTTGGTAATTCACAAGTTAATTTCTATCTAATAATGTAAAAATATACATAAATTAGAAGCGGTGAAGCCCCCTTTGCTTTAGACAAATTATTATTTGACTTATTCATGGTCTTATGATAATCTACAGAAAATAATCTGAAAGGATAGATATTATGATAGCAGCCGTTTCCAACAGCTTAAGACGTAGATGCAGACGTAAGCTCTTGCGATTATGTGAGTGAAATTATCCGCATAGTTGCAAGATGTACGTCTTGTTTCTATGCGGCGCTGGATAATATCTATCATGCAGAACCGTATTAGATTTTAAATGAAATCTTTGCGGTTCTTTTTTTTTAATAAAAAGGTAGTGTAAAGTAACGTATGAAAAACCCTGAGCTTAAAAACAGGCTCAT
>Ga0207800_1000388_pt1 | contig 12749 bp, 10 predicted proteins | sample LuqExpMetageno11_FD_187769 | JGI IMG/M metagenome (GOLD analysis project Ga0207800, IMG submission 187769) | Tropical forest soil microbial communities from Luquillo Experimental Forest, Puerto Rico - Sample 11 (SPAdes) | ecosystem: Environmental > Terrestrial > Soil > Tropical forest ...
AGAAGCGAGTTTTGCAGGAAAGCAGAGCCTGTGTTCCGATGGGGTTGTGAATGTATACAAAGAAGGAAAAATAGGAGTCACAGTCGGTTGCAGCGGAAGTAGGACATATACCAAGATTGCAGACGAAGAAATGATTATGGGAATTCCCATCGAATTTCTAGCTGATGTGGCTGATGGCCTAAAGGAAATCTGCCCTAAGTAAAACCTAAAAAAAATATTTTCTCTTCAAAAGTAAATTCCTTCATGTTCAAGCCCTTTCACAAGAGTTCCAAAATAATCATGAAAGGGCTTGTCAAATACGTAAGCAAAAACTTTTGGATATATTTGACTCAAAAAACATCTTTAATTTCATCTTTTTTGAACAAATACTAACCTTTTCTGTTATTCTAAAGCGTAATTCATAGCAGATTCCTGCGATGCAATTCGAGTAGCGAAACTCAGGTTGTGGAAAAAGGTCAGTTATTTAAATGTTAGTGCCAAAAGCTTGTGCTTTAGCCAACCAATCTCCTTGTAAAACATCTCCCTTTGCGGATAAACTCGTAGCTATCAAAATACCCCTATCTTCCCATTTCATATAATCTGCCGTGTGCTTGTAAGTATCTATAGCACCACTGAAAAATCGTTCTTCATCGCATTCTCCACACATAATCAAAGCAGATTCTTTTATGTTAAGAGATTTTTTACAGTTGCCCACACAGTAGGCACAAAACCTGTCAACTGCGGCTTTAAGCTGTGCAGAAATTCCAAAAAAGTATAGAGGAGAAACCAATACAAGCATATCTGCACTTTCGAGCAGTGGTTCAATTTCTGTCATATCGTCACATTGAACGCAGGCTCCGTCCTTTGTCCAACACATCTCACATGCATAACATCCACTAATATTGAGTTTTGCCACTTCAATTTTATTTACTGTGTGCCCCTTTTCCTGCGCCCCTTTCATAAAGGCATCTGCTAACATATCGCTATTTCCGTTCTTCCGTGGACTACCAGTAAGTATCAGTATATTTTTATTCATCACGAAACATCTCCAAAAAATTAGTTTTATCTGTTTCTGTAATTTTACGTTTCACCCTACATGGATTGCCAACAGCTATTACATTGGCAGGAATATCCTTTGTTACTACACTTCCAGAACCGATGACGACATTATCACCAATGGTAACACCCGGATTTACAATAGCACCACCACCAAGCCAAACATTATTGCCTATAAAAATAGGGATGGCATATTCCAACTGGTCATTCCGTATATCGGGATGTACGGGATGTCCTGCAGTAAAAAGACTCACATTGGGTGCAATAAAAGCGTTGTCACCAATGGTAACTTTGGCGCAGTCAATGATCGTACAATTATAATTGGCGTAAAAATTCTCCCCTATGGAGATATTATATCCATAATCACAGCGAAAAGGTGGTTCAATAATGAAGTTTTTGCCCGTTTTGCCAAAGAGTCTTTGAATGATTTTGTTTCGCTGCTCAATTTTACTTGGATGAAGAGAATTAAATTCAAAAATCAATTCCTTTGCAACCTGACGTTCTGCGACTAGTTCTCCCCCAAAAGCTCTATACGGTTTGCCTGCTAGCATCTTTTCTTTTTCTCTCATTTCAAATACCTTATATTTTTTCAATTAGTAGAAGATAACATTTCAGGCTTTCCAATCGCAGGAAGTTACCGTCTCGTATAGTCTTCATATATGTTTTTGAGTTATATAATTTGAGAATGCTTTTCAGTATAACTACAAAATTAAAAAGGGTTGCGTCATGTCCCTAAAAAATTAAGGCAAATCGGTCCATTTGAGCAAATTAAAAATGATTTCTCCAGACCATGATTCAGCCCTCTTGAGCGAACAAAGTGAGCGAAAAGGGCCCCGTCCTCCCGAGACGGAACTCGGGCGAGACGGGGCTAGGGCGGGAATAAATTATATACTAAAAGAGAAAAGAGAAGAAAAATGACTTATTACATAGCAGACTCAGCGGTTTTTATAATGGGAAACTGTGACCTGGACAGTTCCCTCATAATCACCGTTCCTTCGGTTGCGGAAGAATTGAAAAGCGGGGACTCCGCACTTCGTTTTGACCTTGCAAAAGAAGGAGGGTTACGTGTGGAATGGCCAGAAACTGAAATGGTAAAAGAAGTTAAAAAAATGGCCGAACATACCCGGGACTCCGAGGAGCTCTCAAAAACGGATCTAGAAATCCTTGCAAAAGCTCTTGAATATAGAGACAGGGGCATATTGCTTACGGATGATTATGCAGTCCAGAACGTTGCCGTGCAGCTTGGGATTCAGGTTAAGCCCATTGCCCAGAAAAAAATTAAGGATATTATTATCTGGCAAAAGCAGTGTATAGGCTGCAGAAAAACCTTTGACAAAGGAGATGTATGCCCTATCTGTGGCTCTCCCCTTAAGAAAAAAAGGAAGAAAAGTAGAAAAGAAAAGAGCTACTCGTGAGCTGAAGAAAAAGATTTAATGTTTGATAATATAATAGTGACTTAAATTGAGAGAATGTACATTTGAACATTGTTTTCCAGGCAGTATTATGAATAAGTAATTAAAAATGCCGGAAAAATACAGCCAGATAAAATTCAGGTGGGAATGGAGGCATGAAGAATATAGAAGATTTAATCCAGAAAGCTGTGGAACTACAAAGCAGCGGGCTTGTAACCGGCCAGATCGCTGACGAACTCAACGTTTCAAGAGAAACAGTTACCTGGCTTTTAACCCGTTCAAAAAAAGAGGTAACAGTTCCCGCTCCTAAGGATATTTCAGTAAACTGGAGTAGCATAGGAAAAAGCGCTACACGGCTTCACTACATTTCACTTGCGCTCTGCGACATGGTACTTGAGACTCTGGAAAAAACAAACGCTGAAGTCGACGTGGTTGTCGGTGTCGCCGCCAGCGGAATCCCTCTGGCAAGCATGATGGCAAATGAGCTGGGAGCTGATTTTGCCCTATATCATTCCCGTAAAGCACAGGACGTAGTCCAGCCAGGTAAGAAAGGAACAATAAGCAGGAACTTCGGAAGCGTTGCCGGCAAAAACTGCGTGATTGTAGATGACGTTATTACCACAGGCTCTACAACAATGGAAGTTATCGAGCAGCTTAGGGAGATGGGTGCAAAACCAAGAGTAGTAGTGGTTCTCGTTGATAAAAAAGGTGCGGACACGATTGCGAATGTTCCAATCCAATCTCTTGTAAGGATTGTACGTGTGGACTAAAAATAAAGCAAAGATAAATTGTTAATAACTTTTTTGCATTGAAAGCCTTTCCAAGTGAAATACAGGAAAGGCAGCATTTTTAACTTAAATTTCTTTTTTCCACATGAGTAGTGAGATTGAATACTAGCTTGGCTATTCTGAAAATCTGAGATACTTTAAGGAAATCATAAGCTATCAACCATCCTGGTAGGTTGAAAAACGAAAAATTGTCATCTAATAGAGTTTCATATCCCTAGTGTCATCCGAATTGTATCCCGAGCTGCAGTGGAAAGTCCAAGGATCAAAATAACCATTTTAATTAGCATTTTCAAGTTCAAGGAAAGTTCGTCCTCCTCAAACTGGGTGTCAAGTATATAGATAACCCCTATGAAGATAATAAGCTTCAATGGGTACATAATCAGTGCAGTACCAGTAAGGTTGATAAGATAGCTTGGCACTACATGCTTGGAAAAGTATCCAAATTTATCTACTCCGATATACGTCGAAGAAGCATCCATCAGATGAATCAGCAAGATAGAAAGGTTTAGGGGATCTGTGAATATCGAGGATTTGAAATAGCGGGCAATGAGATAAAAGGCAAAAGTCAGTCCTGTTCCTGCTCCAATTACGAACAGGGGAATATAAGCGGTCACTACGTGTTGGAAATGTAGCAAGATAATAAGATTTATGAAAAACCATACGAGTCCGAAGCTTGCAAAGGCGCTGTGAAAATCCTTTACAAGCCCTGCTTTTTGTAGCCGGATGGAAACCAAGAGGCAGCCTACGGTTATCACAAAAACCAGAAAATAAATATTCGGAGTTATAAGAAGATAACTAAACGGTGGGTGGACGAGATCTGCAGGAGAATCTTCAATTACGCGCAGGGAGGAACCTGCAAGTACAAAAGGCAGAACAGATACAATAAAGCGAGGGGTCATTTTCACCTCAAGCTTTTTGAGCAGCTTGAAAACCCCAAATATGCAAATGCCCAGTATCACTGCCCACGTAAAGGTATTTACAGGATTATAACCGGAATCAGTCCGTATGGGATCAAGATAATATGTATTGACGAACTGTGAAATTTTATCAATTAAAGAATCCATTTTTATCACTCGGAGGACTTATGCACTTGAGTATTAAAATAAAGCGTATGTAAATTTGTAAAAAGTATTGTACCAATTGAGCTTAATGTTTTATGCTGATAATATGTATGAGTTATGCACTACTTTGAATTTTATTCAAACTTGAGAGAATCTCCTCTCTTCAAGAAACTTTTTTATTTATTCTTTCTTACATTTCAAGCTTTAGAACTTCTTTTATCTGCTTTAAATAGTTACGATATTTATTTCCATTTTCGGTTAAGAAACTCCACCAACTATGGGCTTAGGGAATTAATCAAAAAGAATAGACTTGTCTTTGCCTGCGTTCTTCACGATAAATATAGGATTTTACTCACCATTCTTGAAGAAGTAGAATATGAGTCCAAAGCGCAAAGAGTTTTTTCAGAGATATTATATTTTTTTCCAGCAGTTTTTGCCCAAGGTTATAAATTATCAGATCTATATTCATTGGCAACATCATTAGAGAGTTAAATTCTTAAAGGAGAGTTTTTTGTGAATAAAGTTTGCTAAAAATAGACATTTAAAAATAGAGTACATGGGTCCAGAATAGAAGTGGAGGGAGAGAAGAGGCTTATTAGAGCCCTTTAATATTCGACCTCTGCAGATCCTATCTTCTCTGTAAGCCTTGATAACACTTCAGTCCTCATCCCTTCTACAAACTTGATGCTGCCCACGACAAGATGTCCTCCTCCACTGACGCCTGCGCCTTTCATTTCCTCTCGGAGTTCTCTGACAATCCTGGGAATATTCATAAGCACACCTTTGGAACGGATAACCGCAAAATCAGGGCCATATCCGAGAGTTACCACAGGTTTATCCGGATTCCTTTTGGTAAGTACGTCATGAACTTCGCCAGAGGTTTTTCCTGGTGGCGGGAAGGTGAACTTTTGTGCATAATTTTCAACGTCTATAACATTCATGATAGCCCCATTTGCTAGCGTATGAGACTTAACATTAAAGAGGCACGTTTCAAGCTGTTCCTGGATCATGGTATTTGCTTGTTCGCATAGCAGGGAAACCAGATTTTTATGGGTTTCATGATCCCCAAGATCCAGAATGTCGTCGATAAGACCCTTTCCACTGCTGAATTTCAGCCAGAACTGCTCATAGTCCAGAGCCAGGGCCATTTCTTTTAACTCTTCAAGGTTATAATGGTCCGAGACAAGGGAAATATACCTTTCAGCTTCGGGAGCCTCTGACCGGTCCCCTACTGCTGAAACCGCGGGCAGATGTTTTATTGTATCGCTAATATTAGGATTGATCATACGAGCAACTTCAGCACAGAGCATTCCAGCAGTAACCCCGAAATCTCCTCCCACATGCGCGGGATTCACGTGCCCTATTAAGTATTGATCAACGATCTCATCCGGATGATGATGGTCAATAACAAGCATATCGATTCCATAGACTTTGGCCTGCCGCATGGAAGGAACGTCTTCTTCGGTTGATCCATTGTCTACAAGGATTACAAGCGGCATCTTCTGTCCGTGCCTAGAAAGATCTTCAAGCGCGAAAGAAATATCCCTTGTAACATCGGCAAGTTCATAAAAAGGAGCCTTAGAAGGAGCACGCTTGTAGAAGTAATATTCGGCATCCGCTCCCCCTATTTCTGTAATAAGAGGCAGGATTGCTCTCTCAATTGCAATTGCTGAGGTAATTCCATCAGCATCGGCGTGATGCCTGAGAATAATTGGGGTTGAATGGAGGATAGCTTTTTTGATTTCTTTTGCGACATGGAGCATCCTGGGTTTAAGTTTCTCCATAATCTCGCTTTCGATAAGGAAAGGAATATCAGCAGGAGTTGCCTTTTCATCAATTACCTTTTCAACTCTGCCCTTGACAATTGCTTCTTTCTCCCCGGTCAGCAATTTCATACTCATGACCTCGATCTGGACCTGATCATCTCGAAGAGTCACTTCTCCAGTGATTGAAACAATCATTTCTACATCAATATGCGGATAGGATCTTTTCCCTGCACTCTCAAAGGCCGCACAGGGCACAAAGCCTCCCTCATCGCTAATGGTAAAAATAGTGGGCCCACTAGTCTGCTTTACTTGAATTACTTCCCCTTCGATTCTAAGGAGTCTGCCTTTCATACTGGAGTCAATTTGAGCTGAATTCTTGAGTGGAAGCTCCTTTTCAACCTCTACAGTCTCGTATTTTTTAGGGGTTTTTGGGATGAGATCCAACTTTCCTCCACCTTTGATGCTTTTTACCAGGACGATTACAGCTTCTCCAACTTCAGGAGGAACCCCAACATTGCTGGAGTGCATAAGTCCCCTGACGTGAGGATTAAGATCCACAAAAACTCCAAAAGAGGCTTTACTGCTCACGATCCCGTGGTAAAGCTTTCCTGCCTCCACATCCTTGAGGTCGCAGGATTCATCGAGGGCATAAACATATTGAGAACGGGCACAAGAATCGCATATCTCTTCCTCGGGATCCTGAGGATTTTCAATGCGTTCTCCACAAACTTTGCATGTGTATATCTTTCCGAGTCCCTTGCAGCTCTTGCAAGGAGTGGTTACTTCAATACTTCCAGTACCTTTACATTTTGAGCATGCTGCACCATTTTTCAAAAGATTATCAATATTTTTTTCAGACATTTGCATGAAATCAATTGATTTTGATTTACCTTTGCCCTTACATTGAGGACAGATATCAGTTGAGATAACTTCGTAGCCACGCCCGTGGCAGTCTGGACATTCTTTACTCATTAATATCAACACCAATGGTTCTTCCGAACCTGCGTTTTCTTACTCTACTGTTTGCGGCTCAGAACAAATTTCTAAACTTGAGAGCGTTTGTCATTCTTATAATCAACTTTGAAATACACTGACTAGCAGCGTCCCTATCGAGGACGAAAATATCATCTTAGTCTTTTTCCTTGTCAACTCATTTTTCCCTTTTTGTATTTTCTATATTTCAGATATAAATATGTTCAGAGACAACTACTTATCAAAAGGAGTCTCTTGAATAGTTTTTTCATAATTCATATAATCAGACATCTACATGCCTGAATTATTTTCTTCCTCAGATCGCCCCAGATATGAAAAACTGAAGTCAAGAGAGAATATAGAGTCGAGATTAATAATAAATAACAATATAGTTTTTCAGATATTTAGAGAGGATAGAGTGCAAAGCTTTTGAATTATGAATACTTACTTTATAGAAACTTTTATTATTAATTTTCTGAACAAAGAATACTTAATTATTATTAAATCTAATTTAAATATTAATGGAATAAGAGGTCATAAAAATTATGAGCATCTTTGCCAGTCAAATCTATCTTCCTGTATTATTAGTTGTAATATTAATACTCTCACAATCAATAAAAATGGTTAACGAATATGAGAGAGTAGTCATTTTTAGGCTTGGTCGCCTCAGTGGTGTAAAGGGGCCCGGAATCTTCCTGATTATCCCGATTGTTGATAAAGCTATAAAAATAGACCTTAGAATTGTCGCAATCGATGTGCCCAAGCAGGCCGTAATTACCAGGGATAACGTTACGGTTGAGGTGGATGCTGTCGTTTATTACAAGGTCGTGGAACCTGGAGCTGCCATAACTCAGGTTGAAAATTATATGTTTGCAACTTCTACTCTTTCACAGACTACCCTGAGAGACGTGATGGGTCAGATGGAGCTCGATGAGCTGCTTTCGGAAAGAGAACAGATCAATAAGCAAATTCAGGAGCTTCTAGACACTTATACCGATCCTTGGGGGATCAAGGTTACAGGAGTTACAATCAGGGATGTTGCCCTGCCTGATACAATGAAAAGAGCAATTGCCAAACAGGCTGAGGCTGAAAGGGAAAAGCGTGCCAGGATTATCCTTGCAGAAGGAGAATCCCAGGCTGCGCAGAAAATGAGAGAAGCTGCAACTTCCTATGAAGGAGTGCCCGCAGCAATTAAATTGAGGGAACTACAAACTTTAGCCGAGATTGCCAGGGAAAAGAACCTCATAGTAGTTACGCAGTCCCAAGCTCTTGAAACCGGAAATATAGCAGCTTTATCCAAGGCTATTGCCGAAGAAAAGAACAATGAAGACAAAAACAAACTTAAAAAAGAATAATAATGGCAAATAACTGAAGGAAACAGGTAAGCAAGAAAGGACCGAGAACTATGCCTATAGAAAAGGGTCCCCATCTTTTCTTTATTTTCTTCCTGTGTTTAATCCTCACAGCCGCTTCTATACCCTCTGTGGATGCAGGACCTCAACAGAAAGTACTTGTGCTTGAAATATCCGAGGCTATTACACCAGCTTCAGATGACATTATAGCGGATGCGATAGAAAAAGCTGAAAATGAAAATTTTGAGGCTCTCGTAATCAGCTTGAATACCCCAGGTGGGGGACTGGACGAAACTCAAGCAATCATAAGAACAATTGAAAATGCAAGCGTGCCTGTTATCGGATATGTGCCTGACAGTGGGAAAGCTTGGTCAGCTGGTACTCTTATCCTTATGGGAACAGATATTGCCGCAATGGCGCCTTTCACGGTCATTGGGTCAGCTCAGCCTGTTCAAATATCGGCAGAGGGGACAAAACCCATAACAGATGAGAAAACAATAAACGCTCTTGTCAAATTTTCGGTTGCAACAGCAAATAGGCACGGGAGAAACGAGACCTTTGCAGAAGAGGTTATAACGAAAAACAAAAACCTCGATGCGCAGGAAGCCCTACAAATTGGCGTAATAGAATATGTAGCTCCTTCTATTCCAAACCTACTAGTACAGACTAACGAGCAACAGGTAAAGGGAAAAATCCTGCAAACCGAAAATGCAGAGATAGAAAACTATGAACCTCCCTTTTCTCTCTCCCTTTTAAGGCTTATTTCAAATCCGATTATCTCCTCCCTTCTTTTGACCTTAGGAATTTATGGGCTAATTTTTGGAATATCAAGCCCAGGAGCCGGAGCAGAAGTTTTTGGAATCATCTCAATCGCACTTGGATTAATAGGTACAGGTTTTGATATCAATCTCGGGGCAATTTTTCTCATTCTCTTAGGAATAGGACTGCTAATCATTGAAATTAAGGTGCCTGGATTTGGGATATTCGGAATTGCAGGCCTCATCAGCCTCATAATAGGAAGTATACTCCTTGTACCCATGGGAAGCGAAAACATTTACACTCCCGAATTTCAAAAGGTCCTTGCCCTGACGGTTGTTGCCCCTACGGTTGTTTTCGGGCTTTTCCTAGTTTTTGCAATCTACAAAGTAACTGAGATCAGAAAGAAAAAACCGGTCATTGGAGAGTTTATAGGGGATATTGCGCAAACCATAGACCCTATAGGACCTGAAAAAACAGGCTTTGTCCGCTATAAAGGCGAATACTGGAAAGCTCGCTCAGAAGAGGAAATCGAACCGAATACAGATGTTGAAATTACTGGAAAAGAAAGGGAAATGCTCTTAGTAAAAAGAAAAATTTAATTATTCCTTCTTATCCGGCTCAATCTCTTTTTGACTTACTTTGAAGCTTTTTTAAAAAGGTTTTTAAGTTAGCCCAATTATTATTTATTTCTTATTTTTTCGAGGACTTTCTGTTTCTTTTCAATAGCCTCAAGCGCGGCCTTATCAATTGCTGCTCTCATTTCTTCAAAGTCTCTGGGATTCTCTTCGCCGTGGACTTTTTTCACAGGCGTATAGGCAGATTCTCTAAATCTTGGTGTAAAGTCCCTGCGTTCGCCATTTAAGATGATTTCAGCCCCGTTTCCTTCCTCAACAAGGCCTATAACATCAATTTCAATACCTGCAGCCCTAACAGTTTCAAGGATCCCGTCAACATATGCGGGAGGGACAATTACAAGCAAAGCATCGAGAGAAACTCCAAGATAGTCAACTTTCAGGCTCTCAAGCATTGAAAACACTTTTGAATTAACAAGAGCCCTTATCTTTTCTTCTTCAAAAACCAGCTTTACACCTGCGGTCTTTGAGATTTCCTTGGCATCACCCCGGATTCCACCATTGGTAACATCAGTCATTGAATGAACCTTTTTATACAGGCCAGACTGCAACAAAGCTTCACAGGCTTCGAGGAAACGGATGTTAATGGTTTCTTCAACAACATCATGCATCTCGTAGTAAAGCGCAGTTGTAGAAATCGTGCCTCCACCTGCTCCTTCGGTCATAAGGATAAGGTCTCCTACTTCTGTCCGGTTCCGTGAGGTAAGAGAAGAGGTTATTCCTACAGCTCCAACGCCACCTGTCATGCGTTCACCTATAACCATATCTCCGCCGATTCGAAGCGTGCTTCCTGTTATAAGAGGAATTCCTGTAAGTTCCGAGACCGTGGTTATTCCTGCAATATGGTCGAAGATCTTTGCTATATCTCCATCGTCTGCTACGTGAATGTCAGAAAGCATTGCCAGAGGGCGGGCTCCCATAGCGTATACATCACGCAGAGCTGCCCGGGCAACATGAAAGCCCGAAAGGAAAGGAAAGTCGCTCAAGCGAGAATGAATACCGTCAATCGTGATCACAAGGTAGTCTTCACCGATTTTGACAACCCCGGAGTCGTCAAGTTGGGAGCTATCCACAACTGCACCGGTCTTACCTATAACTTCCCCAAGCTTGGAGTGAACGTAAAAGTCCCCTATGCCCCTTGATCCTACTCCAAACTCTCCCATTGAAACGCCTGAGAGAGTCGAACTTAACACGTCTCCTTTAACATTAAGTGTTGCTTTTGCCTCACAAACGACCGCAGCCGCGATTTCGTGAGCCCTTTCCGGGCTTATGTGCTTAATTTCAAGAATTCTTGAAGCCAGCTTTGCCTCAAGCCCTGCTTCGTTTGAAGGGTCCTCCCTGAGAGCCCGTTTTGCATAGCCTTCTATATCCATATTATAACCATCTCTTGTGGATCTTTCTGCCCTTAAAGATGTGCAGGGCAGGATAATTTGGCATTCAAGTGTCAACCTATTAATTTAGGTATTTTGTTGATTTCAAATACTTTAGTGAAAAATATTTGGAGTTTTAGTGTAAAGTACTTAGAAATCAGAATTCAATTATCTGGACAAATCTGGACAAAAATGAAAAAATAAACTTTGAACACGAGGGTAAATTCCCTAGGTAAATCAATTAAGGGAATGCAGATATTTAACACATATCTACAAAGTTTTTTAGAATTTTCAACCCGATATCTCCGCTTTTCTCAGGGTGAAACTGCGTACCCATGACATTTCCGTTAGAGTTTACGACAGACGCTGAAAAATCCAGTCCATAATTGCAGGATGCAAGAGTGTTTTCAGGCGTTGTGTCCACGTAATAAGAATGTACGAAATATACGAAGGAGTTATCAGGAATACCTTTAAACAGAGGGTGATTCTGCTTGATTTTAATATTGTTCCAGCCAATATGAGGCACCTTTAATTCGGATTTTGGAAAGCGTAGTACCTTGCCAGAAATAAGGTCAAGCCCGTCAGTAAGCTTTCCTTCCTCCGAAGAACTCATAAGAACCTGCTGCCCGAGACAGATCCCGAGAATCGGCTTGCCTGACTGTGCATATTCTTCAATAGTCTCTTTGATGGGGGCAAGGCGCTTCATCGCATCTACAAAAGCGCCGACACCCGGAAGAATTAAACCGTCTGCGGCAAGAATCTCCTCAGGATCCCCAGAGATTGCGGGACTGGATCCAACGCGTTCTAGCCCCTTTTGGACACTACGGAGGTTTCCAAGCCCGTAATCTAGAATTACAATTCTTTTCATAACTTTAACAAACAAAGTTAAAATAGATTAACTTTACGAGCAAGAAAAAGGACAGCAGGGAAATAATTAGAAGAAAGAAGAATAAGACAAAAAATAAAGAAGCCTGTAAATTCTTTGCAGTTAAGACCTGCCAGCAGGAAGTGTGTAAGAACTGTTCTCCCTTTCAAAAATCACCTTGTATTTGCCACAATGCATGCATTCATAGCGTTTTCCCATCACTGTTGGCAAAAAGCACACTGCACCGCTTTTTCGCTTCCATTTATGCAGTCCAAAAAAACACAAGAAACTACGATCACGGTCCGATTCGCCTGAGTCATCAGAGCATTCTTGAGTCAAAAAATTGTTTCCCCTTGTTTCTGATTGATAAGGTTATTCTACAACAATAAAGAGAGTATGTGTAAAAGCACTATATAAATATTAGTTACCACATAAAATAGAGATAAGTTTTTCTGTAAAAAATCATCAACTGACTAAAAATAAGAGAGTAACAGCATAGTAACGGAATGTTAATAGAATTTATTGGGAGTTTAACGAAATTTTTCAGCAGGTTCAAATATTTATTAATCAAAAGACATTGAGGCACCAGGAAATAAAAAAACATAGTGGAAGTTCTGAAGCTATATTTATTTGAATAATTACCTGACTTTGACAGTACCCACTAATTGGTACTGAATATTTTGCTTCTTTTTTGGTCCAACTGGACTTGACAGGTTCTATAAATTTATAAAAATTTA